>Ga0209510_1000272_pt1 | contig 76199 bp, 69 predicted proteins | sample BiotimSIPDNA_FD_185749 | JGI IMG/M metagenome (GOLD analysis project Ga0209510, IMG submission 185749) | Anaerobic biogas reactor microbial communites from Washington, USA - Biogas_R1 time_0 SIP DNA (SPAdes) (version 2) | ecosystem: Engineered > Bioreactor > Anaerobic > Unclassified | place...
CCAGGTCGCCGTCTACCATTGCACCACCCGCTGCGTCCGCCGTGCTTTCCTCTGCGGCTTCGATTCCCGCTCCCGCCGCGACTTCTCCCATCGCCGCCAGTGGCTCGAAGACCGCCTCCGATTCCTCGCCTCCCTCTTCGCCGTCGACGTCTGCTCCTTCGGCATCATGGATGACCATCACCATGAAACCCTCCGCACCCGCCCCGATATCCCCGATTCCTGGTCCGACGATGAGGTCGCCCGCCGCTGGATCACCCTCTTCCCCCACGGCGGTGGCCGCAAAAAAGACCAGGCCGCCGATCTCCGGATCCGCACCATCCTTTCCTCCCCCGACCGGGTCGCCACCCTTCGCGCCCGCCTCTCCTCCCTCAGCTGGTTCATGCGCTGCCTCAACGAGTTCATCGCCCGCGCCGCCAACAAGGAAGACGGGGTCAAGGGCCGCTTCTGGGAATCCCGCTTCAAGTGCACCGTCCTCCTCGACCAGCCCTCCATCCTCACCGCCATGGCCTACGTCGACCTCAACCCCGTCCGCGCCCGCATCGCCCCCACCCCCGAGTCCAGCGATTTCACCAGCATCCAGCTCCGCATCCTCTCCTGGTGCCTCCACGATCCCTCTTCCCCCACCACGGCCGACCCTCCCGATGCCTGGCTCTGCCCCATCGGCCCCCTCCCCCATAACCGCGGCATCCTCGACATGAGCCTTCTTGAGTATTTCGACTTTGTCGACCATTCCGGCCGCATCTTCCGCGCCGACAAACCCGGCGCCATCGATCCCCGTCTCGAACCCATCCTTGTCCGCCTCGGCATTCGCTCCTCTGCCTGGCCCAACACCATGTCCCGATTCAACTCCATTTTCGGCCTCGCTGCCGGCACCCCTTCCAGCCTTCGCACCTTCGCCGACCAGATCGGCTCACGCTGGGTCAAGGGCTCCGCCGCCGCCAAAACCGCCTTCCTGTCCTGACAGCGGCGCGGTTTCCTAGGGATTCACTTGAACGTCATACGGATATCCCTCCGCTCGACCACCCCAAAGCGCCGCTCCCCCCGGCACGATATCCGGCCCCCCCGCCTGCTGATCCGATCCCCAGCATCGCTCCAGAAGATCGCCCTTCTGAGCAACATTCCCCGGTAGGACTCCCGGAAAAAGTCCTGGACACCCACTCCCGCCTCCGGATACGAACCCGGGACACCCACTTCGAGCCTCTGTCCAGACGCAGACCAGGATGAAATGGGTGTCCCGGGTTATCCCCAACCTTGATTAGTGGATGTCCAGTCTTATTCTATGCGATATTGAATCTTTTCAAGGGAGACGCCGTGAAAGAACCGATCCTCTTCTGCTGGAGCAGCGGGAAGGACTCCGCCCTGGCCCTTCATGAACTCCGGGCTGCGGGCGCCGTCGAGATCGCGGCGCTCCTGACGACGGTCCGCCGGGACGGGATTCCCATGCACGGCGTCCCGCGCCGCCTCCTCGGGGCCCAGGCCGCATCGCTGGGCCATCCGCTCCAGGAGGTTCTCCTCCCGCCCGACTGCCCGAACGAAGCCTACGCGCGCCTGATGCGCCGCGCGCTCCTGCCGCACGCGCGCCGGGGCATCAGGACCGTCGCCTTCGGAGATCTCTTCCTGCAGGAAGTACGGGAGTACCGGGAGGAACGGATGCAGCAGGCGGGGATGCGGTGCCTGTTCCCGCTCTGGGGTCGTCCTCCCCTCGAAGCGGCCAGGCGCTTCATCGGCTTGGGCTTCCGGGCCCTGGTGGTTTGCGTGGACACGAACGTCCTGCCGGCCGAGTTTGCCGGTAGGGAGTATGACGCCGCTTTTCTCGAACAGCTGCCCCCGGGCGTGGATCCCTGCGGGGAAAATGGGGAGTTCCACACCTTCGTATTCGACGGCCCCATCTTCCGCCGGCCGATTGCATTGCGCCGCGGAGGGAGGAGGCTCGAGGGGGGGCGCTTCGCCTACCGCGAACTGCTCCCCGTGCCGGAGCCGGATGAGGCGGGAGCGCCCGAGGCGGGAGCGTAAAGAATCAATCCCACAAAACAGACGATGGTCTTGCCGAAGTAGTAGGGCAGGCCGGCGCGCTTCTGCAGGGCGATGACGTTCATCCCGTAAGCCTCGACCGAGGAGGCCGCCAGGTCCGGGTAGCGGCACGGCTCCCCGTCGAGATAGGCGCACCGCCCGCAAACGCTGCAGCAGCCGGCGCCCAGAGGCAGGATCGCTTCCGCGGGATACCGGGCCCGGAGGGCGCGCACCAGCTCCCGGAAAACCGCGTCATGGGCCCGGGCCGCGGCCTCGATCCCCTTCATGTCGAAGTTGCCCTGCACCGGGTGCGTGCTCTGAAACAGCATCCCCTCGGCGAAGGCGAGCACCCTGCGTCGGAGCTCGGCGATGGGACCGACCGCCGGCGGCCCCATCCAGTTGGTGTCGTACTTCCGGCAGAAGTTTTTCTCGCACGCCTTCCGGAAATCCTCGTGAAACTCGATCGCCGGGGTCTCGAGGATTCCGGCGTGGGACGCCCCCGCACGGAGGGCGATGGCGATCAGTTCCTCCCGGTCGATCATCGATCCCCCTCCAAGGCCCCAAACCCCGCCGCGCCGGCCCGGCCCGGAGCGCACGGCGGTGCCTCTTCATTTCCGGTACACGCCGTATTCTCTCACCGCCTCCATGATGGCGCGCAGGTTTTCCAGTTTCGGGAATTCCGGGGTGGCGCCCGCCGACAGGAGATAGCCGCCCCCGGCTCCCACTTCCTCGATCAGCCTGCGGCACTCGGCCTTCACCTCCCCGGGCCGGCCGGTGACGATCAGCGACGAGGCCAGGTTCCCCTGCAGGCAGCACCTGTCCCCCAGGACCTTCTTGGCCCGGGACATGTCGGTCTTGTCGAAGAACCAGCAGACCGCCCCCTTGGGGAAATCGTTGATCGACTCCAGGCGGCTGTTGTATCCCCCTTCGGCGAACATGTGTTGCAACAGCCCTTCCTTGATGAGGGCGTCCATGACCTTCTTCAGGGAGGGCCAGTAGAAGGTGTCGAACTGCTTCTGGGACATCCATCCGTCCGCCCCCTTGTGCAGCGGGTAGGTCACCATGAAGATGTTGTCGATGTTGGGTGAGCGGAGCACCGACCGGATGGTGAAGTCGGCGACGACGTCGAGGGCGGCGAGCAGCCGTTCGGGCCGCCGGTACATGTCCTTCAGGATCGGCTGGGTGCCGCGCAGGGTGTCCCCCAGGGTGTCGAAGGGGGCCTTGCAGAAGGCGCCGAAGCCGACGGGGTACCCGCAGGCGGCGCCCGAAGGCCCGGCCGCCGCCATCGCCTCCATGAATCTCCCGTATTCCTTGCCGATATCCATCAGCGTCTGCAGCATCGACTGCATCCCGGAACTCGCCAGCGGCATGAACTGCACCAGGTTCACGACCTCCACGAGATCGGTCACGGGGGGGAGCGATCGCAGCGGGGCGAGCGCCCCGCACACGCGGGGGAGGTAGGTCCGGAGCCAGAAATCGGAGGGGTCCCGCATGAGGGCCTCGTATTCGTCCTCCTTCATGTATTCCGCTTCCATGAATTGCACCGAGGGGACGTCCATGCCGAGCCGGTGCCCCGGCCAGGAGTAGAGCTTGTAGTCGAGCAGGTCCATGACGCGCCCCGGGGTGATCCAGGGGCTGGCGAAATGCTCCAGCTCCTCCGCGAAGTCCTCGTTGAATTTCCGGCACGCGCGGACGGCCTGGTCGTAATCGTACATCGCGGTGCGGAGCGTGATCCCGTAATGCTGGAAGGGGAAATTGCCGACGGGCAACTGGACCGGCACCCGGTCCGGCTCCCGCAGGGAATAGACATCCACCAGCCGGCGGGCCCGGGTCCGGTAATTCCGCGCGGCCTGGTCGCTGACGAACTCCAGCCCCGGCGGGCTGAGGAAATGGTCCATGCGCCGCTGCCGCTTCTCCTCGGGCCGAAGCCCGGCCCAGTCCGCCGTCACGACCCCCGCCCGGTTCGCCAGGCTGTCGCCGCCCAACATCGTACCCATAATCCCCCCCTCCAGTCCGCAGCCCGATCCCCCGCCGCGCGTGGCGCGCCGCCGTCCCCTGCGGGGCCCGTCGCCCCGCCCCGCCTTTCGTCGAGCCTATCACAACCGGGTCGCCTCTGTCACCGGAAGGGCGGTGCCGGAAAAGGGGGCGGGGGGGCAGAAAAATCGGGGCTCCTGGGAAGGGGGAATATCTGTTAGAATCCGCACTCCGGTAATGATGATGCGCAAACCTCACAATTACGACGAAGACAAGATCAAGACCCTCTCCTCGCTCGAACACATCCGCAAGCGCTCGGGGATGTATATCGGCCGGATCGGGGATGGGTCGGACTACGACGACGGGATCTACGTCCTGCTCAAGGAGGTGGTCGACAACGCCGTCGACGAGTTCATCATGGGTTACGGCGACCGGGTATCGATCACCCTCGACGGGACCCGGGTGGAGGTGCGGGACTACGGCCGCGGCATCCCCCTGGGCAAGGTGGTCGAATGCGTCTCGCGCATCAACACGGGAGCCAAGTACAGCGACGAGGTCTTCCAGTTCAGCGTGGGGCTCAACGGCATCGGGACCAAGGCCGTCAATGCCCTGTCGTGCCGTTTCGAGGTCCGCAGCCACCGCGGCGGGGAGTTCGCCGGCGCCGTCTTCGAGCGGGGCCGGATCCTGGAGGAACCGAAGGGGAGGATGCCGGAGGAGCCCGACGGCACCCTGGTCCGCTTCGAGCCCGACCCGGAGATTTTCGGCGCCGTCGCCTTCGCCCCGGAGCATGTCGAGCGCCGGCTGAAACTCTATTCCTTCCTGAACACGGGACTGCGCATCGAATACAACGGCCGCCTGTTTCTCTCCCGCAACGGCCTGCCCGACCTGCTGCGGGAGGAGGCGGGGGACGAGATGATCTATCCCCCGCTCCACTTCAAATCGAAAATGCTCGAGTTCTCGCTCAGCCACACCCAGCGCTTCGAGGAGACCTTCCTCTCCTTCGTCAACGGCCAGTATACGGCCGACGGCGGCTCGCATCTCAGCGCTTTCCGGGAAGGCCTGGTCAAGGGGTTCAACGAGTTCTCCAAAGGGAAGTTCGACGGGGACGACGTGCGCGAGGGGATGGCGGGCGCCGTCGCGGTGCGGCTGCAGGAGCCGGTCTTCGAATCGCAGACCAAGAACAAGCTCGGCAACACCGAGATGCGGGCCGAATGGGTCTCCCGCGTGCGCGAGGCCGTGGTCGATCTGCTGCACCGCAACCCGAAGGCGGCCGAGGCCGCCCTGGTCAAGATCCAGGAGACCGTGAAGCTGCGCAAAGAGCTGCAGTCGATGAAAAAGATGGCCCGGGAGCGCGCGCGCGCCACCTCCATCCGGGTGCCGCAGCTGAAGGACTGCCGCGTCCACTTCCACCGCCGCACCGGGGCGGGAAGCGAGTCGATGCTCTTCATCACCGAGGGGCAGTCGGCCGCCGGCTCCATCACGAGCTGCCGCGACGTCAACACCCAGGCGGTCTTCACCATGCGGGGCAAACCGCTCAATGTCTGCGACCTCGGGCGCGACGTCATGTACAAGAACGAGGAGCTCTACAACCTGATGCGCAGCCTGGATGTCGAGGAATCGCTGGAGCGGCTGCGCTACCGGAAAATCATCCTCGCCACCGACGCCGACGTGGACGGGCTGCACATCCGCAACCTCCTCCTGACCTTTTTCCTGCGTTTCTTCGAGCCCCTGGTCCACGACGGGTTCGTCCACATCCTGGAGACCCCGCTGTTCCGCGTGCGCAACGGGAAGCGCACGGTCTACTGCTACTCGGAAGGGGAGCGGGACACGGCGGTCGGGGAGATGCGCGCGGCGGAGGTCACCCGTTTCAAGGGGCTGGGCGAGATCTCCCCCTCGGAATTCAAGCACTTCATCGGCCCGGACATGCGCCTGACCCCGGTCCGGCTCGACAACCGGCACAGCGTCCCGGCCATCCTCGGTTTCTACATGGGCCGGAACACCCCGGAGCGGCGCCAGTACATCATGAACCACCTTGTCGTGGAAGCCGAGTCATGACCGACGGACCCAGGATCCTCCCCCTCTTCGGGGACTTCGAACCCCCGGCGGCCGAGGCGGCCGGCCAGGCCCCCGGCCCGCGCGCGGGCCTCGGGGCCACGGGGGACGGCCCGCTGAAGCGCCTGGTGGACGACAACTTCCTGCAGTACGCGGCCTACGTCATCCGCGACCGCGCCATCCCCGACCTCGACGACGGGCTCAAGCCGGTGCAGCGCCGCATCCTCTTCTCGCTCCACGAAAACGACGACGGCAAATTCATCAAGGTCGCCAACATCGTCGGCTACTGCATGCAGTTCCACCCCCACGGCGACGCCTCCATCGGCGACGCCCTGGTCACCCTCGCCAACCGGCAGTACCTGATCGAGCGCCAGGGGAATTTCGGCAACCTCGTCACCGGGGACCCCGCGGCCGCCCCCCGCTACATCGAATGCCGGCTGACGGAGCTGGCCCGGACGCAGATCTTCAACAACGACCTGACCGATTTCGTCCCGAGCTACGACGGCCGCAAAAAAGAGCCGGTGTCGCTCCCGGCCAAGATCCCCCTCCTTTTGATGCTCGGGGCGGAAGGGATCGCCGTCGGGATCTCCACCCGCATCCTGCCGCACAACTTCGCCGAACTCCTCGGGGCCGAGATCGCGGTCCTGGAGAAGAAGCCGTTCACCCTGCTCCCCGACTTCCCGCAGGGGGGGCTGATGGACGCCCGCGCGTACGACGCGGGACGGGGATACGTGCTCGTGCGGGCGCGCCTGGAGAAAAAAGACGAACATACCCTGACGATCCGCGAAATCCCGGCGGGGACGACGACCGACACCCTGATCGCCTCCATCGAGGACGCCTCGCGCAAGGGAAAGGTCAAGATCCGGAGCATCCACGATTTCACGGCCGAAAACCCGGAGATCGAAATCCATCTCCCCCCCGACGAGGACCCCGACCGCGCGATGGAGGCCCTGTACGCCTTCACCCAGTGCCAGGTGCAGATTTCGAGCCGCATCGTGGTGATCCGGGAGCAGAAACCGGTCGAGATGGACGTCGATGAGATCGTGCGGCACACGACGTCCCGCCTGGTGGCCATCCTCCGGAAGGAACTGCAGCGCCGGCGCCGGCGCCTCGTCGAGGAGATGCACCGCCACACCCTCGTCCGCATCTTCGTGGAGAACCGGCTCTACAAGGGGCTGGAAGCCTGCGCCTCCCCCGGCGAGGCCGAACAGGCGGTCCGCGAGGCTCTCGCCCCATTCCGCGCCGAAATGCAGCGCGACCTCACCCACGACGACGTCGAAGCGCTGCTCGGGATTCCCATCCGGCGCATCTCGCACTTCGACGTGGAGAAGAACCGGAAGGAGATCGAAAAGCTGCGGGAAGAGCTGGGGGGGGTGGAGACGGACCTGTCAGGGCTCGTGCCCTACGCCATCCGCTACCTGCGTTCCCTGCTGCGCAAATACGCGGCCGACTACCCGCGCCGCACCGAGATCGCGGCCTTCGGAACCATCTCCGAACGCGAACTGACCGCCGACGCGCTCGAGATCCGTTACGACCGCGCCAAGGGGTACCTCGGGCACAAGGTCCAGGGGGAGGGCATGATCACCTGCTCCCCGCTCGACCGGCTTCTGCTGGTGTGGAAGGACGGCCGCTGCAGGATCGTGGCCCCGCCCGACAAACTCTTCGTGGACACCACCCTCATCCACTGCGCCGTGGTCGACCGGGAGCGGGTGCTGACGGCCGTTTACGAACACGACTTCTTCGTCTACTGCAAGAAATTCCAGGTCGGGCGCATGTCGACCAACCGCGAAGCCCGCTTCGCCCCCAAGGGGGCGGCCGTCCGTTTCTTCTCCGCCGACGACCCCGCGGAGCTCTACGTGCGCTACACGGCCGACGAACGGGTCAAGATCCGCCAGCAGCGCTTCTCCCTGGCCAAGCACCCGGCCCGCGGCCGCGACGCGCGCGGCCTCGTCATGACGGCGAACGCCATCGAGTACATCGGCCCTGAAAAAGCGCCGGACTGGGACGACGCGCTGACCGGCCCCCCGGGAAAATTCCTCGACCACTGACCGCCGCCGAAAGATTCCGGGAAATAAAGCCCCTCCTCCCGAAACAATACCGGGGAGAAACAACCGAACCGAGGAGAAAACGCCGTGGCCGGACCGCTATCCTCCCCCCCCTGCTCCGCCCTGCCGGCGGCGGGCGTCCATCAGCGACACGCGCCCCCTGCGGTCCCCCTGTCCCCGGGGATCCGGCACCAGGCGGTGGTCCTGCGCCTGGCCTCGGCCCTCCTCCGGCACGCGGACGCCTCCGGGCAGGGCCAGGTGCTGCAGGCCCCCTGCTGCGCCCTCCTCGACCGGCACACGGCCCTGCGGCCCGATATCCTTTTCGTCCGCCACAGCCGCCGCGGCATCATAGGGAAAAGAAGTCTCCACGGGGTCCCGGACCTGGCGGTCGAGGTCTTTCCCCGGATGCCCCCGGCAACGGCCCCGGGAAGGCTGAGAGGGGAGTGTTACCGCCATGGCGTACCGGAGTTCTGGGCCGTCGACACCCGGACCCGGATCGTCGCCACGCTGGTATGGAGCGAGTTGGGCTACGTCCGCACCGGGCGCTTTCTGGGATCCGACCTGCTGGTCTCCCCCCTGCTCCCCGATTTCGGGCTCGAGGTTTCGCGCCTGTTCGCCCCGGCCTAGCCCGCCGTCAGACCGGCCAGGTACCCGGCGGCCTCCGGCGCCCCCTCCGCCGGCGCCCAGGGGGCGAAACTCTTGTCGTCGAGCGGGGCGTAGGGCCCGGGCTTGATCTCGTACAGTACCGTCCCCGGTGCCAGCGCCGCCACCGAATGCCAGACGCGGGCGGGGATCTCCACGCCGAACACCCCGGCGCCGCCGTCCAGGACCGCCCGCTCGCCGGGATTTCCGGCGTCGTCGAACGTCACCACCAGCGCACGGCCCGAGAGCAGGATGAAGGCCTCCCATTTGTCCGGCGCCTCGTGTTTGTGCGGCCGGACGTAGGTCCCCGGCTCCAGCGCGTTCAGCATGCGGTGGGTCGGGTCCGCGTAGTCCTGGTGGAAATTGTGGTTTTGGCGCAACCGCGCCGAGGCCCGTGCCCGGGCCGAGAGGTTGGAAACAAGCTTCCGGTCGATGAGGATCATGACCGCTCCCGCACCGGCTACCTGCTCACCTTGATCACGGGATCCTTCGGGAGGTTCAGCCCCGCGGCCACCTCCACGGCCTTGAGGATCCCCACCGGGACGGGACAGGCCGTGTGGAAACAATGCTTGTGGCCCATCTCCAGGATCCTCGGCAACCCCTGCCTGAAGCTGATCTCCCGGTAGGGGTCCACTTCGCCGAGCTCGGCCGCGATCGCCTGGATGGCCTTGCAGCTGCTCTCGATCTCGAGCCTGCACACCTTCCCCTCCATCGTCGCCGTCACCTTCGTCGTCATCCCGCACGCGCCGGACATGATTTCTGACTGCGCCATGACTCCTCCCTCCCGTTGCCGCGTCAACAAAACATCGTTGGGACACTCCCTCGCGTGGCATTATAGATGCAAAACCGGCGTCCGGCACCAACGATTGCGGCGCCGGAAAGGGAGGACGGGGGATGAACATCGGGTGGATCGGGACGGGGGTCATGGGGCAATCGATGGCGGGGCACCTCGAGCGGGGGGGGCACCGGCTCCAGGTGCATAACCGCACGCGGGCCAAGGCCGAACCGCTCGTCGAGCGCGGCGCCCGCTGGTGCGACTCCCCGGCCGCCGTGGCGGAGGGGAGCGAAGTCGTGTTTACCATGGTGGGCTTCCCCGCCGACGTGGAAGAGGTCTATTTCGGGCCGCGGGGTCTGTTTGCCGCCCCCGGCAGGCTCCCGGTCCTGGTGGACATGACGACGACCGAACCCGCCCTGGCGCGCCGCATCGCCGCGGCGGCCGCCCGGAGAGGGGGCGCGAGCCTCGACGCCCCGGTCTCGGGGGGCGATGTCGGCGCGCGCTCGGCCACCCTGGCCATCATGGCCGGCGGCGACCGCGGCGCCTACGACACCGTCCTCCCCCTTTTCGGGCTGATGGGAAAGACCGTCGCCTACCTCGGCCCGGCCGGGTCCGGACAGCACGCCAAGATGTGCAACCAGATCCTGGTTTCCGGCCTGATGATCAGCATGTGCGAGGCCCTGCTGTACGCCTCCCGGGCGGGGCTCGACCGCCAGGCCGTCATCGACATCGTCAGCCGCGGGGCCGCCGGCTCCTGGACCCTCACGAACCTGGGCCCGCGCATCCTCCGCCGTGACTACGATCCCGGCTTTTTCGTGGAGCACTTCATCAAGGATATGGGGATCGCCCTCAAGGAGGCGGCCGCCATGAACCTTGCGCTGCCGGGACTGGCCCTGGTGCACCAGCTCTACCTGGCGGTCCAGGCCCAGGGACACGGCCGGCTGGGAACCCAGGCGCTGATGCTCGCGCTCGAGCGGTTGAACGGCAAAGGGGAGTAGGGGAAATGCGCCTGGCAGGACTCGAACCTGCGGCCCACAGTTTAGGAAACTGTTGCTCTATCCACCTGAGCTACAGGCGCATAAGGAGTTACTGGTTTTCCGGATTTCGGAGTAGTGAAAATCGTAGGTGAATTTTCGACGAGCAGTTCGATAGCCTGCTGTTTGTGTTCCTGGCTTAAATGAGAGTATCGCTGAACCATGGCCAGGTTTTTCCACCCTCCCAGTTCCATCACCGTCCGAAGATCCACCCCCCGCATGACCAGCCGGGAGGCAAAAGTATGCCTCAACACATGGGGCGTGACGCCCGAAAGGTTAGCACGCCTACAGGCGGATTCAAAGGCTGTTCTAAAGCTGGAGTAGGGCCGCCATTCCCCGCTTTTGGCCCTCCCCCTGGTCATGAATACCTGGGGTCCGGGAACCCGGGCTTTCAGGGCTTTGAGGGTCGCCAGGGCGACCGAATTGAGGGGGACCGTCCTGCTCTCCTTCGTCTTCGAGTAGCAGTCCAGAACCGTGAGGCTCTTCCGCTGAAAGTCTATGTTCTCCCACGTCAGGGTGAGCGCCTCGGAATAGGCCCGCAGCCCGGTATGGATCGCCACCACGATAACGGACCGGAGGGGCTCTTCCGCCTCCGCAAGCAGCCGCGCTTCTTCATCCTCGGTCAGGAACCGGAGCCGCCCCTGGCTTTCAGGCACCCGCCGGAACCGGCTGGCGGGATTGGCCCCCTCGAACCGTTTCCACTCGATAAACAGGTTATAGAGCGACCGGAGACAGGCCAGCTCCCGGTTTACCGTCACCTTGGCCCCGTCGGCCAGCCTCTTTTGCTTGTACTTTTCGATCAGAAAAGGAGTGATCGCGGAAAGCGTCTTGTCGCCGAAGAACCCCCGCAGCTGGTTTAAAAGGCTTATGTAGGTCTTCGCCGTCCGGGGCCGCTTGTTGGCCCGCGCCCACGCCAGAAACTCCTCTGCGGCCTTCTCAAAGGGCATGTCCTTGCGTTTCCTGGCAATCCCCGCCTCCCCGCGCAGGATTGCCGCCCGCTTCGCCGTCGCCAGCTCGAGCGCCACCTTCCGGTTGATTCCCTTCCCCAGAGGCAGCTGGTATCGGGTACCATTGATCCGACAATCGAGCCACCAAACGTTGCCCCGCTTGTAGATCCCCTCCCCTTTTCGTGCCATGAAATCATCCCTTTGCGTATCTGCTAAAACATGGACCGGCTATTCCAGGATCGCCTTCATGAACGCATCTGCTGGATCCGCATAGAAAACAATGTTGACCTTGGTAGCCATTTCGTCCGGGAGCTCCAGCAACTGTCGCCGGGAGGAAACCGGCATCAGGAGTTGCACCGCCCCCTTTTCCACCGCAAGCTCAGCTACGGCTACGGGATTGGCGATCATCTCCACCGAGCCTCCAAGGTTAAGCGATCCGACGATGATCAGCCCGCCCTTTGTGCTCCGCTCCATGAGACCCCCACATAGCGCCAGAAGCACCGGCAATCCCAGACCATATCCGGAACGATCCGAATCCATTGCCCGCAATTGCACTGAGAACTCATGGTTGCGCGGATCACGGTCGCCCACCAGGTCTTTTGCCTGCGAGTAGAGGTTTTGCTCGCCGTAGCGGACGCTTTCACGGAAGGCGGGTGGAACAGGTGCATTGAGTATCTTCACCCCTCCTCCCGGCCCGCTTGTGGCCTCAATCCGGTAAAGAGATGGAGGGGCGTCCGGACCTCCCGGACTGATTGCCCAGACCTGTCCGGGCGGGAGCGGATCGGCCTCGATAGCTTCATCGCTATGCAGTTCCGGCGTCGTAACGAATTGCTCAACCCCCTCTACTCCCATGAAGTAGCTGAAATGCGTGTTTCGAAACTCCGTCTTCAGGCACCGCTTCTGCTGCTCCTTCACCCGCCGCCGGGCCTCGAGCGCAATCCGCACCACCGCTTCCAGTTCTTGGTCAGGAATGGGCATTTCAGCGTCCGGGTACAGCAGTTTTATAATTCCGCTCACGGTCTTGCTGACTGCCTCGATATCGCGTCCGCTCAGCGCGCCGCCCCAGTGCACACGCCCCTGCAGAGTCGATATGCGGGTACCCTCCCTGAGCTTGGTCCAGCATTCCGACAGGAAGTCCGTCACCAGGCCAAAATGATCGGTCAGGTGGTCGCTCGCCTTGAGTTTGGGAAAATCCCAGCCGGGAGCGAAGGAATGGATGCGATCCATTAGGGCCGTGTCGTTTCTCATTTCCGGGGGTAGCGGACTGAGCAGGTGCCCGATCCGCTGCTGCTGCTCCACATCCACATCGAAGTTGCCCACCATCACGATGCTGCCTGATGCCCGGATGCTTTCCTTGCCCCGCGAGAACTCGCCGGCGGCCATGTAGCCTTTTAATATGTTCACGCCGTCCTTCTGATCAAAGGAAATGCCGGCCACCTCGTCGAAGCACACTACATCGTAAAGGCAAAGCAGGCCCCGTTGCCCGCTGGACATATTCACGAACATTTTCGCAACCGTCGCCTTGCCCCCCGAAATCAGGTGGGAATATGGTGATATCTGCTGGTACAGATGACTCTTGCCCGTACCACGGGGGCCCAGTTCCACGAGGTTGTAGTTCCGTTCGACGAAGGGGATCATTCGCAGCAGGGTCACCATCTTTGCCCGATCCGACATTGCATCCGGCTCCAACCCAACTGAACGCATAAGCAGGTTCTTCCACTCCACCGTGGTGAACCGGCTGCGCCCTTTCATCAGAATTGCCAGCACGTCCGACTTGGAAAGCTGAATTGCCCGCAGGCTTTCGATGGCGAAGGGTCGGCCGTGCCTTTCTTCCGCAATGGCCGCATCATAGGTCAATGTCACCTCGGCATAGAAACCGTCGGTCAACATCCGCTCGTGTTCATGGACAAGGGTATCGTCGATCCGTACATCCTTAATCCCAAGACTGGGCAGTTCCACCAGAAACGAATCCGTTTTGGCGTCCAGACGTGCCTTCACGATATCGATCAGCTTGACCGAGCCCTTTTCGCGCGCCCGCGCTTTGAAAAGCTCCTGCTCGCTTGTGCGCACCGTCCTGTCCTGCAGCTGTCTCTCGACGATCTTCAGCCCTTCCTCTATCTCCTCCTCGTTTACGGTTGCGCAGTATCGACCGAGCAGAAACTCCACGACATAGGTAGGCACGGGATATTGCCGGCTGTACCGTCGCACCAAATCCTTGCGCACCAGGTATCCGTCGAAGGCAGACGCCGCGATCTTGTCCAAATGGTCCAGTTCCATGGTTACCTATCTCCTCCAACGGTGGTGGCTTCCTTGCTTATCACGCGACCCGACGTATCTATTACAACCAAGCTGACGGTTGTCCCTTCGAGAGCTTCGTCGGCAACCAGGAGTGCACCCTTGCCTTCAGCGTCAAGAGGTCTTGTATCAGTAATGCTTGAGCCGGCAACATTGGGCTTTGTACGCAAATCGGCAAACAATCCCCCGACGGCCGGTTGTACCATCACCCGGCATCGTAGACCTACCCACTGGATCTCACTTATCTTGATCACCGCATCGGCCGGAGACCCGGTTGCCGAGAAGGTCAGCACGGGAACCAGGCACTCCTGCAGGCTCGCGCCTCCGTGTGCGTACTCCTGTCCGGCTAGGAAACAATGTACGCCCGGCGCGTAGGCGAAACGCTGCTGCGGATTCCATGACCAACCTGCGACGGGCACCTCAACATGGGAGCCGTCCTTGATCGATGCGCACCTTGACCAACGGCTCTCTACCAAGTATTTGGGCAACTGGAGCTTGTCCATGCCCCCGGGTACAAGCAACCAGCCGTGATCGGTCACCAGCCGTATGCCTTTCCATCCGGCGTCAAGCAAGGATTGCACTCGTTCCACCAATAGGGCCAACTGGTCCTCGATCCGGGCCGCGACCTTTGCCTGGAGGCTGTGTCCGAGCTTGTCGAACTCTCCGTACTCCGTCCATGCGCGGGCGTTCTCTTCCTGCGAATCTCCGGTTTCCGCAGCCCCCAACAGCTGAAATCCAGCAGCCGACAACAGTTTACGGAATCGCTCGGCGTTAAGTTGCCCCCCCGTATCGGCCACCTCCGGACAGAAGTCGGCATTGATGTTTCTGCCGCCCACCAATTTGACAATCGGCGAAACCGCCGGCTTGGCCGTAGCCGTCACGGTTGGCAGTGCCGCCCAGCGCCATTTGATGCTGGTCTCGATCTGTCGCTCTCCAACCATGGCTGCGAGTCGCTGGCCGATGTCGAATCGCAGGCCATCGATAAAAAGGATGCACTCGCCGGGCGCGGCTGTTATCGCCTCCTGCTGCATCACCGTGGGCAGATCCTTTGCCAGCAGACATTGCTGGAAATGTCGAGCCGTGTCATCCAGCCATGGCAAATATACGCAGCGGACCGCCGTATGCACGGCGGACAGATCTTCTGCCGACTTCACGCATGCCATTGCCTGCAGGGCCGCATCGTCAGCCAGATAGCCGCTTTCGACGTACAGTTTTCCCATCGCCTCAGCCGAGTCGCCGCCCAAATGCATAGCCGTCCGCTTGGAAAGTACCGACAGATGCTTCGTTGCCTCTGCCAGGGGGCACAGGCCAAGTCGAGCCCATACCCATTCACGCCGAACTCCATGCTCAGCCTCCAACTGTTCCAGTACCTGCCGTGCATCCGCTGACTTCATTGTGCCGACATCCAGAAGCGCCTTGCGGAGAACACTCTCCATTCGGTCGTTTTCGTCTGGCCAGGTCTCTTTTTCGAAGATCAATTTCCCCTTGGGTTTAGCCCGCCTCAGAAGATCCGGTATAGCGGGATACAGCGCAGGCGACTCGGCAAATCGTTCCCATACGCCATACCACGCATCCTTCCGCTCGGCGATCTTCTCCCCACCGGCAATTTCCCCTTCGGTTTCTGGATCGAAATCGTAGTCCTGCACGCAACGATTTCGGAAGGCGGACCACTTCGCTTCATCCCAGCGTTCGCGTGTAGCTGCAGGATCCCCCATCCACAGCAACAAATCGCGTGGAGTATCGGCAATCATCAGCTTGTCAAAGTCCTCTGCTTCCAGCCGCTTTCCCCTCAGCCGAGCTACAGCGGTCACTGCGAGTTGTGACAACGCTCCCTGCATCGATTGAAGCGTGCGTTTGTCTTCTGCAACATTTAAGCCAAGCCCTTCCTCGTCATTCACCAGGAACGCACGGATGGTCCAATCCTTGCCGTTCTTCTGCGTCCAGACCGTCCCGCGGTATTGAAGCTCGACCAGCGGCTTTAACGCATCGGGACACTCCTCGACAGCCCGGAGCGTCTGGCGGCTCACCTCCGGCATGTAGATCACCGGGACCGTGCCGTTCGGCCAGGCGAGGTCGGGGAACTTGTCGGCCCGAACCGCCGGCTCGATGACCGTCCGCAGCCAGATTGCCGGCCCGGTCCGCGTCGCCGCGTCGTACTCGCCCAGCGTCAGAAGCTCCGGCATCATCCCGCGGAGTTGCTCGACCACCGGCCGCCACTGGCCATCGGCGTCGGTCCACAGCACCGCCGCGGGCGCTACCACGTCGCCAGGGTTGTACCGGCCGGCGTGCGCCAGCGAGGTCCGCACCGCCTCAAGCAAGGTTCCTGCATGTGCCGTTGTCGGGGCCATCACTTCTTCCGCTCCTTCGTCTCGGCCGCGTCGCGGGCGGCTTGCTTGACCTTCGTGCTGTAGTGGCAATCGTTCCAGCGGTTGCCGTCGAACTTATTTCCGCCCAGGAAGTTCTCGGTCTTTTCGTCCCATCCCCAGAACCACGGATACTCGGCCTTCGGGCGGTCCGGCTCTTTGCCGCGGTCTTTGTCCCACTTGACCTTCGGCCGCCAGCGCAGGATGCCCGCGCCGGTCCGGCCGCCGAGCGGCAGGTCGGACGCCAGGAACGGGCGGATGTTCATCCGCACGCCGTCGTTGATGTCCGGCTCCCAGCCGATGGGCTGCTCGGCCAGCGGCTTCCAGCGGACGAAGATGTCGAAGGGCGGCTCGCCGGCGAGGATGGCTTCCAGGCGTTTCTGGAGTTCCAGCGCCGCGGCCAGGCGATCTTCCGCGCCGCCTTCGCCGCGCTTCACGCCGTCGCGCTGCCGGGTGATCCACTCACCTAAATAGGCATAGGTCAGGCTCTCCAGCAGCCGCCGGCCACGGCCGCCGCCTTCGGCCAGCTTGTGATAGTTGACCAGGGCGTGGAAGCCGTCGCGCTTCCGGCCGTCCCAGATGTGCCACACGAACGGCCGGTCGTGGAACAAGCGGCAATGCTCAGCGAAAAAGTCATTGCGCAGCCAGTCGTCCAGGTCGAAGTCGGACTCCAACTCAATGCCGCACGCGGCCAGGAGTTTCAGCAGCCGCTCGGCCGCGGGTTCTTCCCCACGGACCGCCGGGATGCAGACGATGCCGTCGTTGTCCGCGAACTTGGCCAGTTCTCCGCACTTCTTGACCAGCGCCCGCGCCCGCTTGCTCAGGCGCATCTTCTCGTCGAGTTCCGCCGGCCAGCGGTAGCCCAGCAGCCGCGCGACGGCGACCTGGAGTTCCGTGCCCTCCTGCGCCTCATCCGGCCGGCCATGGAAGAGCCACTGCGTCGGGTCGTCGCTCTCCGGCTCGGGCAGGCCGTCCGGGTACTTCTTCGCCGCAGCTTTCTTCCAGTGCGCCAAGTCAAACGGAACTGCGAGGAGCGCCGAGTTCGTCTTGAAGAGGCCGGGGTTCAGTGATTTGATCGCGCGCTCGTATTCGCCCGATGAACAGAAGGTCCACACCGCCGGCAGGTTGGCCTTGTCCAACGGAACAATTGGCGCGCCTGTGCTATCGAACCTTTCTCCCGTATAGAGCGTGGCGCAGATATGGCGGGTCTGAGAGACATTGACACCATCTTCCCCCAATGCAGGCGAGTCAAGCCGTGGGCGGATCATTCCCTCGCCTCCTGTGGACCAGTCCACTACAAGCTCCCGACCGCTGTAGGGAAGCGTTCTCTCCGTGGCCCCTTGGCAGAACCGCCATCTGCGGTAATCGTCCACTTCATGGAACCTGTGCAACCAACGTTCGTCGTCGCCGCTCTTGATCCCCTGCGGCACGATCGCAAAGGAACTAAGCTGCGTTTCCGAGCCTCCTCCCATCGCAGTGAGTCGAGCGTCGGGGTCGTCGGCAATGTCAGCTTGAGAAACGAACGTCAGCGTTGCGCCCATGATGGCCGCAGCCTTCTCTGCCGCGGAGGGCACACGTCCCAAGTCGAGCGAGAAGAGGCTATGCCCCTGCGCCGGTCTACTTGCGCTGAAGCAGATAAGCGCACCGAAGGCTCCGGCTGCTTGCGGACTGTCGAATGCGTGCTCGCCGAGGGTGATCGCGTAGCGGAGGCTGCTAGTGCGAACACGGGCTTGTCGGAAGTTCCGGTATCCGGGCTGGAAGAACAAGTTCTGTGGAATAACGATTCCTGCCGACCCGCCAGAGACAAGCAGCTTGACGATCCGTTCGGCGAAGGCACAAGCCAGATCGGCCTTCGTACTGTCATAGTGGTCGCTCAGGAAGGCCCTCAAGATCGGGCCTTGTTTCCTGAGGCCGAGGTAAGGGACATTCGTGACGACGAGCGTGTAATCACCGGCAAGCAGGTCGGCAGCCTTGACCATGCCGGCGGCGGCGATGGCTCGCTCGCGGGTTTCGTCGTCGGCCTTCTCCACCGCCCGGATGGCGGTCAGGTACGGCTGGATCGTTTCGTAGTCCGCGGCAATGAGATCGCCGGGAAGCTCGGCCGGGTCGATGAGCGATCCGATTGTCGGCGCCTGCGAGAAGAGCCGGTGCAGGTTGAGCAGGCCGTTCTTGATTGCCTCGCGCCCGACGGCGGGCATGGGGATGCCCGACTGCTCGGCCAGCTTAACCCACTGCTCCTGCGTGCTCTGCGGCCCGATGCCCGTGCAGGCGATATTCAGTTCCGGCAGCGGCCGGTAGCCGCCGGCTTTCGGATACGTCCAAGCGGCGAACGCCAGGGCGAACGCCGCGATCTGGCAGCAACGCTCGTCGATCTCCAGGCCGTGCAGGTTGTCGCGGAGCACCGCATCGACGGCTTCGGCCGCGGACAGCCCTTCCTCGGCCATGCGGATCGGCACGAGGTGGTGCAAGCCGGCGACCAGGAAGTGGCCCGACCCACAGCACGGGTCGAGCACGCGCAGTTCCGCCGCGGTCTTCGGCCAGCCGTCGAACGTGCCGGCAGCCGGACGCCACGGCCCGCCTTCGCCGTCCGCGCCGCGGACGAAGCGCAGGTATTCCCAGCCGACGCCCGGCAGGGCGAGCTTGGCGCGGAGTTCGTCTTCGCCCTTTGCCGCCGCGGCGTCCTTGGGCGAAAGCTTGCGCCCGGCCCACCACGACCCCAGCGTGTTGTGAAGCAGGAACTCCACCATGTACGGCTCGGTGAAGAGCTGCGTCACCGCGGAGATTTCGTCGGCCCCGATCTTCACCTCGGAGCGGTTGACCTCATCCTTCTTCTTGCTCTGCCAGAACTGGTAGACCCACCCCAGCGCGTCCGACGCCGTGAACACCGCCGCCGGCAGCGACGCCAGGAGCTTTTCCAGCTTGAGCATGTGCTCGGTTGCGAAGGCGACTTGGAGCAGCGGGTCGTCCGGCCGGAAGATTTGCGGCAGCATCCGCTGGGCGCAGCGGGAGGCGAAGACCCACACGTCCACGCCTTCTTCCTTTGCGAGTTCCTCGGCCTCGGCCAGGCTGATGGCCATGCACTCTTGCGGCTCGATCAGCAGGCCGTTCTCGGCCAGGAAGCGGGCGAAGAGCATCCGATGCCAGTGCTCGTACGCGCACTCGCCGGCCAGGTGGCCGATGGCCAGCCGGCCGGAGCCGTCCTGCCGGTCCCCCAGTTGCCGCGCCCGCGCGCGCAGGTGGTTGCGCAGTTCGCGCTGGGCCGGCTTCATGTGCGGGTACGGTTCGTGGTGGTGGACCGCCAGCCCTTCGAGGGCCGCACGAGCGCCCACCTCGGCCGCGTCGCGTGCCTCGATGACCACGCGCTCCAGTTTGTTCCGCAGTTCGCTTGCAAGTGTTGGCATAGGTGTCGTCCCCTCAGGAAATCACGACCGGGCCGTTCTTGAGCTTCGCCAGCAGGTCTTTCTCCGTGCCGGCCAGCCACGCCTTGACTTCGGCCTCGGTCTTGAGTGTGCCGCTGCTCAGGTGGACGCGCTGGGTCTTCGGCTCCAGCAGCTTCGCCGCGGCCATCGCCGCGCGGGCGAACTGCTGGCTCAGCGCGTCGGTCTTCGTCTTCCACGCCGGCAGGGCCGTCTGCTCCAGCGAGCGGATGAGGTCGGCTTCGGAGCCGACGGACAGGCCGGTGAGTTCGTCGATGCCTTCGTCGGCGAGGATAGCTTTCCGCTGGGCGTCCTTGAGCTTCTTCCAGTTGTCGCTGGCGGTCAGGGCGGCCATCTGCTCCTTGTAGGTCAGCTCGTACTCGCCGTGTGCGGCGGTGACGGCGGCGCGGAGCGCATCGGCCGCGGCCTTGCGGATATCCGGCACGGGGTCGCTCGCGTCCAGCAGCCGGCGCTCGGACTTCACCGCCTCGGCCTGCTTGCGGAGTTCGTCGGCCCCGGCCATGGCGTCGGCGTGCTTGAGCAGCGCGGCGAGCGTGTCCCAGGCGGGCTTGCGCTTGCCGGCGAGTTCGGCCAGCTTGCCCCAGTCCTTGGCCTGCTGGGCGAGCGTGTCGTGCGCCTTGAGGATTTCGGCCAGTTGCTCGGCCCCGCCGAAGCCGCGGAGCGTGTCGAGGTGGCCGGTGCCCGGCCGGGCCGGCATGGGCGGCTCGCCGCCGGCGTGGTCGGCCAGTTCCGCCAGGCGGGCCAGGAAGACCGGGGCCTTGGCGGTTTCCTCGTTGGGCTTGCAGTCCACGCCCGCCGCCTGGAAGAGCTTGCGGAGCTTGATCTTCTCCTTGGCGTTGATCGTGGCCGTTTCGGCGCGGAAGTCAGTCACGGAAATCTTCGCCTGGTCCAACTGGCCTTGCGAGAGCGTCATGCCCTTGTGCGTGGCGCGGATGTGGCCGGTGGTGTGCAGCATGATAAGCGCGGCGTCCACGGCGTCGCGCGGCCAGCCGTAGGGACTGGCCTCGAAGGCGTCGCGGACATCCTTGCCGCGCTTGCCCGAGCCGACCTCGGCCAGCACGGCCGCGCAAACGGGGTGCTTCTCCGGCGCGTCGGTCCAGTCCACCGCGGACAGGGCCGCTTCGTCGCCGTTCTTGGCGCGGTTGATGACGTTGGCCCAGCGGTTATCGTCGGCGCTCTTGAAGTTGGGGAAGAGCCGGTCAAGCGACGCCTGCGCCGCCGACTCGACCTTGGCCACGAGGTTCAGTTCGTACCGCTCGCTGCCGCCGCCCTGGAAGACCTTGGCGCGGTCGATCACGTCGTTGACGATCTGGTTGCGGGACGCTTCGGCCGTCGCCATGCGCGTGGACATGGCGTCGCGGGCGTCGCGGCCTTCGGGCGTGGTGGGCGTGCCCTTGAACTCCAGCGTGGACTTCGCGGCCTCGTACTCGACGATAGCCTTCTGGAGGTCGTCGGCGCTGGCCTTGGGCACGTAGACGTAGATGATGGGCGAGTCGCTGCCGGCGGCGCGGGCGTCGTTGACGACGGTGCTTTCCTTCTCGCCCCAGCCGTCGCGGACCCACACGGGGATATCGGTCCCGCCGGCCGGCGGCGCTTCGCTGCCGAAGTTGACCAGCAGCTTCCGCGGCTCCTTGCACTTGCCCTGTGCGAGCTTGATGCCCTTGAGCGAGTCGCCACAGCCCGCGCTGATGAGCGAGCCGCGCTTGCTGGTGATGGAGGTCAGGTCGCCGTTCAGCCGCGTCTGGCGGTTGCGGAACTCCCGGTCCCACTCGCTGCTCTCGCGCGTCTGGAGGCTGTATTCACCCTCGATCTCGATGAGCAGCGCGCCCTTGTTCTGCATGGCCTTGCGGAGCCACGACGGCCGCTCCGATTCGGCCGGCGGGTCCGTCAGCAGCTTGAGGATGCGCGGGATATGCTTGCGGAGTTCGGTCCCGTCGTTGGCCAGGTCGGATACCATCAGGTCGGCCAGCATCTCCGGCGTTGCCCGGACGCCGATGTCGGCCACGGCTTCCAGCGGCAGCTTGCGGATCAGGAAGATCAGGCCGCAAAGCCGCTGGGCGAGCCGGCCGTCGGGCGTGCCGTCGTCGAGGTTGCGGATCGTCTCGTCGATCTCGCGGAGCAGGACGCCAGTCTTGCGCAGGTCCGGGCTGATCTGCTCATAGATGAAGTCCGCAGCGACCACCGTGCCGAGTTCTTCCTCGGCCGTCTGGCGGACGGCTTCGTGGACGATCTTGAGTTGCGTGCGAAGCTGGCTCGCCGTGCCCGGCACGTCCCCCGCGCGCAGCACGTGCTCCCAAAAACGCCGCCGGACCGGCAGCAGCGGGTAGTCGTCCACGATGATATCATTGTCCTCTGTGCAGGCAGCGATGCGCGTGCCGGCAAGTTGACGGTTTATCTCGCCGGCGTGGGCATTGAGCGTATCTTCGATGGCCTTGCGCTTGTTTGCCTTCTTCGCCAACACCACGCGGCGGGTGACCGTCTCCACGTCAGAGTCGGAGAGTTCTACCGGGATAGTGAACCGGCCGGTGAGGCGCTGGAGTAGCGGGACGTTGCCGGCCAAGGCCGTCTGGCCCGCACCGATCAGCAGCACGCGACTGTCGAGTTGTTTGCATAGGGCTTCGGCGACCTCCTGCACATCGGTTGAACGGCCCGGATCGTTGCCGATGAAAAGCTGAATTTCATCCAGCACGATAACGGTGCAAGGGATTTGTCCGTCGACGGACAGCACTTCGCGGACCAGGCGGATAAACTCGTTGGTCGAGATGTCTTCGACCACAGGGAACTGCGCTCGCAGCGCAGCACGGGCTGATTTCAGATCGGCAGCGAAGCTGGGATCGGCGTCGAGCACGGCCTTCGCCAGTATGGGACTGACATAGAGGTCGTGGAGTTCACTATAAAACTCCTTGCCCGCCGCTTTGACCGCAGCCTTCACTCGGTCGAGAAATCCGTTTTTCTGGAGCCACATGCAGAACTGGGCTTGCGGTAGCGCCTCCGGCAGGTCTTTGGAAGAAAGGATTATGCTCAGCACAGCCAGGCGGACGCTCTCGCCGCCGCCCGATGGAAGCGTACCCGAGGCGGCATGTAATCCACCGCAACGCTTGCCCAACGTGTCGAGTTCGCGCAGGAGGTCCTGCACTTCTTGCGGAAGGCGCGCCAGGCCGCGCGCGGTCGAACCATCGTCGAAGCGAGTATCCACCAATAGATGGCGGAACATCTTCAACAGGTGTGATTTGCCGCTTCCGTAAAATCCGCTGATCCATGCCGCCGGCTGCGTCGTGGAATTGACGTTGCCGAGGTAAGATTCCAGGATGCGGATCATACCGTCCTCGTATTGGCCTTCGCACACAAAGTGTTCAAGCTCATACCGGAGAGTCTCAATCTCTTTGACGCTTGAAGCCTCACGCACGGCAGCGACGCCGTCATTAAGCAGCTTGGCTATCGAGGGATCGCGTTGGAACAGTTGCTTGTTTTTCATCAGTCGTTTACCCCGTTATGTAGCGTGATCGGCACGGCCAGGTAGTTCCAGCCATCCCTCGCGTCCAGGAGCCGGTAGTTGTTGTCTTCGTATTCCCCTGGGAAAAACACCACAAGCCGACCAGGAATGTCCTTTACTATTTCTTTGAGTACCAGGGATACACGGGTAAAACCGAACAGGCAGGCCACGCCGACCACTGCAACTACCGTATCGTCATCTGCACCTTCGGCGGTTAGCGCATCGCGGAGTCGGTCCGCCACATATCGAATGAAGTCGCTGCGCAGCTTCATGATCAGCGTGTCCGGCTCCTCGAAGTAAACCTCGCGATACTCGGTTTCCGACATCCATTGGGCAAAGGTGTCGGTAAGGTCAACCAATCGCCAGCGGTGTCCGGTCGAGGTCGTGGCCATTTCGAATAGATCAATCCGCGCGCGCAGTTTTCGCTCATCTGCCTTTTGGTATACAACGAATATCGCCTTTTGATCGCCGGCGAGGTTCCGCTGCCACGGCGCGGCGATGTGACCCCGATATCGGGCCGCAAGTTCTTCGATTCTGCCCATTTGTCTACTACCTTTCTTCCGGAACCAGAAGTCGCGAGAAGGTCACGTCCACCACCCCACCAGACTGGCTCATATCGAGGAAACCCAGCCGTCGGGCATCCATGGCAAGGCTCATCAAATCACCGGTCGGTGCGTCTAACACTCGCGCCCATATGGACTCAAAGATTGCGATTCCGCGTCTGCCGGCAACATAACCGATAAGGAGAGCGAAGGCGGTGGCCACCGGCGTTGGGCTAACAATCTGCCGGGTTTTGCGCCCCCGCCCCTTCAGGTGTCCCGATTGCGTCCAGGAGGACGCCGCGTTCCGGACAACCTTATCGAGGGTGCTGCTGCTGAGCCGGCTACCGACGACGCTGTTGAGCGCATCGGTCATCTGTTGCCGCGCAAGCTCCTCTCCGGACCTCATTCGCAACACGGGCGGAGCACTGGCCCGCAGCAGCGGATCTCGGGCAAGAGCGAGCAGCATTGCCAGAAGCGGCTGAGCAGCCCGGTCAGCATACCAGCAGCGCCGCATTACACGGAACAGGGGCACTTCCGGGTCGAGGCCATACAGCTCCGAAAGCCGCTGACTGGAGAGTTTTCTGGTAGCGGCGGTTCGCTTGCCCAAACAGTTATCCTCATGAATCGCCGTGAGATAATCCTCCCGCAATGCTTGAGGAGGGCAATGTGCCAGTACCCCGCCAAGTTCTTCGAGCATGATCGTTCGGCTGGTATGAGTGCCCTTATTTCCCCATCGGAAACCAAGGTCACGAAGCCGCACTTCCTCTTCCTTCCCGCATGGGAGAATGTCGTCTATATTCATTTTGGAGTCCTTTTAGGCAAGCATAACATATCGCCGGCTGGTTTGCCGGCGAATCCACCTACCTTTGTGGCAATGCGGCTATGTGCTTGCTATTGCGACAATTAACTCCACCACGATTACAATAGTACAATACACATCTCACTCTCCCGAATATCCTCTAAATTCTCCCACCCATGAACTCTGAGCCCAGGATAAGACATCCCCGTCTGTGCCGTAAATCGTGATATCTCATAGATATATATTTACTTATCAAATGCCACTGAATATGAATCAGCAGGGGAATCGCAAATCTTCAAAAGGTGCAATGGTACTTGTTCCCATTTGTGTCCATTTGTGGCACCAAAAGGCAAATTTGGTTTCTTCTCAGGTCTTCAGCATTAACCTTCCCTGCCTTGCCAAAACTCCGCTAATTGTTTCAAAATCAACCCATAGCATTTGCACCACCTCAAATGATTGCAATTATTATCTTTAACGCATTCGTCTTATGGACAGCGCTTCGTTCCGTAAAATTGGAGAGAAATCATACGGAATAGAGGATTCCTTCGAAAAGCTGGGTTTTGTGTCATTTATTTCTACACTTTTTCCAGTCGGACATGGGCACGGACCTTTGAGATGGCTATTTTCGTTTCTTGGTCCACGCTGCTCCCATTCCCCATGGCGGCCAAAAGCCAACCTCAGGTTCCCGGGGATGGCTGCGTTGAAAGAAGCCATCAATCGAGATCCCTGTAAATAGACTGAATTATGCCAATGGTCTCCTTTAATGCTGCCTTCGCCTTCTCAGGCTTGATGGTCCTGCTGCCATGAATCACGCCACTCATTTCGGTATAGAAATCATGAACTCTCTCTCTGACTCTGCCTCTTGTCGTCATTCTTATGAGTGTTCTTGGCGGATATTCCCAAAAAAATTCTTTTGTATCCTGTATGGCCTTGATACTTCCTTTTCTTAATCCGACGTCTCGCATGCCGGCCTCGAGGATTGTCCTGCATAGCGAAAAAACGGCGTTGTATTGCTTGAATGCATAGCATTGTCTTGCTTCGTTCAGGTACTTTTTGAGATTAGGGGGTATCGGAACCCCAGTGACCAGAATACCGATTTCAACAAGGCCCCAGATATAGTCATAGGGCCCCCACCATGAGTACAGTTCCTCGCTTGCTATTTTTTCAAGCGCCGCCTCATCGAGTTGATCGAGATCACAAGTGTCGGGATGCAAACTTGGGAGTCCTAAATTTAAACCAGAGCATTTCTCGAAAGATCTAACAATCCTGTCGGCCAGAAAATCTTGATTGGTGCTGATTTTTTCGATCAGATTTCGGAGCCTTTTGGGCCAGATAACGAGCGCTGATGCTTGAACAAATTTTTCCCTTATTTGCTCCTTCTTCTGGATAAAATCCAAAGCCAGACCGATACTTTCCTTCGTTTTCTCAACCAATTGTTGGCCTGACATAGTGCTGGATGTTCGTACTGCCTTAAAATCCCGAGCAAGCTTGTCCTCTATGAGAAGCATTTGGTTGAGAATATCGATATGATCAGCCATCTCTGCCACTCCTTCTCAAGCGCCTCAATTGATTCTCAGAACCGGAAACCTACCCGCGTACCCCATTCCATGGTAGAGTTCTTTGGTTCACTGTAGGGTATCCCGATCCATCCATAGTAATCAAAGTCCACCACACTGAAATCAACATCTGATTCATCAATCTGCCAATACCTGAAAAATGGTTCCACGACGAAGATACTGTTCCCAAGATCCCTCATAAACTTGATGGAAGCCCTTGCACCCCATCCGTTTTCCTGACTAAATTTCAGAGGAACCAAACTGAGCTCTGCATCGTCAACCTCGCTCTTATGCCACCCATGCCAGAATAGATCATATTCACCCGCTATTGCGATGGCCCAATTCGCGCTTACTTTGAACATGCTTTCCATCCCGATGGGACTGTATAGATAGCTCTGCTTTCGATCGTAACCACCAGACCCGGCCTCGCTCAGACTGTTCAATAGGTATCTGTATCCGAGGCCACTGTATGGAACTACGGAAGCTTTCTCAGAGGACAGGAGATCATGACCAAAAGTGAATCTTGTCTCCAAATTGTAGTCACGCAGATCATCTGCGGTTCCGCTTCCTTGCGACCAATAATCAACATCTCCGAAGCTGAACCGTGCCTCTGCCCTAAGCATAAATTTGTTGGGTCGATAAGTATAATCTCCGGAGAGACCGTACATCATGCCCTTGTTTCTCATGAGACTGGCCTCCCCATAATAGATATGCGATATGTCGAAATATGCCCCTCCCTCGTGACGCCGTGGCCACTCCCGGGTTTGGATAACAGATGTAGTAGCGGTATCTGAATCATCGGACGGTACCGGAACAGCGGCAGCAACCCGCGGGGCACGAGCGCCAGATTCTCGTTGTTCCGATACTTCAGCTTCCGTCTGTTTCTGAGTCTGGCCCCATTCGGTGCCCATTTGCGATTGCCTATCAGGTTCCCCAAAGGGTTGTGCTTGAAGCTCTGACAGCCTCACATATTTCGCATTTACATATCCCATACGGTCGCCGATTTGGATTGCAAAGAATCCCCTTTCCAAATGGGAAATGCTGACCTCCTGGCCGCAAGAAAGTTGTTCGACGATATAGGCACTGCCCGGTCCTGTCCAAGCGGGCACGGAGGTGAGACTGTCAGGATCACAGGTTATGGTTGCTCGCTCTTTGGCATAAACAGGGCCAAAAAGCATCAGGGCGAGAGAACAGGCAATATACAGGTATCTCATCATGGTCTCCAATTATGCAATAGATTTTCTTATCTTCTTTCGCGCCCGAGGATAATACAGGATAGTGACATCTGGGGTCACTCGATTTTGCAAAAAAGAAATCACATAAAATCAGGCTAGTAATCTTATGGGATATTTAGAATGAATGGGGTGATGGGGCCGCGCGGGGGCGAAGCATAGGTTCTTCGTTTCCTGCGGAGGTTGCCTAGCCACGCTCCACCGTGGCCCGACCTTAACTTGGCCCTCGATGAAATAAACCCGGATCTCGCCGGACAGGGCCATTTTCAGGGCAACGGTCCCCACCCGTACCTTTCGAGCCCACCTCAAACGCGCGTCGAGTTCTCCTACCGTCGCCGTACCTCTGGTCCTTCCGCCGATGAGGTTCTGGATCCGGGCCACGGTTTCCTGCTCCGTCAAGAGGTCGCCGCTCATTTCTCTTCCCCCTATCGGTAACAGGTGCGCCCATATGAGCCCCTGTCGTTGTTGTTTCGTTCTCTCTCGAAGACCACCCCAAGTGGACCTATGGGCTCAATCTCCATCCTCCGGGCCCGGTCGGCCCGAATACGCCGCCAGCCCCTCTCCGGGTGCCGCTTGTCAAGCTCGTAGTAAACCTCCGCTCCTCTGCTCATCGTTGCCTCCTCCTTAAGGTGAAAACCAAAGTGGGAAACTGGATCGATTCTTCCTTTGCTTAAATCCAAAGTGGGAAACTGGATAACTGGTCGTTTTGGTAAATTTGGTAATTTTGGTAAAACTGGTAATTTTGGGAAACTGGTAAACTTACTAGAGACAATAAATACAAGGGGCGGTTTCCTAGTGACCGACAACCTCCGGCCCGATCTTGCCCGTTTCCCGGGGTGTGAAAATCCAGTTTCCCAGTTTCCCAGTTTCCCAAGGCCCCACCCCCCCCTATTGGAATGTGCTGTAATTCAGCTGGTAGACGTGAGCGTTTCGCTCTGAGGTGTTGACCTGCCAGAACTGGTTTTTTGTGACGTCGGGGCCGGTGAAGTCGTTTAGCACCCCGATAATCCGCCGGCGGGATTCTCCGGTGCGCTCCATCACTTCTTTTATGAGTTTGGTTTGTTGGGCGATGCCGTCGCGGATGGATTCCTTGATTGCATCAATGATCCGTCGGCTCTTGTCCAGTTTCTCGGCAAGCATCCGCTCCTGCTCAGCCGCCTTGCGGTCCTCGGCGGTGACCTCCTCGATGGATTCCAACCGCGCAAGGTAGCTGATACCGTTGTCGTAGTTGTAGCGGTAAGTCGCCTCCAGGGCGACGTCCCCGCGTGCCTTCAGACTCTCGAATACAACGGTCCTTATATGCGTGGAGGGGTCTTCGTTTACGATGTCGAGCGTATAGGAACCGTCGGCGTCGTCCATAAGATCAGAGGTGCCGGAATATATGAGTTTGCCGTCCGGTCCCCTGTGCTTGTTGGTGTGCGCCAGCATAATCACGGTGCCGCCGTGGGAGGTGAACCGGCGCACGACATCCCCGAAGATCGACGTCTGGTCCTTCTTCATCAGGTCGCAGAATTTCTTCACCGTGTCGAGGATGATGATCTTCCCCTTCGCCGCCTTGTCGTCCATGAGGGTTTGCATATGCAGCGGAAGGTTTTCTGATTTGAACTCCTTATGCCCGGGGGCCATCATCCAGAACCCGTGCTGGTTCGCCAGGCCCAGTTTGTAGACTAGCCCCGCGTAGTTATCGTCGGCGTTGACAAAGAAAACGTCGTCACCATTGATGTCTCCGCGCTTGATGGCGTCGATCAATAGCCGGATAGTGAGAAGTGTTTTCCCGGCATTGGGCGGGGCGTATATCGCCGTTGATTGGCCCAGGAGCGCAATCCGCCCTAAAACGAATTTTCCCTCAAGGATTTGCTTTTTCATTATCTCGGCCTCTGCGTTTAATGCGAAGTCCCGCAAACTGAACGGTGCTTTTTTCTCCGGCTTCCCGGCCCCCGGCTCCCATTCCTCCGCACCATCGGCCAGCTTGCATAGTTCCTCGGCTGCCCCCTCGGGGTCCCGGCCCCGGAGCCAATCGGAGACATCCCCCTTCTCCGGGAGCCCCGCCAGGTGCAGGACCTTGACGGACGCCACCTTCCCCTTCAGGTGCCCCGCCACAAGCTCCGCGTGCTTGCGTCCGGGTTCGTCGTTGTCGGGAAGGATGATCGCCTCATGCTCCGGGCGGAAATACTGGTCCAGTTCGTCCGGCCACTTTCCCGCGCCCCCTTGATTACAGGTAGCCGTGAGACCGATCCCGTGCAGGGCGTCGGCGTCCTTTTCGCCTTCGGTGATGAAGATGGAGTGCACCGCCACCAGTTCCCGGACGCGGTAGGGCACCCGCTTCACCCCCTTCACGGACCAGGTCCAGCCGTCGCCGTCCGGCCTCCGCTGCTGGAAGCCCTTGGGCGCGAACCGAAGCACCTGGTAAAGAAGGGTGCCGTCCAGGTCTCGGTAGTCGTAGGAGGCGACCACCACCCGCTTCCCGGATCCGTTGCCGTTGCCGGAGGGGAAAAGGTCCTTCATGGTGCGACCCATAGCCGCGAGGATCGCCTCGGTCTGGCACCCCGCCTGGCAACAAAGCAGAACCCTGCCGTCGCTGCCAATACCGATGGACAACGATGCTATGTTGTCGGCGTGGGCGGGACATCGGGCCTGGTATTGGTTCTCGCCGGTCTCGTGGAAGCCCGGAAGGTCCCGGAAAGGGTCTATGGGGTCCATCATTCCATCCACCCCCGCGCCGCGATATTGGCTTTGGCTTCGGCCAGCGTTACCCCCGGCAGGGTCTCCGTGAAAAAGGATTCCAGTTCGGACCGAAGGAATACCAGCCGCCCGCCCCACCTGCGGAAGGGGACGATTCCCCGCGCCGCCCGGGAGTACCAGAGCCGCTCCGTTCCCCCAAACAGGGCCGCCGCCGTCCTGGCGTCTAGGATCTCCCCGGCCAGCCGGCGCTGTCCGAGGCATTGCCCCCGCTGTTTCCTAGGAGGCTGACGCTTATCCATTTGCCGATTCCCGTGATTTCTGTCTGGCGTTTGCGAAGCGCTCCAATTCCGAACTGTCAAATAACCTTACTCCCGACCGTGTTCGCTCAGCCTTCAACAACCCAAGTCGCTCGTAATAGATTATGGTCGCGGGAGATTTTCCCAAGATCTTTGCGGCGTCATTCGTGGTTAATTTCTGATTCATATCCAGTCTCCTGTTATCTATTGCGGAATTTTACTAACTGCTATACACTGATTCAAATTTTGACTATTACTTCGATATAACATTTCAGAACACGGCCAATATGGTTTCAAATTTTGAGAATTCTCTCGTTTACGGGGTATTTGCGGGAATGGACGGCAAATTGGATCGCGCCTTTCCCGTATGTGGATGGGAAGTGCCAGAAACAATCAACATTGATGGCGACAGGCTTGTCTGGACAATGGCGCGGTTACCATACAAGCGAAGCTATATAAGAACCCCCCCGCCCGACCTGCTGTCGAGATTTCTTTCGCTCGACATCGAAAAACCCAGAGAAGTTCTCGGCTATGCGCGCAAATACGGCATCCTTCGCATAGGATGCTGTGGCAGGCCAGCTACGGGCCATGCACACAAAACAAAACCGTTGGTAATAAGGGGCGAGACCGGGGACATATTAGGCAGCATCCCGAACTGGGGCGTGGATGAATCTACATGCGAACCTATAGGCTGGGAAATTGATAGAGATGCCGGGTTGCTAAAGGGATGGGAACCCCTGGGCGCCTGGCGGTATTATGTGCGCCGCGCAAGGTCAATATTGAATTGTGCACACCGCATTCGACAAAACAGGATTGCAGATAAGGCTGATATTGAAACAATTCTTGACCAAATTCCCTCCAATCAAGACGAAGTTGAAGTCTGGGCCGATGTACGCAGAATAAGGCCGGACATTCTTGACAGGTACACTCGTGGTGAATACAAAACATGGGAATACCATCGAGATCTTGTCAAACGTGCACTAGCCGAATGGCATGCATTGGCTTCCGGAGAGAGTGGGGCTGTCAAATTCGCCCTTGTTTGGACGGGAAATGATGTCGAATATTCAGTAGATACAAATCACTTCGGCGCTATCGGATTCCAGTTGGGCTTGGCGCTTGCGAAATCCGAAGACATGGCGATTTGTTCAGGATGCGCACAAGTTTACATCCCGCCGCGTCGTCCAAAGCCCGGACAGCGTCATTATTGTGAAATATGCCGGCGTCGCATGATTCCCCAAAGAGATGCAATGCGGGACTTTCGACAAAGAGCCCGAAAGGGCCCCAAAACTGTAGTGAAAACTGTAGGGGAATTATCGACAAAACAGGGGAAAACTCGAGAAAAACCGAGGAAAAGAAAAACACGTTAAACCCCTCATGAATATGGGGTTTAATCGTGTTTTCAGCGGTTTACGAAATATGGTCCGGGATATTTAGGAAACTGTTGCTCTATCCACCTGAGCTACAGGCGCATAAGGGATTGACCCAGAGAGAGTAGCACGGGCGGGGGAGGTCTCAAAGTCCCTTTTTGCCCCCCGGCCCGCGGGGAGGCCGCCTTCCGCGGCGGCTTTGGGCGGCCGCCGCGGAAGGCTTATAAGAAGAACAGAATCAGTCAATTACCCTGGTCCGTCCCCGATTACGCCAGGACCCGGCCGGGGCGGTAGTCGGCCTTGAGGGCGGTGCGGTATTCCAGGCGCCGGATCTTCCAGCCCGCGTCGGTTTTCACGCAGGACAGCGTGCAGCTGCCGCGCTCCCACCGCCGCACGATCCCCTCGCCGTGCAGGCGCGCCATGGCCACCAGGGAGGAATCGCCCGTCATCGGCTCGCCCACCTGCATGGAGAAGGGGAAGCGCCCGGAGGCCGTAGTGCGGTCCTTCGCGACCTCCACGGCCGTCTCCAGTTCGGGAAGGCCGGGTTCGAATCCCGGCGCCGGCTCGATCTTTTTTCCGGTGCGGCCGGCGGCGAACCGCTCGCAGTAGAGGCGGCGCACCCCCTCGCTGCCGCTGAAGAGGCTGCCGCCGAAGACCACCTCGGCGTCCTCGGTGAACATCGCGGCCACATCCTCGTAACGGCCCCGGTCGAGGCTCGACTCGTAGGCCAGGTGCAGCCGACGGACATTTTCCGCGTCCTCGAGGTTCCCCACCCGGCGCTTGAGAAGGCCGAGCTGGTCGCCGCCGGACGACGGAGCGGAGGTGCGGGAAAATCCCGCCGCCGCCGACGCCGCCACCGCGGAAAGGGCGGCCCCCGTCTTGCGGATGAAGGAGCGGCGGCTGCGGTCCGGCTTATGTCGGTCGATGGTGTCTGAAGTCCTTTGCGTTCTGGTCATCCTATACTCCTTTCGCCTTCGGTCCGAGGAAGTGCTTGATGTCGTACCCCCCGAGGTCGCGCGCGATGGCCCCGATCAGGCCGAAGCTCACCCCCCGTTCGCCTCCGGAAAAACCGAAGCCGATGGCGCGCTTGGTTTTTTCGTTCTCGATGATGCAGGTCTCGGCGCCGTTGCACGCCTCCTCGACCAGGTCGAAGATGTACACCCCGTCCCGGAGCTTCACGTAAAGGGCCGGGGCGCACCACTGCATGCCCAGCGTCTGGTTCGCCGTGTAGATCGTCCACGAAGAGGAATGCGCCGTGGTGTACAGGTGCATGGACGTCATCTGGTCGGAATAGGTGCGGGTGAATCCGCGGCCGACCAGCTCGTCGGTGAAGCCGTGGCGCACGTACCTCGGGGCGTTGACCCCTTCCATTTCGGCGGCGCCGAAGACGGCGCGGTAGGACACCTCGTTCCCGTAATACTCCGTCCCCATCCAGGAGAGGATGGCCGTGGTCAGCCCGTTGGTCAGGTCCAGGGCGATCCGGCGGCAGGAAACGGGATTGCTCCCGGTGACGATGTGGCCGAAAAACACCAGTTTTTCGTCCGCCTCGAACGCCCGGTAGGTCTCCTTCTGCCACGCGGTCGTCCCCTCCTTGCGCCATTGGAGGTTATAGATGTCGAGGACCTTGTACTCCCACCCGGGCCCCTCGTTGTCGTAGCGGAGGGTGAACTCCTTGCCGACGAGCAGGTCGCTGAAGGGGAGGAGGTGGCCCCCCATCATCCCCGCCTGCTGCTGGGGCGCGTTGGGGTCGCCGGTGAAGGTGACGGTGCTCTTCTCCGCCGCCCGCTGGACCTCTTCCGGCGTCATGTTCTTGAAGGTCCTGCCCGGGCGGTACACGGTGCGCTGCCCCTTGGGCGGCGGCCCCGCCGGAGCGGCCTTGGCGGCCTTGGCCGGGGCCCCGCCCATGGCCAGGTTGACCGTCTTGCCGTGCTCGTCGAAGGGGGCCAGCGACGTCAGCTGGCCGACGATCTTCCCCGCTCCGCGGTACATGTAGTATTCGAGTTCGTCCTTTTCGTTGAAGCCGAGCCGCATCCCCACCTGGGTCTCCGTGAACAGGTCGAGGAGGTAGAGGGTCATGATGCCCGAAAACTCGCATTCGGTCCGGTCATAGATGACCAGGTTGTCGTTGACCAGGATGTAGTCCGACGGGCTGCAGTAGCTGAGATCGTCCGCGTGCCGGGTGACCTCGATGAAGTTGGAGGAGATGATCGAGGGATAGAGGTCGATGGTTTCGATCCCCGTGTCCTGCTTCCAGTACATGCCGGTCCCTTCGAGCCGGTTGGTGAAATGGTGCCGCTCCTCCGGGGCCTTTTTCCCGGCAACGTCGACGTAACCGAACCAGACCTGGCGCTGGACTTCCCGGTCATCGAGTTGCTGCCCGGACGGGTCCTTGCCGCCCGCGAACCACACCTCGAAGACGGTCGCGAGGTGGCTCTTGAGGTCGACGAAGACGTTGAACCCCTTCAGGGTCCCGGGGACCATGTGGGAAAAGAAAACCATCTGTTTCAGTTCGAGCGCGCCGTAGGCCGCCTCGGCGGCGGAGGCGTTCCCTTCGGCCAGCGTCAGGCGGTTGGCGCTCTTGAACGCGTAGTGGAGCACCGGGCCGTCGTCGGTCACGATCTTGAGGCTCTTGCCGGCCAGCACGCCCGAAAGCTGCGACGCGCTCTTCGGCCCGGCCGCGGTGGCGGCGAGTTTGCGTGTCACCTGGTCCTTGGAAAGCTTGGTGTACTTGAATCGGTGCATCGGTATGTTCATCATCGGCTGATTTCCTCCAAATTTGGTGTCCTGTCCCGGTTCCCCGGCGGATTCACGCATCCGCGCGCCTGGGTGGGAAATCCTTTATCCAGCTCCAATCCGGCAAAATTGCGGGGAAGGATTCCGTTCCCTCAAAATATCCTTTGATCCGTAGAAGATACATTAAAAAGGGGGAAAAGGAACCAACTTTTTCCGGGCCGGGCCCCTCGCGCGGCAGCCATGGGGCCGGGAGGGCCGGAAAAGCGAAAACCCGCCGGACGGGCGGGTTTTGCGGTCTTTGACGGGGCCGGCGAAAGAGCGCCTAGGCGCGCAGCTTCCTGACGGCGGCGTCGAGGTTGGCGAACAGCTCCGCGATCTTCTCGGTCAGGGACGCCTAACCGCGCAGCTTCCGGATGGCGGCGTCCAGGTTGGCGAACAGCTCCGCGATCTTCTCGGTCAGGGACGCCTAACCGCGCAGCTTCCTGACGGCGACGTCCAGGTTGGCGAACAGCTGCGCGATCTTCTCGGTCGGGACCGCGGAGAAGGCGAGCCGCACGAGGCCGACCAGGACGATGACGCCGGTGGCGTACCCGGCGATCAGCTCCCTGCGGAGCGCCTCCAGGTCGACCCCTTTCGGCCGGACGCACATGAAATAGCCGGAATTGAAGGGCATGACATCGAAGCTGTCGGCGTATTCCGGGTGCGCCCGGAGCACGGCCTTGATCTCGCGCACCCGCCCGGCCAGGGTTTCGTATTTCGCCTTCTTCTGCGCGGCATAACCGGGGTCGGTGTAGGCCCTGAGCAGGATCGCCTGGGAGAGGCAGGGGGCGTTGGAGATCGTGCCCCGGACGGCCCCCGCGGCCTTGTCCTCGAGCGTCCGGAGGTGGGACTCGGCCGCGCCCGCCGAGCCGAAGGTGACGAAACCGACACGAAAGCCCCAGACGTAGTCCTCCTTGGTGGCCCCGTCCAGTTTCACGCCGAGCACGTTCGGGTGCAGGTCGGCCAGGGCGCTGAAGAGCGACTCGCGGGCGACTCCCTCCTCGTAGACCAGGCCGAAATAGGCGTCGTCGAGCACCACGACCACCCGGCTGCCCGCTTCCGCCGCGTCCCGGATCGCCCCGACGAGGGCGTGGTACTCCTCCACCGTCGGGGTATAGCCGGTCGGGTTGTTGGGAAAATTGAGCAGCACGATCCGCTTGCCCGGCTTCCCTTCGCCGAGGGCGCGGGAGAAGGCTCCCACGTCGAAGCCCCCGCCCGTGAAGGTGTTGTAGAACTTGAAGGCGGCGCCGTAGGTCTCGCCGAAAACGAGCTCGTAGTTGTCCCAGTAGAGGTCGGGGATCAGGATCTCGTCCCCGGGGTCGACGAAAAGGTAGCCCGCGACCGAAAGCGCGTGGGTCAGCGCCGCGGTGACCACCGGCTTGCTGAACCTCTTGCCCCTGAGCCCCGGGTTCTTGGTCTCGAGCAGCCGGCCCCACTCCTCCCGCAGCTTCGGCAACCCGAAGCTGGGGGCGTAGAGAAAGGATTCGGAGGGGACGTTGACCAGCGCCTCCATGCACTCGAGCGTCAGCGGGGATCCGTCGTTCTCGAAAGCGGTGCCGATGGTGGCGTTGATCGAGACCCCCTTCGCCTCCGCCGTCTGCCCCAGGATCCCCTTGTGGGGGAAATAGATGGCCTTGCCCCGCTCGGACAACATCGCCAGCAGCTGCGGCGCGCCCGCTTCCAGGTCCCGGTTCATCGCCGCGGCGAGTGGGTTGTGCTCTTTCATGCGCGTTCTCCTATCGGAGCCTGTTTTCCAGCTCCTCGAGCAGCCGGGCCAGTTCCCTGGGGAGCCTGGCCCCGAATTTCGGGTAGTGGCTGGCCTTGATGTTCTCGAGCTCCCGGCGCCAGCCGGCGGCGTCCACCGTCAGAAGCTCCTGCATCTCTTCGGCCCGGACCTTTTCGGGCCGCTCGATGGCATCCACCGTCGGGAGATAGCCGATCGGGGTCTCCACCCCCTTGCCCGTCCCGTCGCAGCGCTCGAAAATCCACCGGAGCACCCGGCTGTTCTCCCCGTAGCCGGGCCAGAGCCACTTTCCTTCCGCGGTCTTGCGGAACCAGTTCACCATGAAGAACTTCGGCTGCACCGCTTCCGGCGTTTTCTTTCCCATCCGGATCCAGTGGGCGAAATAGTCCCCCATGTGGTAGCCGCAGAAGGGGAGCATGGCGAAGGGGTCGCGCCGGACCTTGCCGATATTGGCGTCGATCGCCGCCGCGGTGATCTCCGACCCGATGATCGACCCGAGAAAGACCCCGTGGTTCCAGTCGAACGACTGGGTCACCAGCGGGACGGTGCTCGGGCGGCGGCCGCCGAAGAGAAAGGCGTCGATCGGCACCCCCTCCGGGTCCTCCCACTCGGGGGCGATGGAGGGGCACTGGGCCGCGGGGGCCGTAAAGCGGGAATTGGGATGCGCCGCGGGGGGCTGGGCCTTGTCCTTCTTGTTCTGTGCCCAGGCATTCCCCTTCCAGTCGACGAGAGTGCCCGGGGCGTCGTAGCCGATCCCCTCCCACCAGACATCCCCGTCCTCCGTGAGCGCGACGTTGGTGAAGATGGTGTTGCTCTCGAAGGTGCGCATGGCGTTCGGGTTCGATTCCATCGAGGTCCCCGGGGCCACCCCGAAAAATCCCGCCTCGGGGTTGATGGCGCGCCAGCGGCCGTCCTTCCCCTGCTTCATCCAGGCGATGTCGTCTCCGATGGTCTCGACCTTCCAGCCGGGGATGGTGGGGACCAGCATCGCCAGGTTCGTCTTGCCGCAGGCCGAGGGAAAGGCGGCGGCGATGTACTTGACCTTGTCCTCGGGACTGGTGATCTTCAGGATGAGCATGTGTTCGGCCAGCCACCCCTCATCCCTGGCGATCACGGAGGCGATGCGCAGCGCCAGGCACTTCTTTCCGAGCAGGGCGTTGCCGCCGTAGCCCGAGCCGAAGGACCAGATCGCCCGCTCCTCGGGGAACTGGGCGATGTACTTCCGTTCCATCGGGGCGCAGGGCCAGAGCCCGCCGTCGTCCTGGCAGGAGAGGAGCGGCTTTCCGACCGAATGCAGGCAGGGGATGAACTCCCCCGAGTCGCCCAGCACTTCCAGCACCCGCTTCCCCACCCGCGTCATGATGTGCATGTTGGTGACGACGTAGGGGGAATCGGTGATCTCCACCCCGATCTTGGCCATCGGGGAGCCGATCGGCCCCATCGAAAAGGGGATGACGTAGAGCACGCGCCCCCGCATGCAGCCCGTGTAGAGCTTTTTGAGCGTGGCTTTCAGTTCGGCGGGATCGATCCAGTTGTTGGTCGGCCCGGCGTCGTCCTGGGACCTGGAGGAAATGTAGGTGCGGTTCTCCACGCGCGCCACATCGGATGCTTCCGAGCGGAACAGGAATGAATTGGAGCGCCTGGAGAGCGGCACGGCAACGCCCCCATCCACCGCGATTTTCATTATGGAGTCGTACTCCGCCTTGGACCCGTCGCACCAGACCACGCTGTCCGGCTGCGTCATGCGGGCCATCTCTTGTACCCACGCCAGGAGCCTGGCGTGTTTTGTTGGAGCAGTCATGAAATTGTCCTTTCCTGAAAAGAGCGATTATAATCCTTTAGCCCGCCCGGTCAAGGGAAGGGGCCCGCTCCCGCCGGTTTTGCTTCACCGGCCGATCCGGTGTTGGTATCCTTGGAGACAACGGAACCGAAACCTGCCTGAAGGAGGCGATCGATGGATTTGGCCAGACTGGAACTTGACGGGAAACAATACGAGCTCCCCATAGTCGTCGGGTCCGAGGGGGAACGGGGCATCGACATTTCCTCCCTCCGCAACTCGACCGGGCACATCACGCTCGACGACGGCTACGGCAACACCGGCTCCTGCGTGAGCCGCATCACCTTCATCGACGGGGAGAAGGGGATCCTCCGTTACCGCGGCATCCCGATCGAGGAACTCGCGGTGAAGTCCACCTTCGTGGAAACCGCCTACCTGCTGATCTGGGGGAAGCTCCCCACCTACGACGAATTGAAGGATTTCTCCGACCGGCTCACCCGGAACGAAATGCTCCACGAGGACATGAAGTTCCATTTCGAGGGGTTCCCCGCCAACGCCCACCCGATGGCCATCCTCTCCTCGATGATCAACGCCGCCGGCTGCTTCTTCCCGCAGACACCGCGGCCCGAGGACGAGATCTTCGCCATGCAGGCGGCCCGCATCATCTCCCAGGTCCGCACCATCGCCGCGTTCGCCTACCGCAAGTCGCTGGGGCTCCCCGCCATCTACCCGAAGCCGACCTACAAGTACACCGCCAACCTCCTGCACATGATGTTTTCGCGCCCCTACCAGGAGTACGATCTCCTCCCCGAAGTCGTCCAGGCCCTCGACCTGATCTTCGTGCTCCACGCGGACCACGAGCAGAACTGCTCCACCTCGACGGTCCGGATGGTGGCGTCCAGCCAGGCCAACCTCTTCGCCTGCGCGGCCGCGGGGGTGGGCGCCCTCTGGGGCCGGCTGCACGGCGGCGCCAACCAGGCGGTGCTGGACATGCTCGAGGATATCCACCGCAGCGGCGACAACGGTTCGAAATTCCTCGAACAGGCCAAGATCAAGGGGTCGGGGAAAAGGCTGATGGGGTTCGGCCACCGGGTCTACAAGAACTACGACCCGCGCGCCCGGATCATCAAGAAGAAGTGCGACGAGCTGCTGGCGGCGCTGAATAAGAAGGACCCCCTGCTCGACATCGCCAAGCGCCTGGAGGAGGCGGCGCTCAGCGACCCCTATTACGTGGAGCGCAAGCTCTACCCCAACGTCGACTTTTACAGCGGCATCATCATGCGCGCCATCGGGATCCCGCGCAACATGTTCACCGTCATGTTCGCCATCGGCCGCATGCCCGGCTGGATCGCCAACTGCAAGGAGATCATGGACGACCCGGAGGCCCGCATCTACCGTCCGAGGCAGATCTACGACGGCCCGCTCGAGTCCCGCTACGTCCCGATCGGGGAACGCGCCTAGCGCTCTTTGCCCCGCGGTTACCGGACGGTGAAGAAGGTCTCGAGCTCCTCGACCCCCTTCCTCACCGCCTCCGAGCTCCGGCGGAGCAGCTGGAGTTCCTGCGGCTCCAACTCGACCTCGACGATGCGCTCCACCCCGTTTTTCCCCAGGATCACCGGGACGCCGATGAACAGGTTTTCGATGCCGTACTCCCCGCGCAGGCAGACGGCGCAGGGGACCAGGGTCCGGCGGTCGGTGAGGATCGCCTCCGCCATCTCCGCGACCGACGCCGCGGGGGCGTAGTAGGCGGAGCCGGTCTTGAGATGGGCCACGATCTCCGCCCCTCCCTTGCGGGTCCGGTCCACCAGCCGCTCCAGTTCGTCGGCGTCCAGGAAGCGGCTGACCGGGATCCCGGCGACGGTGGTGTAGCGAGGCATCGGCACCATCTGGTCCCCGTGCCCCCCCAGGACCATCGCGTGGACGTCCGTGAAGGCGCACCCCAGCCGCTCCGCCACGAAATAACGGAAACGGGTGGAATCGAGGATGCCCGCCATGCCGATGACGCGCTGCACGGCGAACCCCGTGGTGCGGTATACCACGTGGCACATCACGTCCAGGGGGTTGGAGACCACGATCACCGTGGCGTTGGGGGCGTAACGCGCAATCATCTTCGACGCCGACTTCACGATCCCGGCGTTCACCCGGAGCAGGTCCATGCGGTCCATCCCCGGCTTGCGGGCGACCCCGGCGGTGACCACCACCAGGTCGCTGTCGGCGACGGCGGCGTAATCGCCCGTCCCCTCTATCGAGACGTCGTACCCCCTCATCGGCCCCGCGTGCAGGAAGTCGATCGCCTTGGCCCGGGTCACCCCCTCGGCCACATCCACCATCACGATGTCGGCCATCACCTTCTCGGCGATGTAGTAGGCGGCCGTCGCCCCGACGTTGCCCGCCCCGATGATGCTCACTTTTTTCCCCGGCATGGTCACTCCCCCGGCCCCGCGCCGGCGCCGGCGCGCTCGAGCGAGCGGCGGAGGTCCCCGGCGGCGTCCCGAAATTCCTTCTCCTCCCGGCCGCCGAGCGCTACTTCGATCACGCTTTCGGCTCCCCCGGCGCCGATGCGGGCCGGTACGCTGAGGGCGATATCCCGGAGGCCGTACTCGCCGTCGAGCCGCATCGATACCGGAAGGATCGTCCGGGCGTCCCGGATCACGGCCCGCGCCAGGGCGGCCACGGCGGCGCTGGGAGCGTAATAGGCCGTGGACCTTTCCGACAGTTCGAGGATGGTGTCCCCCGCGCGGCGCGTTTCCTCGACGATGGCGCAGAGGGCCTCGGGCTCGAGCAGCTGCGCCACGGGAACGCCGCTCACGCGCACCGTGTCCTCGAGCACGACCATGCCGGGCCGGTGCGGGCCGATCACCATGCCCGTCACCTCCCGGGGCGAAACCCCCAGGGCCCGGCTCACGAGGTGCCGGAGCCGGGTGGAACTGAGCAGCCCCCCCACCCCGAGGACCCGCCCGCGGTCGAAACCGAGGACTCTCCCGGCGAGCAGGGTGAGCATGTCGACCGGCTCCACCACGTTGATGACGACGGCCCCGGGCGCGAGGGCGCGGATTTCGCCGCAGAGTTCCCCGACCAGCGGCGCGTTGTCCCGGTAGAGCGCCTCGCGCCCCTCCCCGGGCGACCGCACCCGCCCGGCGGCCAGGACGACGATGTCGCTGCCGCGGATCGCGGTGATGTCCGCACTCCCCCGGATCCCCGTGTCGTAGCGCCTGATCGGCCCCGCCTCCAGGAGGTCGAGCGCCTTCCCCTCCGAAAGCCCTTCCCGGATATCCACGAGGGTGACCGTGGCGGTGCCGTTTTCGGCCATGAAAAAGGCGCTGTTGGCGCCCACGTTGCCGCTGCCGATGATGCCGATGCGCTTCATGGCCCTCCTAGTACCTGAGGAGACTGTGAACGTCGTACCCGGCGAGCTTCTCCCGCCCTCTCAGGAAGTCGAGTTCCACCAGGAAGGCGAACCCGACGACGGTGGCCTTCAGGGTCTCGACCATTTCCGCGACGGCCCTGGCGGTCCCCCCCGTCGCGATGAGGTCGTCCACGACGAGGACGCGCTGGCCGGGCTCGACCGCGTCCCGGTGGATTTCCAGGCTGTCGGTCCCGTACTCCAGTTCATAGCTCACCCGCAGCTTTTCCGCCGGAAGCTTCCCCGGCTTCCTGACGGGGACGAATCCCGCCTTGAGCGCGTAGGCCACCGTGGGAGCGAAGATGAACCCGCGCGCCTCCATCCCGAGCACCAGGTCGACCTTCCGGTCCCGGTACGGCTGGACCAGGGCGTCGATGGTCCGGCCGAAACACTCCCCCTTTTTCAGCAGCGTGGTCACGTCATAGAACAGGATCCCCTTCTTGGGCCAGTCGGGAATTTCGCGGATTTCCGATTTGAGTTGTTCGATCAGCTGTGCGTTCATGTCACCGTCCTTCGATTGTAAACGAGCGGTAGTTCCCTCCTGCCGGAAGGTCGTCGACATCGAGGCGCTCGACGCGGGCCAGGGCGGGCCCCCGGCCCACCTCCCGGACGAACTCCCCGACCGGCCCCGGCGGCCCCTCGACGACGATTTCCACGGTGGAGTCGGGGCGGTTGCGGACATCACCGGCAAGCTCCAGCCGGGCCGCGGCGTCGCGGACGAAATAGCGGAAGCCGACCCCCTGGACCCTGCCGTGCACGATGATGTGTTTCGCTTGAATCCTCATGAATCCCCCGGTGCCGATGAGCTTAACGCATCCCCCTCCCTTCGGGCAAGGGGCGTGCGCCCCGCCCGGGGGCCTCACCGGGGGGGCCGCAGCGGGATCCCCATCAGGAGCCGGATCGGAACCGCGACCCCCTGCAGCCGCGCGGCACGGAACACCCACTGGCCGAGGGCCTGCAGCAGCGGCTCCCGGAGGAGGGGGTCGGGACTCTCCTTGACCTCGATCTGCTCCAGTTTCCCCTCGGCGCTGACCACCGCGTAGACGATGGCCATCCTCCCCGGGTATCTGGAAACCAGTTCGGGGGGCCAGGAAGGAGTCTCCTTGACCACCGGGAAAGGGAGGATCAATCCCTCGCCGCCTCCCGGCCCCATCGGCGCCGCCGGGCCGGACGCGTCCTCGGCCAGGGCGAATTCCAGGGTCCAGGAGGGGGCGTCGTCCGATTCGTCGCGCCTCATGTCGAGGTACACGGTGTAGATCTGCGCCCCGGCGAAAACCCCGGTAAAGGGGAGCCCTCCGCCGCTCGTCTCCGTCGATATGACCGTGAGCCCGTACTCGGTCTGCACCGGGCGCCGCGCCTGAACCACGGGAGCCGGGTCGGAGGCCGTCCCGGGGTCGTACGAACCGCCCACGATGGTGATGCCCGAAAAGGGCCTCTTCCTGCCCGGTCCGGAGCCGCTCCCGGAACCGGTCCCGGCCCCCCTCCCGGCCACGGCGCCCCCGCCCGGGCTGCCGCTCCGGCCGGTCCCCATCCCCGTTTGCGGGGACGGGGAGGATTTCGCGCTCTTTGCGCCGCCCGGTCCGGACCCCTGACGGTTCCCGCCCTTTCTGGAAATGGAGCCGATATTGACGACGGCGGGGGTGTTTTCGACCTTCGGGGGGGCGGGCTCCGTTGCGGGAGCGGGCCCCGCCGTGCTGTCGGGCGCAGCCGCCTCCCTGTCCTGCGGAACCGGTTCCGCGGCCGGGCCGGCGGCGAGGTCCGGTTCATCCGGGCCCGATTTCGGCCCCAGCACGTCATCCGGCCCGGTGAGGTTGGCATCGGGCGAAATGGCGAAACGCCCGCGGGCCTCCCCGGGGGGCACTACGATGGTGTCCCGCACCGGCGCCGGCATGGGGGTCAGGGCAAGCAGGTCCCTCCGGTCGCTCCCCCCCTCGGGCGCCTCCCGCGTCTTCCGGCGCGGTTTCGGCCGGGCCGGAACGGGAACCTCCGGCGGGGAGGGTCCCTTCCCGGCCGCGGGGACGGTCCCTTTTTCAACCTCCGGTACGGGAGCCTTTTCGACCGCGGGCCGCGGCGCCGCCGGCGGCGGGGGCGCCTTCGGCGGGGGCGCCTTCGGCGGGGGCACTTTCTCCGGGGGCTCCGGCGGCGGAGGGGGCTCCGGCGGAGGGGGCACCAGCGGCGCGAGTTCCGCCCTGGGAATCTCGATCACGGCCGCGGGGGCCGCGACGGGGATCGTCATCGGCGCCACCGGGGGGAGCACCGGTTCGTCCGGAGGAAGCAGCACCGGAGGCACCACCGGCGGCGGCTCGGGATTGGCCGGCGGATCGGCGGGGCGGGGGGGCGGCGGGGGCTGTGCGGGCTCCGGCGGTCCGGGAGGTTCCTCCGGCTTCACCTCCGGGGGAACCACCGGGGGGGGATCCGGCGGGGCGATCTGCCCCGGGGGCCTCGCGGGAGGCGGGTCCACGGGTTTCACCTGTTCGGGCATTCCGGCGGGAACCGGCAGGTCCGGGAGCTCGACCCGGGCCTCGGCTATCTGGACCATGTTCGGCAGGGCCAGCGGGGGGGGCAGAATCGGCGGATTCAGCAGTTCGGGCTGCTCCAGGGTCTGGATCCGGTTGGTCGGGTCGGGCGGGTCGGACACGATCTCCTGCCGCCCGGGATAGCTCATCCCCCGCGCCCTGGCCGCGGGAACCTCCGGGGCGCTGACAGGCTTCGCTTTTGCTCTCTTTCCCTTGCCGGAATCGGGTTGGGGGAGCCCGAGAGTCCCCCCCCCGATAAGGGGAAGATACATGACCACCCTCGGTTCGTTTTTCTCGATCACCGCGGCCCGGGGGGGTGCGGGGTCTCCCGCCCAGGGTTGGTTCGGCACCCTGAGGAAGAAAAGGATGCAGAAAAGGACGCCGTGAACCGCCAGGGAGAGGGGGACCCCCCGGGCCGGAAAATAGGAATTGCGCAGGCTGGTGAAGCGGACGGCATCCTCCGCCCCCGGGGTCCGCCGCCTTGCCCGGGCCGGCCCATATGTTTGAAGTCTGAGGCGAATGATGGCCATTCCGTTCCCACCTGTGTCATCGGGCCGCGGGAGTCGGTGCCGCCGCGGAGCCCCGGTCACCGATACTTTAAGTCAGGCGGGGGCTCCGCGCAACGATTGCGGCCCCCATCGTCCTTTTTATCGGCCCCCGGGCCGCGCCCGGTCGCGAAAAGTTCACAATTCTTTACGCTCTGTTGACCATGCCCCGTTCCGATTTCCTATAGAATCGTCCCACGCGTGCAGATCGCGGAGAAAGAGAAAAGGCGGCCCGATGTCCGAACGTCAGGTGATGCTCCGAGGCGAAGACACCGGCAGGCGGCTGCTGCTCGCGGCGCTCCTGCTGGCGGCCGCGGCCGCGCTGCTGGAAGCGTGGAGTCCCGGGACCCTCCGGTCCCTCCTTCACGAAACCGGATCGACCCTCGCCCGCATCCGGGACCACCTCCTCCGCATCCTGCTCGGGCTGTGGGAACTGGCGCGCGGCCTGATCCGGTGACCCCGATCCCGTTGCGGACGGGGGGTCAGACCGGCTTCGGCCCCCGGGCGCGCCGCCGGCGCCGGAGGAGGAAGAGGACCGCGAGAATGACGGCCAGGACGGCCGAAACGGCCGGGTAGTGCCGGCTCAACACCCCGGCGGCCTGATCGCCGTACCGCGCGGCCAGACAGGCCACGAGCAGGTACCGCACGAACCTCCCGGCGAAGACCGCGAGACCGAACCGCCCTTTCCCCGTCCCCAGCACCCCCGAGGCGAGGACGACGAGCTTGGTGGGAAACGGGGGAGGGGCCATGACCGAAGCCGCGACGAGCCACACGCCGTAATCCCGCATTCGCCTCTCCATGCGGGAGACCTTACCCGGATCGAAACGGGCCAGCGCCTTTTCCCCCCCTTTGCGCCCGATGCCGTAGAGCACGAAACAGCCCAGGGTGGACCCGACCGTGGCCGCGAGCGCGATCCAGAGCAGGAGTTCCGGGCGGCGCCAGGAAAGGAGCATCAGCACGGCATCCGGCCCCCCCGCGAGCGGGACCGCGGCCGAATCCAGGAAAGATATGGCCAGAAGGCCCGGAATGCCCATCACGGCAAGGTATCGGCTCAACCGGTTCAATAACTCCAAGCGCACCTCATCTGGAAAGAGGCGTACATAGTAGAGGTTTCCGCCCGACGGCTCAACCTCGGATTTGGACCGCCTTTTGTGACGCGGGACACCAAACCCGTACTCCCGGGTGGCGTGCCGTCACCGCAAAGAGTATAGTTCATGGATAGGCCTGCCTTGACGAGGCGCAATGATTCAGGGGGGCGCCCGGAAACGCGCCCCCGGATCGACAAACTTACTTCGGAGGATACGATTATCATGAAACACCGATCTCAGCTGTTCTTTCTGGCCATCCTGGGTGCGGCGCTGCTTTGCCTGACTTTCTCGGGGTGCGGGACACAGCAGACGTCCGAACTGGAGGATCCGGAACAGCCGGCGGCCGAAGAGACGACGCAAAGCGCGGCTCCGGCGCCCGCCCCCGCGGCGCGGCCCGCCTCCGCGACCCGCCAGCCGGCCCCGGCACCTGCGCCCGCCCCCGCGGCCCGCGCCGTCAGCCTCCCCCCGGGGACGCCCGTCGCGGTCGTCACCTCCTCCCCGATCTCGACCAAGACCCACCAGACCGGGGACGTTTTTGAAGCCTCCCTTGACAAGGACATCGTCGACGGCAACCGTGTCGTCGCCCGGCGCGGGGCCCTGGTCACCGGCATCGTGGCCGAAGCGGATCCCGGGGGCAGGGTCAAGGGGGTCGCTTCCCTTTCCCTGAAGCTCACCCGGCTGACCCTGGCCGACGGGCAGGAGGTTTCCATCGTGACTGACGCTTACGGCGTACAGGCCAAGACCAGCGTGAAAAAGGACGCCACCAAGGTCGGCATCGGCGCCGGCATCGGCGCCGCGATCGGGGCGATCGCGGGCGGCGGCAAGGGCGCGGCGATCGGGGCCGGCGTCGGCGGCGCCGCGGGCACCGGGGCCGCCCTGGCCACCCATGGCGACCCGGCCGAGGTCGCGGGCGAAACCCCCATCACCTTCGAGCTCACGGCCCCCCTGGAAGCCTCGATCCGATAGCCACGACCGGCAGGCGGGGGTTACGCCCCCGCCTGCCGCCAGCACCCGGAAGGGGCTTGAATTGAACCGTCATTTTTCCCGCCGTCCGAAAAAATCGATCACCCTCACGCTCGGCGCGGCCGTTCTCGCGGCCCTCCTCCCCTCGATCTCCCCGGGAACGGAGACCCCCGCGGACCGCGCGGCCGGCATCCTCCATCGCGCCGTCACCAGGGCGGAGGCCCAGTATGAGGCGCAGGCGGAGGCCGTTTTCGAATCGGAAGCGCTGTCGGTCGTCCGCTCGCTCGACGCCGAGGGAAGGCCGGTCAAAACGGAGACCTTCCGTTACCGTCAATACCCGGTCGGCGGCGCCCTCTTCGAGGAGCTGATCGAGAAAAACGGCCGTCCCCTCGACGAGGGGGAAAAGCGGGAAGAACGGAAGCGGAGGGAGTCGTTCCTCCGCGAAGTGGCCAGGCGGCGGGCCGAGGGCCGGCACCCCCAGCCCGAACAGGAGCCGGGCATCCGCTTCAACCGCGAATTCGTGGACCGCTACGAGTTCCGGCTCGAGGGGACGGAGACCGTGCGGGGCCACAACTGCTGGGTGATCGCCTTCAAGCCCAGGCCGGGAAAGCTACCGGTGCGCAACCGGATGGACCGGGCGCTGAACCAGTCGACCGGAAGGTTCTGGATCGCCCGGGAGGATTACGGCGCCGTGCGGATCGAGTTCGCCCTGCGCCATCCCTTCAAGTACTGGGGAGGGCTCCTGGCCGTCATTCGCAACACCGACGGGAGGATGGATTACCAGCGGGTGGCCCCCGACATCTGGACCCCTCTCGACTTCGACCTCCGGCTGGACCTGGAGATCATGATGGTGAAAGACATCCGGCGCACCATCACGAAAAACTGGGTTTCCTACCAGGCGGCCGGGGGGCTCTGACCCTCCCCCCCTCGAGGCCGGCGGAATCCCGGATTGGACTTTCGGGCCGCGCCTTGGCATGATTGCGGGTTATGTTCGCACTCTCGGTCACCCTCGGGGCCTTCGGCCTGATCCTGCTTTGCGCCCGGGTGCGCGTGCCGCTGGGGCTTTCCATAGTCCTGGGGAGCGCGGCCGTGGGGCTGGGCTTCGGGCTCGACGGCCCGCAGCTGGCGCGCGCGGCCTGGAGCGGGGCCACCGCCCCACAGACCATCGCCCTGGCCCTCGTCACGGCCCTGCTGCTGGGACTGTCCGTCCTGATGCGCGAGAGCGGGCGGCTGGAGGAGATCGTCACGCTGGCCCACGGGATGCTGCGGCGCCCCGTAGCGACCATGGTCGCCATGCCCGCGCTGATCGGGCTGCTCCCCATGCCCGGGGGCGCCATCTTTTCCGCCCCGATGGTGGAATCGGCCAGCGGCCGGTCGGAGGTGGCCCGTTCCCTCCTCTCCTCGATCAACTACTGGTTCCGCCATATCTGGGAGTTCTTCTGGCCCCTCTACCCGGGAGTGCTCCTGGCGATGGCGCTGACCCACCGGGCCATCCCCGCCTGGACCGCCCTGATGATCTTCGGCACGGCGGCGATGTTTCTGGGCGGTCTCGTGATGCTGCGGGGGATCCCCGCCGACCTGCAGGCCCCAAGCGCGCCCCCTCCCGCGGGGACCAAACGCAGGCTCCTCGGGGCGACCGCGTCGATCTGGGTGATCCTCCTCGGCTGGGGGGCCGCCTACCTCCTCGCCGGCCTCCTGCTCGACCGGGTCCCGGCCGATTCGCTCCCCGGGATGATCCTGAAGCACGGGCCGCTCGTCATCGGGCTGCTGGGGAGCATCCTCTGGACCGTCCTCGGCGGCGGGCTCGGCCGCGAAGCGCTCCGGAAGGCCTTCTGGCAGCCGGGGACCTATTCCCTGGCCGGACTGATCTTCGCCATCCTGATCTTCCAGCACACCCTCGAGGCTGTCGACGCGCCCAGCCGGATAGCGGCGGAACTGCAGAACCTGCACGTCCCCCTGGTCCTGGTCGTCGCCATCCTCCCCTTCATCGCCGGGTTCGTCACCGGGATCGCCGTCGGATTCGTCGGCACCGCGCTGCCGATCGTACTCAACCTCGTCGGCGCCGTGGACGGGGCCGCCGGCGCCTTCGCCTACATCCCGCTCTCCTACACCTTCGGACACCTCGGGCAGATGATGAGCCCGATCCATGTCTGCCAGATCGTCAGCAACCGCTATTTCGGCACCACCTACGGCCCCGTCTACCGCCACATCCTCCCCTCGGCGCTGATCACGGCCCTGCTGAACATAGGATATTTCCTCTTTTTGCGCTGGATGTATTAATATAGGGAAGCCATGGCGTGTTCACATTGAAAGGAGCGTCCAGATGGATACCATCATCACCCGGCGCCGGGCCCTCGGCCTCGGCGCCGCCACGATCGGGGGAACCCTCTTGTATGCGGCCAATTCCCGGGTAGCGGCCGATGCCGCGGTGAAGACCCCTTGGGAGTGGAAGGAGCTTCCGCCCGAATCGATCCAGGAGAGGGCGTACGCCTCCGCCTGGGCCAAGGTCGGATGCATGTACGGCGTTCTCGAGGCGGTGCTCGGCACCCTGGGAGACAAGTACGGGGCCCCCTATAACACCTTCCCGGTGGACGCCACCGTCTACGGCAGCGGCGGCATCGGCGGGATCGGCTCCCTCTGCGGCACCGTCAACGCCGCCGGGATGCTGTTCGGCCTGTTCGCGAAAAGCCAGGAGGAGATGTTCGCCCTCTGCGGGGAAATGTCCCTCTGGTACGAAAAGGCCCCCCTGCCCGTCTACAAGCCCAAGGACCCCAGACACCAGATTCCGGACGTCACCTCCGTGTCGGGATCGAACCTCTGCCACGTCTCCTCGACCCGCTGGGCCAACGCCTCGGGCCTGAAGCTGATGACGCCCCAGCATTTCGAGCGCTGCAACCGCCTGGTCGCCGACGCCGCGGTCAAGATCGTCTCCATGCTCAACGAGTACAGCCGGGGGAAGATGACGTACAAGGAAAAGCTGAACGCGTTCTCCGAAGGGTGCCAGGCGTGCCACGGGCCCGCGGGCGTCAAGGCCAACGTCGCCAGCAGCATGTCGTGCGATACGTGCCACGAGGACCCGCACTAGCCGTCCTGAACGGCTAAAACCCGAACCGGATGCCGGCGACGGCGTAGTGGACCCAGGCGAAGGTGTACACCTTGTCCACGTCGGCCCCCCCCTCGAGCATGCGGTATCCCGCGCTCGCCGACCAGTTCGGGGAGAACTCATAGCGCGCCTTGAGCGCCAGGTCGATCGCGCGCCCCTGCGGGGCGCCCAGGCCGTCGGCGTTGACGTCGAGCCTCCAGCGCTCCCCGAGCCTGCATACCCCGTCCAGGTGGACCAGCGGGACGAAGCCCAGGTTGTCGTCCACGGCGACGGTGTCGCCGCTGCGGAGTTCGATCCTGGCGTCGCGGATCTTTCCCGTCACCCCCAGCTTCCAGGTCCAGCGCTCCCCCTGCCAGACCCGGTAGCGGTAGGTCGCCCGGTAGGAGTTGAAGCGGTAGACGGCCTCGACGCCGGGTCCCTCCGGGAAGGACGCCCCCGCGAACTCGACCGGGCGATCGAGGGAACCGGCGGCCTTGATCGAAAGCGGCGCCGCCAGAAAACCGATTTCGTGCTTCGGCGCCAGCTTCACGAAGATCGTCACCCTCGGGGCCGCAAAGGGCCCCGTCCCCTGCAGATCGCGCAGCGAGAATTTCGTCCCGGCGTCGCTGTTCGGGATGCGGACGTCGTTCCTGGCCTGCCAGGCGGGCCCGGCTTCGAACTCCACGAAGAATTTCTGCTCCTCCGCTCCGGGCGCTCCGGGCGAAAGCCTCGCCGCAGCCAAAAGCGCCAAAGCCACCCACGCACAGCCGCATATCCGTCCCATACCGTTCCCTCCTCCGTTGCCCGGGATTGACGCCCCCCCCCTCTTCCGGACATGATTATGGCATGAAGAGACGCGATCCGCCTATAGCCGCAGCCGGCGTCCCCCGCCGCGGGGAGCCGGCCCCCTGGCGCCGATGGGGGTCGGACATGGACGCCGATTCGCTCCGGCAGATGGAAAACGCCTGCAGCCTCCCGGTCGCGGTCGCGGGCGCCCTGATGCCCGACGCCCACGTCGGCTACGGGCTCCCCATCGGCGGGGTGCTGGCCGTCCGCGACGCCGTGATCCCCTATGCCGTGGGGATGGACATCGCCTGCCGCATGAAGATGAGCGTACTCGATCTCCCGCCGTCGGCCATCCGGGGGGAGGAGGGGCGGCTGCGCTCCGCCCTGGAGAAAGCGACGGTCTTCGGCGTCGGGGAGGGGTTCAAAAAGCCGAAGGACCACCCGGTCATGGAAGAGGACTGGGGCTTCAGCCCCGTCACGCGCCGCAACCGGGACAAGGCCCGGTTCCAGCTCGGCTCGAGCGGCTCGGGCAACCACTTCGTGGAGTTCGGCACCCTGACCCTCGAACGGGCGGAACTGGGCCTTCCCCCCGGCGTCTACACGGCTCTCTTGAGCCACAGCGGCAGCCGCGGCGTCGGCGGGCAGGTGGCCACCTGGTACAGCCGGCTGGCCATGGACCGGCACCGGGAGCTGCCGCGCGAGCTGAAACAGCTCGCCTGGCTCGACCTCCCGGGGGGCGAGGGGGAGGAGTACTGGCGCGCGATGGAACTGATGGGGCGCTACGCGGCCGCCAACCACCACCTCATCCACCGCGACCTGGTCCGGCTGCTGGGGGCCGAGGTGATCGCGGCGGTCGAGAACCACCACAACTTCGCCTGGAGGGAGCGCCATTTCGGGGTGGACGTCGTGGTGCACCGCAAGGGGGCCACGCCGGCGGGCGCCGGGGCGCTCGGCGTCATCCCCGGATCGATGGCCACCCCCGGCTTCGTGGTCCGGGGAAAGGGGACGGCCGCGGCGATGAACTCGGCCGCGCACGGCGCGGGGAGGAGGATGAGCCGCACCCAGACGCGGACCCGCTACAGCTGGCAGGAGGGGCGCCGCTTCCTGGCCGGGCGGGGGGTGGTGCTGATCTCGGCGGGGCTGGACGAGGTGCCGATGGGGTACAAGGACATCCACGCCGTGATGGCGGCCCAGGCCGACCTGGTCGAGATCGTTGCCCGCTTCGACCCCCGGCTCGTCAAGATGGCGCCCGAAGGGGAGCGCCCCGAAGACTGATCCGCCGATCCCGCCGCTACATGAAGAGGTTCCGGGTGGGGAAATTGGGCTCGCTCGTCATGTTGACCCCCAGTTTGCGCAATCCGGCCTCGTCCCCGGGGGTGGGGATGTGGGTCATGTGCGCCTCGCAGTTGCGCAGCTCCTGAAGCCTTTCCATCGCCATCTGGGCGGCATGGTTGGTGGCGGCGCTGATGCTGAGGGCGATCAGCGTCTCCTCGAGGTCCAGGCTGACCGAGCGCTCCTGGAGAATCTCCGTCTTCAGGCTCCCCACCGCGTTGGTGATCAGGCTGGGGAGCAGCTTGAGCTTGTCGGGGATGCCAGCCAGGTGTTTCAGGGCGTTGAGCACCAGGCTGGAAGCCGCGTGCATGAGGGGGGAGTTGTTGCCGGTGACGATGGTCCCGTCGCGCAGCTCGAGCGCGGCCCCGCAATAGATCTCCTCGTTCCCCTTCCCCGCTTCCTTCCCCTCCCGGGCCGCCCGCCAGGCGGGTTCGACCACCGGCCGGTCCTCCGATCGCATGCCGATGTTCTCGAGCAGCAGCTGCACCCGCTCGACCGTCTCCTTATCCGTCAGCCCCATCGCGTACTCGCACCGGTAGCGGAACCAGCGCCGCAGGATCTCCTGCCGGGCAGCCTCCTGCGTGACGTCGTCGTCGATGATGGCGAACCCCGCCCGGTTGACGCCCATGTCGGTGGGGGACTGGTAGAAATCCGCCCCGCCGGTGATCTTCCCCAGGATCCGCTTGACGATGGGAAACACCTCCACGTCGCGGTTGTAGTTCACCACCGTCTTCCCGTAGGCCTCCAGGTGAAAGGGATCGATCAGGTTGAAGTCGCGGATGTCGGCGGTGGCGGCCTCGTAGGCGATGTTGGCCGGGTGCTTCAGGGAGAGGTTCCAGATCGGGAAGGTTTCGAATTTGGCGTAGCCCGCCCGCACCCCCCGGCGGTACTCGTGGTAGAGCTGCGACAGGCAGGTGGAGAGCTTCCCGCTCCCCGGGCCCGGCCCGGTCACGATCACCAGCGGCTTGTCGGACGGGATGTAGGCGTTGGCCCCGTACCCCTCGTCGCTCACGATCGAATCGATGTCGGTCGGGTACCCCTTGGTGAAGCGGTGGGTGAAGACCTCGATCCCCCGCCGCTCCAGCCGGTTCTTGAACAGGGTCGCCGCCGGCTGCCGCTCGTAGCGCGTGATCACGACGGCCCGCACCTCGATCCCCCACCCCCTCAAATCGTCGATCAGCTTCATCGCGTCGGCGTCGTAGGTGATGCCGAAGTCGGCCCGCAGCTTCTTGCGCTCGATGTCCCCGGCGTAGATGCAGAGCACGATGTCGGCCCGCTCCTTGAGTTCCCGGATCAGGTGCATCTTCACGTTGGGGTCGTAGCCCGGGAGCACGCGCGCCGCGTGGTAGTCGAACAGGAGCTTCCCGCCGAACTCGAGGTAGAGCTTGTTGTCGAAGCGTCCGACCCGCTCGAGGATTTCGGCCGCCTGCTGCTGGATGTAGAGTTCGTTGTCGAAACCGATCTTTCCCGGCATGCTCCCTTTCCTTTCGCAAAAACCTTGCCGCCCCGGGCGCCTGCCGCCCCGGGCGCTCCCGCCCGTGGCGCTACCGCCCCGCCGGGGGGTCGGGCGGAATCTCCGCGTGCACCGTGCGCCGCAGGAAGCGCCAGCGCCCCCGCTCCCGGACCAGGAGGTCCTCGTACCGCCCCACGTACACCGTCTGCGGCCGGGATTCGGCCTGGACCAGGAACATCCAGGTGCTCACGGCCGCCGCGCGGTCCCCGTCGATCGAGATCATCTCGTTGGAGAACAGGTGGCGGTTCGGGGCCCCGGGGGTGCCGGTCCCGATCGAGTCCTCCATCAGTTTGCGGATGGCCGCCCGCCCCTTCGCACGCCCCATCCCCCCGATCCACTCCCCGTCCCGCTCCGCGAAGAGCGCGGAGAAGGAGGCAAAATCCCGGGCGTCCAGGAAGCGGCCGTAGCCGTGGAGCAGGAGGCGGATCTCCTCGGTATCCTCGAGCCTCCGCAGCCGGTCCGCGACGGAATCGGCGCCGGACGCCGGTGTAATACCCGAAAAGATCGAGCCGGTCAACAGGAGGATCGCTCCCAATGTCACCGCCCCCACGCGGAGGCGCCCTTCGGTTCCCATGATCCCCTCCCTTCCCTTCGGAAATCCTTCCATGAAAGCGCAGCGGCAAGGCAACGGCAGCAGGATATAATGACCCCGCCATGCAAATAAAGCGAAAGCGACTCGACCCGCCCCCCGGCGCGGAATTCGCCTGCGGCGACATCTATGCCCGCTGGTGGCGCGGCCGCGCCCGGGACCGCGCGCACGGCAGGGCGTACCGCAACATCGCCGGCTTCATCCGCGCCTCCCTCCCCCGCGAACCGCGCGTGATCGTCGATTACGCCTGCGGCGCGGGGCAGTTGCTCGCCCGGCTGGCCCCCCTCTTCCCGCACACGCGCCTCGTGGGGCTCGACGGCTCCGACGCGCTCCTCGATCTGGCCGCGGCTCGCCTCGCCCGCCTGCCCGGGGGCCGCACGGCCGAAGTCACCCTCGCCCGCACCCTCCTCCCCATGGGCCGGCCGCTCGGGGAGAAGGCCGACCTGGCCGTCTACACCTTCCCCAACATGATGCCCCCGGCGGAAGAAGCCCCGGGGACCGGTCTGGAGCGGGAGGAGCGCGACATCGCCCGCCGTCTCGTCGGCGGCCCCGGGGAGGAAGCGGACCCGGCGCTCCTGGAATACGGCCGAAGCATCTCGCGCGACCTGCGCCGGCTGCTCCGGCGCGGCGGTCTCTGCATCCGGGTCGAATACGCCGACTCGCGCCGGGAGGAATGGGACCCCCGCATCCTCCGCCAGGTCGAATTCGAAGAAGGATCCCTCGACCTGCCCGAAGAGGGCATCCGCCCCTGGTTCCGGGTCCTGGCTTCCGCCTTCTTCCGCTCCCGGGTCATGGAAGACGTCTACGAACAGACCGGCGAAGAGCGCGACCGCAGGGGCGGCTACCTGATCACGGTGCTCGGCGCGGTCTGACACGTCCCGGAATCCACATTCGGGGTTGCATCCCCGCACCGGAGGGGACAAAATACGTCCTTTTTGCGGACCGCCCGCATCACTCATACCGCCGATCCCGGAGAATGACCGCCATGATCATCATTTCCCGAATTTCCCGAATTTCCCGATTCCTCATCGCACTGATCCTGACCCTGTCCCCCCTCCCCGCTGCGGCCGAGGAGGGCCCGGAAGAGACGGCCCCGCTCTCCCTGCGCATCGGCGGGGCGGAGTTCACCCCCGGCGGCTTCATCGACATGTCCGCCGTCTGGCGTTCCACCAACGTGGGGAGCGGCGTGGCCACGGCCTTCGGTTCCATCCCGGCCAACAACAGCCTGGCGGGGCGGATGTCCGAGTTCCGGATGAGCGCCACCAACACCCGCCTCACCCTGAAAGTCACCGAGGAGCCGCTCGAAAAATTGAAGTTCACCGGGTACGTGGAGGTCGATTTCGCCGGCACCGCCCCCGGGACCGCCTACGTCTCCTCCAACAGCCTCGGTTTCCGCATGCGCCAGGCGTTCGTCACCGCCGAGACCGGCAAGTGGGAGATCCTGGGGGGGCAGGCGTGGTCGCTGATGACGCCCAACCGCCGGGGGATCTCCGCGGCCCCCGCCGACATCTTCCTCGGCATCGGGCAGGACTCCTCCTACCTGGCCGGGCTGCTCTGGGCGCGCCAGGCGCAGGCTCGGGTCACGTACCACTTCTCCCCGAACTGGGCGCTGGCCTTCTCCGCCGAAAACCCCGACCAGTACGTCACGGCGGGGACCACCCTTCCGGCCGCCTTCCGCTCCCAGTTCGACGCCCCGTCCGGCAACGGCACCATCGCCAACCCGCGCCCCGACTTCGCCGCCAAGCTCGCCTTCGACGTGCGCCCCGCGGGCCGCTCCGTCCACGTGGAGCTCGCCGGGATGTCACGCGCCTTCCGCACCGTCGACGCCTCCCTGGAGAAACGGACGGCCCACGGCGTGGGGGGGTCGCTCAACCTGTTCGTGGAACCGCTGCCGAACCTCCGCTGGATCCTGACCACCTTCTTCTCGAGCGGGGGCGGGCGCTACGTCATGGCGATGGGGCCCGACGCGGTCGTCGCGCCCGACGGCTCGATCTCGCCCGTGCACACGACGAGCGGCGTCACCGGCTTCGAATACCAGCCGCGCCCCTCCTCCCAGCTCTTCGCCTACTACAGCGGCGCCTACTTCAGCCGTAACGTCGTCGCCGACGGCGAGGGCGCCATCGGCTTCGGCCACCCCGGCTCCCCCGACACGGCCAACCGGCAGATCCAGGAAGCCACCGGCGGCTACATCCACACCCTCTTCAAAAACCCGAACCACGGCGCCCTCGTCGTCCTCGGTCAGTACGCCTACGTGACCCGCGCCCCCTGGTACCGCGCCCCCTCGGACAGCTCCGACCGGCACATGCACATGGTCTTCGGCGGGGTGCGCTTCACCCTGCCGTAGGCCTGGCGCTTTACCCGCCGCACGGGATACAATTCCGGAAACGGGACCGGCGCATGGACCACATCGACCTCATCGACACGCATTGCCACCTGAACGACCCCTCCTTCGCTCCCACGCTCCCCGGGGTGATCGCCAGGGCCCGGGCCGAGGGAGTGAACCGCTTCGTCGTGCCCGCCTATGACGCCCCCTCGCTCGGGCGCACGGCGGAGCTGGCCGACGGCTATCCCGGCCTCGTCTTCCCCGCCTTCGGCTTTCACCCCTGGTTCCTCTCAGGTTGCGACCCCGAAAAACTCCGGCCCCTCCTCGGCCGCGAAGACACCGTGGCCGTGGGGGAGATCGGGCTCGATTTCGCCTCCCCCGACTATCCCCCCCCGGACGAACAACTCCGCGCCCTGGACCGGCAGCTCGGCCTGGCGATCGAATTCGGCCTGCCGGTCCTCCTTCATTGCCGCAGGGCGTACGACGCCCTCTACCCCCTCCTGAAAAAATACCGGGGGCGCCTGCGGGGGGTGCTCCACTCCTACTCGGGCGGGGCCGACCTCCTCCCCCGCTTCCTCGACCTGGGGCTCGCCATCTCCTTTTCCGGCTCGGTCACCCGCCCGAACGCCCGCAAGTATCACCGGGCCGCGGCCGCCGTCCCCGCCGACCGCTTCCTGCTCGAAACCGACGCCCCCTCGATCGCCACCGAGTCCACCGCCGCCTCCGGGGTGGAACCCCGCCATGTCCGGGAAGTGGCCCAAAAAATCGCCGCCCTCCGCGGTCGCACGCTTGAGGAGATCGCCGCCCAGAGCACCCAAAACGCCCTCGCCCTCTTCACCAGGATCCCGCGAAGATGACGGCCAGCGACATCTTCGCCCGCAACCGGATGTTTTTCGGCAGCAAAGGGCTGGAACGCCTCGAGGCGGCCCGCGTCGCCGTCGTGGGGCTCGGGGGGGTCGGTGCCTATGCCGCCGAGGCCCTCGTCCGCGCCGGCGTCGGCCGGCTCCGCGTCATCGACTGCGACGTCCTCAAGGCCAGCGACGTCAACCGCCAGCTCCTGGCCCTGTCCACCAACCTCGACACCCCCAAGGTCGAGGCCGCCCGCGCGCGCCTGCTGGCGATCAATCCAGGCCTCGAGCTCGACGCCCGCAACGCCTTCTTCCACTCCGACACCGCCGAGGAACTCGTCACCCCGGACCTCGATTTCGTCGTGGACGCCATCGACAGCCTCGGCCCCAAGGCGGCCCTGATCCGCCACTGCGTCGAGCGCCGGATCCCGATCATCTCCGCCCTGGGGGCGAGCAGCCGGACCGACCCCTTCGCCATCCGGCTCACCACCCTTGGCCGCACCCGGGGCTGCCCCCTCGCCCGCGCCCTGCGCCGCTACCTGCGGGTCAGAAACGTCGCCGCCGACCCCCCCGTGCTCTACTCGGAAGAACCGGCCGTCGAGACCCACGAAGGCGAGGGTCCCCCGCCCGAATCGGCCGGGGCCCATTCCCGCGGGCGCCCGCGCCGCGCCCTGCCCAGCATCGCGACCCTGCCGGGCATCGTCGGCCTGATGGCGGCCAATTACGTCATCTTCGAACTGCTGAAGCAGAACGGCCAGCCGCCGCCCCAAAATCGCCCCGCCGATCTCCGGTAGGATATTGAGTTTCCCCCGGAATGATGTATTCTATTGTCCTAAGTCAACCAAAGGAGACCAGAGATGAAATTTTGTGCAGTGATCCTGAGCCTGCTGCTCGTGGCAGGCGTGGCTTTCGGCGCGGATATCGACGGGAAGTGGACCGGGCAGTACAACTCCGGCATGGGGGAACCGATGCAGATGGATTTCACCTTCAAGGCCGAGGGGACCACTTTGACCGGCACGGCCCCCGGCGGGCCGGGCGCGACGATCCCGCTCAAAAACGGCAAGATCGACGGCAACAACGTATCCTTCACCGTCGAATCGTCGATGGGCGAAATGCAGATGGTGTTCAACTACAAGGGCGTGCTGAGCGGCGATACCCTCGAGCTGACGTTCGAGATGGCCGGCATGCCGGCGATGGAAGGCGCCGCACCCCAGAAGTTCACGCTCGCCCGCGTGAAGTAATCCACACCGGTGCCGGCCGCCTCACGGCGGCCGGCATCAGACAGCACCGGCTCCGCTTTCTTCCTTCCCGCTCCTCCCCTTTGGGTATACCCTACCCAGGGATCGTCCGGTCACGATCCCCGAGGTGATCGCGATGAACCAGGATTTTTCGCCTTCCATCGACCCTCCCGGCGAGCCCGACCCGGACGCCTGCTGCTTCGTTTATTCGGAATCCCGCCTGCTGGTCAAGACCACCGGCGCCGCGCCCGAACTCCCCTCCCTGCGCGAAGTCGCCTCGCAGGGGATCGATCTCTCGCACCCTCTTTTCCTCGGCCGCTGCCGCGGCCGCGCGTGCTATGCCGTCCCCTCCACCCCCCCGTCCGAAGCCCTGCCCGGCGCCGAGTTCCGGGAGCTGCGCACCCTCTTCTCCCGCCTCGCGGACCCCTGGTACGACATCGCGCTGCGCGGCCTTCACCTGGCCGGGTGGGACGGCGCCTGCCGCTTCTGCTCCCGCTGCCGGGCCCCCCTCAATGCGCGCCGCGACATCCGGGCCAAGGAGTGCCCCGAATGCGGCCGCCTCGAGTTCCCCCGCATCTCCCCCGCCGTCATCATGCTGGTGGAAAAAGACGACACCCTGCTGCTCGCCCGCTCCCCCCGCTTCAGGAGCGAGATGTGGAGCGTCCTGGCCGGCTTCGTCGAGCCGGGCGAGAGCCTCGAGGACGCCGTCCACCGCGAAGTCCTGGAGGAAACCGGCATCGCCGTCAAGGACGTCGCCTACTTCGGCAGCCAGCCCTGGCCCTTCCCCGACAGCCTGATGATCGGCTTCACCGCCCGCTGCGCCTCGGGCGAAATCAGGATCGACGGCGACGAAATCTGCGAAGCCGGCTGGTTCCGCGCCGACAACCTCCCCCCGATCCCCGGCCGATTGAGCATCGCCCGCCGCCTCATCGACTCCTTCATCGACAAGCATTCCGCGGCGCCATCTTCATAGGCGGACAACATTTCCTCATCCCGTTCCTTGCCGGTGAACCGCCAGATTGGATTCAGACGCGGAGCTGAGGAGATTTCTTTTGTGCAACAATGCCCATACGATCAGAAACTGAACGGATTGCCCCTTGCTGCGGTTGCTTACCCGAACAAATGCGCCCGCTTTCGAACCAGGATTGTCAGCCCATTGACAGCCGCGATGTACAGGAGAGATTCCTTCAAGCCGACAGGCGGAGCATCGAGATTACTGACGTACGCAACCAGGGCTTCAGACCAGCCGGCCGGATATATCAGCCCAGAATATGCAGCAAAAGCGAACGCGCCGCAGAGGACGGGGACGCCGATCCGGAGGAGCCTCTTCGATAAACGGGGCCTTTCTTCCAGGGCGGCTAGGAGCTGTTGACGCAGCAAGCGCTGGCGGAACAAACGCCCCTTCCACTCGCCGCTGAGCGGAGGTTCGGATACGGGCAGGTACAGGGCGCCGTTTCGAAGATGTTCTTGAACCCGCAGTTTATGCATCATGATGCCTCTCCAGCAATGTTTTCAGCCTGGCCAGCGCTCTGTGGATCTGTGCCTTGACCGTTCCAACCGGCATATTCATCCTCTCGGCCAGTTCCGCCACTTTCAGGTCTTCCATATATCTCAGGGCGAGTATTTCCCGGTCCCTCACCGGAAGTCCGGATAATGCCCGCTGCACGCATTCGGCGGTTTCCCATCTTTCCAGCGCCTCGAGAGCGCTTTCGCCCGGATCCGCCGGATCGTGGGCATCATCGATCGGCGTTTCATTCCGCGTGGACGATTTCCGCTTCTGTAAATTCCGCAGACCCTCACGCCAGGCAATCCTGTAGAGCCAGGTGGAAAGTCTGCTGTGTCCGCGAAATTTGGGCAGGGCGTCGAGCGCCCTATGGAACACTATAGGCGAGACAGTCCAGCAGCGCCGGCGTGCCTGGGGCGTCATGGAATGATCTCCTTCACAGGACAAACTTGAAACTCTTTGGGAAGAGGCCTAAGTTTTATCTAACGGCTATCTCATCAAATCGAGGAGGCATCCATGAACGCTTATCAGGAGATTATTCAGCAAAAAGGATTGCCTGAAGTCGGACAGACCGTGCGCAGCAAAGCCCACGGCACTCTTTGGCGGGTCATGGAGAAAAGAGAGGTCTGGCAGAACATCGACGTGGAAGAAAAATCCAGCGACCCTCATATGGTTCCGGCCATCTATCTCACCTATTGGCGGCAGCAGGAGGGTGTACAACCGGGGGTGGGCCGAATGCTGGGCTATTTATACACCCTCTATGACAATACGTTTGAAGCGAACTGGGAACGAGCGGACTGATTGGTATCGGGATACCCGACACGAATGTCAGGGCATCCCGATAAGGATAGGATGTATCCTCTGCTTTTTTCCTCCAGGTGCGATATTCTCTTCCCGTTTCCCCTCTTCCGGCAGGCCATCATGTCGACCTAGGATATATCATCAGGACTACGGGGGCATTCCAACCGAAGATCGAGGCGATCAATGGGAGCCGCCGCAGCCGACGTTCGTTGTCGAGCAGGCCGTTCACCGCACCCGGAATTGGACAATTTGCGGGTCTGGTCACGACGCGGACCCAGGTCAATCGCACCCACTCGACGCTTGCTTCGGATCATGCCACGACTTACACTGCGCGTAGCGCCCCGGTTTTTGCGCGCGGGCGGCAACCCTTTTCCCAGGGACGACGCATGACCGATTCCGTGTATATCGCCAAGAGGCTGCTCGAGTGGGTGTTTTCCCCGGTGGGGGTCATGGTCCTGCTCCTCGCGGCCGGGTTTCTGTGGAGCGTCGCGCGGCGGCAGTCGCGCGGGGGCCCGCGCCTGCTGGTCGCGGGCGCCTTCCTGTTTCTATTGTATTACGCTTCGCCGCTCGCGAACGTCATGCTGGGGAAGCTCGAGCGGGAGCACGCGCCGCTGGTGAACCTCGCGGCGGTGCCCAAGACCGACCGGATCGTGGTCCTGGCCGGGTACGCCGAGGAGCAGCCGCACCTGCCGGTCACCAGCCGGGTGTCGGAGCAGACGCTCGCCAGCCTGGCCGAGGGGCTGAGGCTCTACCGCGCGCTCCCCGGCAACAAGCTCGTCACCTCGGGCGGGGTGGCGATCGAGGGGGAAAGGCCGGTGGCGGCCGCCATGGCCGACCTGCTCGCGGAGCTCGGGGTGCCGAGGGAGGACCTCGTCATCGAGGGGAAATCGGAAAACACCTACGAAAACCTGTTCGAGGTGCGGGCCCTGGTCGGCGAGCGGCCCTTCATCCTGGTCGCCTCGGCCTGCGACCTGCGCCGCGCCATGGGGGTGGCCCGCAAGCTCGGGCTGCACGCCATCCCCGCGCCCGCCTACATCCGCACCCTGCAGCGGGCGAAGGCGCGGGAGGGCCTGGGCGGCCGGGTGCTCGATTACGTGGGCCGGCACGTGTCGCTGCGCAATTTCGCCAAACTGCAGTGGGCGCACCACGAGTACGCCGGCTACGTCTGGTACCGGCTGCTCGACCGGATCTGACCCCTCTGGCGCGCGGCCGGCTCCTGCTGGGTGATGCAGTGGATCCCGCCGTAGCCGTACACCAGCTCGACGGCGGGGATCGCCGCGATCTCGCGGTCGGGGAAGCACGATTTCAGGATGGCCACCGCCTCCCGGTCCATCGGGTCGCCGAACACCGGCAGGAGCACGGCGGCGTTGCCGAGGTAGAAGTTGGCGTAGCTCGCCGGCAGCCACCGTTTTTCTTCTTCCAGCCAGAGCGGCTCCGGCAGCGGGAGCGGGGTCACCTCGAGCCGGTTGCCCGACTGGTCGCGGGCCGAGCGGAGGATGTCGAAATTCTCCCGCAGGACGGAGGCGTTCCCCCCCTTGCCGGAGGCGGAGGAGGCGCAGAGCACCCGGCCGGGGGCCACGAAGCGGGCGAAATCGTCGACGTGCCCGTCGGTGTCGTCCCCGTCGATGCCCGATTTGAGCCAGATCATCCGCTCGGTGCCGATGTGGGCGTGGACGATCTCCTCGATCCGCTCCCGGCAGAGAGCCGGGTTGCGGTTCGGGTTGAGGAGGCACTGCTCGGTCGTGAGGACGGTCCCGAGACCGTTGACGTCGATCGAGCCCCCTTCGAGCACGATCCCGGGGCGGAAGACCCGGTCCGAAAGGGTGGCCGCCACGGCGTCCCCGGTGGCGTCGTCGGGGAGGATGTCGTCGTACTTCCCCCCCCAGGCGTTGAAGCGCCACTTCACCGCCGCGCGCTCCCCCGTTTCCGGGTGGAGCAGGAAGGTGGGGCCGTAGTCCCGGATCCAGACGTCGGCGCTCGGGATGGGCAGCAGCCGCACCCGGTCCATGACCGCGCCGTGATTCTCGAGCATCCGGGCGACGCGGACGCGGGCGGCTTCGTCGTCGACCAGGATCCGGACGATCTCCCCGCGCGACAGCGCCCTCACCATCCGGCAGTAGATCTCCTCCACCGCGCCGAGGATGTTTGCGGGGAAGGTGAGGGGGTTTTTCGGCCACGAGAGCCAGGTGGCCTCGTGTTCGGCCCATTCGGCCGGCATCCGGAAGCCGGCCGCCTTCGGTGTTTCGAGGTTGTTCGCTTCCGTCATGACGCCGTCCCCCCCCGTTCCACGATTTTCCGGTACTGGTCCGGGCGGCGGTTGTGGAAGAAGCGCCACCCTTCTCTCACCTTGCGGCCGTGGGCCGGGTCGACTTCGGCCAGGACCACTTCCTCCCCCGCCCCCGCGCGCACGAGGGTTTTGCCGAAAGCGTCGATGACAAAGGAGCCGCCCCAGAACTCCATCCGGTCTTCCGTGCCCGCGCGGTTGACGGCGGCCACCACGCAGCCGTTGGCGATCGCGTGCCCGCGCATCACGTTTTCCCACGCCTCCCGCCAGTCCCCTTCTTCCTCCGGCATGCCCCGCACCCGGCCGATGGCCGTGGGGTAGAAGATCATCCCGGCCCCCATCAGGGCGTTCACCCGCGCCGCCTCGGGAAACCACTGGTCGTAGCAGATCAGGGTCCCGATCTTCCCCCTGTCCGTGTCATGGACCTGGAACCCGAGGTCCCCGGGGGTGAAGTAGTCCTGCTCGAAGAAACTCTCGTCGTGCGGGATGTGGATCTTCCGGTATTTTCCCAGAAGCGTCCCCTCCCGGTCGAACGTCATGCAGGTGTTGAACCGGCCGTTCGGGGCGTCCTCGTAGACCGACCCGGCCACGAGGATCACGCGGTTTTGCGCCGCAGAGCGCGAAAGGGCGCGTTCGCTCTCCCCGGGGATCGATTCCAGGAACGGCGCGCCTTTCCCCTCCGGGCCGCGGTACTGGGCGAAATAGCGGGAGGTGAACAGCTCGGGCAGACAGACGACGTCCGCCCCCCGGCGGGCGGCCTCCGCGACGAGCTCGCACGCGCGCGCCCGGTTGCGCGCGGGTTCGGCCTCCATGACCATCTGCGCGAGTCCGATGACGACCTTCCCGACCATGGTCCGCTCCTTTCAGCCGAATCCTGCCACAACCCGCCCCCCCGGGCAACCGCCGGGAACGAGAAGCCCCCGCTCTTTGCTTCCGGGGCGGGTTCCTGTATTGTACCCGAAGGCGAAACGCCCGTTGACGGGAGGAGAAAAAGAACCGCATGCCCCAGATGGATGCCTTTTCCTGGAACCTGATCCTGGCCACGATCGCGATCGCCGTCACCCACACCCTGTTCGGCCCGGACCACTACCTCCCCTTCATCATGCTCGCCCGCGCGCGCGGCTGGAGCCGGGCGCGCACGGTGGGGGTGACCGCGCTCTGCGGCGCGGGCCACATCCTCTCCTCCCTCGTGCTCGGAGCCCTGGGGCTGGCCGCGGGGAGCGCCATCGCCCGCATCGAGGCCCTGGAGGGGATGCGGGGGGACTGGGCCGCCTGGGGCCTGCTGGCCTTCGGGCTGGCCTACCTCGCCTGGGGCGTCCGGCACGCCGTCCGGAGCCGCCGCGGGATCGCGGCGCACGCCCACGGCAGGGGGGTCCACATCCACGCGCACGGGGACCACGTCCACGCCCACTCCGCCGGCGCCGCGGGCCGCTCCCAGCTCACCTTCTGGAGCCTCTTCATCATCTTCGTCCTCGGCCCCTGCGAGCCCCTCATCCCCCTTTTCGTGCTCCCGGCCAGCCGCGGCCGCTGGGACCTGGCGCTGGCGACCGGGATCGTTTTCGGCGTCATCACCATCCTCCTCATGGTGGCGGTGACGCTCGTGGCGCTGAAGGGGCTCAGCCTGGTCCACTTCGGGCGGCTGGAGCGCTGGACCCACGCCATGGCAGGCGCCGTCATCGCGCTTTCGGGCGCCGCGGTGCTTTTCCTCGGACTCTGACCCTAGGCGAGCTGGAAGGCCTCGTGGATCGCCCGCACCGCCCGGTGCGCCTCCGACTGGTCCACGACGAAGGAGATGTTGAGCTCCGAGGAGCCCTGGGCGATGGCGATGACGTTGACGTCGGCCCGGGCCGCGGCGGTGAAGGTCCTGGCCGCGATCCCGGGGACCCCCCGCATCCCCTCCCCCACCACCGCGATGATGGAGACGGAGTCGCGGACCCGGACCGCCTCGACCGTCCTGCGGGCGAGTTCGGGGCCCAGCTCGGTGCGGAGTTCCTCGACCGCCCGGCGGCAGTCCTTCTCGGGGATGATGAGGCAGACGTTGTGCTCCGAGGAGGCCTGCGAGATCATCATGACGTTGACGCCGACGCGGGCGAGCGCGGCGAAGAGGCGCGCGATGACGCCGGGGGCCCCCATCAGGCCGCTCCCCTCCACGGCCACCAGGCCGAGCTTGTCGATGGAGGTCACGTTCTTGACGATCTTCGCGGAGCTGCTGCCCGAGCTCGAGATCAGCGTCCCCGGGTGGGCGGGGTTGAAGGTGTTCTTGATGCGGATCGGGGTGCCGTGCTCGATCGCCGGCTGCATGGTCTTCGGGTGGATGACCTTGGCCCCGAAGTACGACATCTCCGCCGCCTCCCGGTAGGAGATCTCGCCGAGCGGCGCCGCCCCCTCGACCACCCGGGGGTCGGCCGTCATGACCCCGTCGACGTCGGTCCAGATCCAGATTTCCTCGCTGCCGAGGGCGGCCCCGACGATCGAGGCGGTATAGTCGGACCCGCTGCGCCCGAGCGTGGTGGTGATCCCCTCGGGATTCGAAGCCACAAAGCCCGTCACCACCGGGACGACGCCCGATTCCACCAACGGGAGGAGGGCGCCGCGCAGGGCGGGGTTGGTCACCTCGAAGTCGACCGCCGCCTCGCCGTAGCCGCTGTCGGTGCGGATAAGGGGGCGCGCGTCGACGAAGCGGGCGGGGATCCCGCGCGCTTCGAGGATGGCGGCGATCTGCATGCAGGAGAGGAGTTCGCCGAAGGAGGCGATGGCGTCGAGCGAGCGGGGGCTCAGTTCCCCGAGCAGGTGCACGCCGCGCAGGAGGGTCTCGAGCTTGTCGACGAGCTCCCCCTGCTCCCGGACCAGGCGGTCCCTGGCCTCCCCCGGCTCCACCAGCGCCGTGACGATCTCGAGGTGCTTCTCCCGGAGCCGCTCCGTATTGCGGAGGCCCTCCTCCTTCCTCCGCTCGAGCGCCAGGTGCGCCGTGCCCAGGAGCAGGTCGGTCACCCCCGACATCGCCGAGGCCACCACCACCGGCCGGCAGGAGAGGTTGGTGCGCACGATGGCCGCGACTTCGCACAGGCGCTCTGCGTCGCCGACCGAGGTCCCGCCGAATTTCATCGTAATCATAGGTAACCGTCCCCCACAATTTCATGGCGCCGCCCGCCGGCGGGCGCCGTTCCGGGGGGAAAGGATATCACACTCTCCGCCCCCGGACCCCGGTCAATGGAGATAATGGCGCAATCCGCCCCCGGATGCGGTAGAATATCCGCTTTATCGACCCAAGGAGGATTCCGATGTACCGGAGGAAGCACCCGCCCATCGCCCTGACGCCCACCCTTTTCCAGCTGGGGACCCCGGCATTCCCCGCCTTCCTGTCCCTGGGCGAGAGCGCCATGCTGATCGAGGGGGGCACCGGGCCCACCTTCCCCATCCTCGTGGAACAGATCCGCTCGCTCGGCGTCAGCCCGGAGAAGATCCGGTTCATCGCCCTGACCCACACCCACGCGGACCACATCGGGGGGATCCCCCATTTCAAGCGCATCTGGCCCCACATCCGCGTCATCGGGAGCGCCGCGGCGGAGAAGATCTTCCAGAAGCGCGACCTCTTCCACGAGTACCTCCTGGCCGACACCGCGATCGCCCAGATGATGAAGGCCAAGGACGAAATCGAGGACCTGCCGCCGTTTCTGACCGATTACCATTTCGGGCTGGACGCCGTCGTGCAGGAGGGGGAACGGATCGACCTGGGAGGGGGCGTCGTCTGGGACGTCTACGAGACCCCGGGGCACTCCCCCTGCCACGTCTGTTACCTCGAGCGCTCGGAGGGGACCTTGGTGATCGGCGACGCCACCGGCTTCTACGTCCCGGAAAAGGACGCCCTGTGGCCGAACTATTTCGTGTCGCTCCCCGGTTACCTCGACAGCATCCGGAAAATAGCCACCCTGCCGGCCGCGCGTGCCGTCCTGAGCCACAACTGCGTCCTGTACGGCCACGTCCGGGAGCACCTCGAGTACGCGATGAAGGCCACGGAGAAATACCACCGCGGGCTGCTCGCGCGCCTGGAGGCGGGGGAGAGCGCGGAGAAGATCGCCATCGACAGCGCCCGCTTCGTCGACGGGATCACCGACATCCAGCCCTTCCGGGTCATGTACGACCTCAGCCGGCTCCTGATCAACCGGTCGCAGAAGGCGGGGCCCGACGTCTCGTTCGCCCTCGAGTAGCCGGGACCGGGACGCCGGGGCCGCTCCCCGAAGTTGCGTTTCGCTCTGGCCGCAAAAGAGTGTACAATCGCCCCATCAGCGCCGGGGGTTTTCACGCCTCCGGCACCCGAAGCGAAATCACCGGATCCGATGGGAGGCCTCATGACACTCCGTGCAGGCAGGCGTACCTTCATAAAAACCACCGCCATGGCCGGCATCGCCGCAACCCTCCCGGTTGCCGCCCCCGCGGGTCAGGACGCCGTCGTGTCGGCCGTAAGGCCCGGCCCAGGGAGAAAGCACCTCCTCGTGCTGAGCGATGACCCGAAGAGCCACGAAGGGTGGATCGGGTCCGTCCAATCAGCGTCGGGACAGAACCTCCGGGTATCCTCCCTGAAGGTGGACTACCAGAAGCCGGATGACCTCATCCGCGTTCTTCGGGCGCAGCAGATGGATATCCTGCTCCTGTGCCTGCCCCGTCTCACCTTCAATTTCGGAAGCCTGTATGACTCCATGGGTGATCTGCGCGTTCCGGTGATCGTGCTGTCGGCAAACCCCGAGTTGATCCCCATCGACGCCAACCTGGTAGCCTCGCTGCGGGGGAATGGGGCCAACGTCCGGTTCGCCCTGTCCCGCGAGGAGGCGGCGGAACTTGTCGGCATCGTCGCCGCACCCCGAATCCTGGAGGGCCGTCGCGCGGTGCTCTTTGGAAAACCGTTCGAGTCCACCACCGTCCCCGCCCGCAACCTGACCGAAGACAAGGTCTACCGGCAAACGGGCGTAAAGATGGAGTACCGCCCGCTGGCGGAACTGGCGTCCCTCTACAGAAGCGCCGATGAAACGGCCGCCCGAAAGGAAATGCAGCGGTGGAAGGGAGAGGCGACCGAAATCGTCAATGTCCCGGATGAAACGATCCTCGATGTTTGCAGGCTTTATGTGTACCTGCGCGCCATGGTGCAGCGGGAGGGCCTGTCGGCCGTGTCCCTGGATTGCCTCGGGTTTACCATGAGCCCCAACCCCATCCTGCCCTACCCTTGCCTGGCGTTTGCCAGGTTGAGGGACGACGGGATTACGGCTGCCTGCGAAGCGGATGTGTGCGGCATGCTGACGTCGATGTTCCTGGAGAGAGTCAGCCGGAAGCCCTCCTTCATGTGCAACCTCATGTCGCTGGATGCTCCCCGTTCCAAAATCGTCCTGAGCCACTGCACTTCCGCGCTCGGGCTCGAGGGCCCGGCGGCGCCGCCGCTCCCGTACAGGCTCCACAACTACCACAATTTCGGCAAGGGGGTGGTGCCGGAGGTCGCTTTCCCGCAAGGGAGGGAGGTCCTGCTCGGCGCGTTCAGCAAGGATCTGAAAAGTTTTGCGGCATGGCCCGGCCGCATCCAGAGCCAGGTGAAGGATACCGAAAAATCCTCGGCCGGCGGAGGTACGCCGCTCAACGCGTGCGCGAACACCATGGAGGTGAAAATCAGGGACGCCGGCCGTTTCCTCCAGAACGTCAACGGGCTCCACCAGGTGATGGTTTTCGGCGATTACACCAAAACCGTCGGAGACGCGTTGTACGGCATGAACGTGAGCCTGGTCGGGCCGGCGGAATTCAACCCTCCGGCGTGAATCCCTACCGGTCCGCACCGGCGGCAATGCAGCCCGGGGGCATCCCGGGTCCACGAAAAGGAGAAGCAGCCATGATATCTGTTCCGGAAAAGCAACAGGGGACGACCAGGCGGGGATTCGTGAAGGAACTCACCGGCAACGCCGCCGGACTCGCCCTGGCCGGCATTTTAGCGGCCGCGTTCAGGCCGCTCCAGGAGAGCATCGCCCAGGAAATCGGCGGGCCCGGGGCTTCCGCTTCCCGGGCGCCCGGGTCGAAATACCGCAAGTGTTTCCTCAGCGAACTGACCGCGGAGGAAAAGGAAGTCGGCTACGGCGCCATGAAGATGTTTACGGCCTTCGCCGACGACGACATCATCGAAGGGTGCAACTATTTTTCGGTCATGTGGATGGGGGAAAGCGCCACCAAGATCATGGGGCACGGCCCGCATACGCACCCGGTCGCGGAAGTCCTGGTCGCGCTCGGCGCCGACCCCGGCAACCCGATGGATCTGGGGGCGACCTTCGAAATGTACATGGGCGAGGAGATGGAAAAGCACGTCATCGACAGGTCGACCCTGATCTACGTGCCTCCCGAAACCGTTCACTGCCCGTTTACCATCATAAAATGCACCCGCCCGTTCATCTTCATCCAGGCGCACTACGGTCCCAAGCTGGTGGAAACCCCGAGACAGGACCTGGTTCCGGCGGAGATGAGGGACAAGTACATTTTCATCAAGAGCGACGGCAAGTCGGAGAAAAAGCCGAAGAGGTAGACCCGCAAGGGCGGCTGCCATCGGCGGGACGGGGACTGCCGGCGTAGTTGTCCCTCTACTCCAGGCTGAACATCGGTTCTCCGCCCAGCTCGGCCAGGATCGCCCGGGCGCACTCCTCCTGCGCCGCCGTTCCCGAGATTGCCAGCCAAACGGCCCCTTCGGCCCCGCCAACCCCGCCGGCCGCGACCAATTCCGCCCTGGCGCCGGCAAGGGTCCCGACGGCCTCGAGTTCCGTCACGACTTCCCCCGGAACGGGAAGCATCCGCGCCCCGCTCGCGCCCGGCGCGTCGAGCCGTGCGGCAAGGTCGTTCAGGCCGGTCGAGACACGCTTTTCGAGCCCGACGGGAAGGATGAGGCGAACGCGCCTTCCAACCACCGCCCCGAGCGCGGCCACGATGGTCCCCCCCTCCGGGTGCCCGATCAGGATGCCCGCCCCCTTCCCTGCAGGGTCGACGGCATTAGCGCCCTTGAGAATGACGTCCCCCTCCCCGAGTTCATCGACGACATCGAATATGGTCTTCCCCTTCAGCCACTTCCCTTTCCGGATGACGACATCGCCCGGGAACCCGCCCTCGTCCGCTAACCGGCCGGTATCGGTCGTCTTCGCGCACGGCGGCAAGGTGATGCCGCGGAAGAATCCCCTGCGCAAGAACCCCTCTCCACAGCCGCATGCGTGCAGCAACTCCTCGGCCACATATCCGTTGGTCGTTCCCGCGACAATCACGACGGTACCGGACTCCAGCGCCGTCCTTATCGCCGGGTGGTTGGCAAGCGCTTTGGCCATCAGCCGCTTTCCGGCGGCTGGCGTGATTACCGTTTGGATCATATCGTTTGTCCTATTCGTCAACGTCAGTGTCGTGGCCCGCCGTTTTCCTGGTCGCCTCTCCCGCTGAGCTCTTCGTATCGCTCGAACGGGCCGGTGGGGTCGGTATCAAACCATCGGGCATGAAATCATAGCTATCGCGTGGCTGGTTCGGGTAAATCGTCATTGGAGTCACGCGTACCGGGTTCATCTTTCTGATCGGGCACAGCTTAACATCTTTTTGGATTTTGGTGTTTGCGGAATGGACTGCAAAATCAGCCAGCCGGATCGGAAGGGGAGGCCGGAGGCTCCGCCCATGGACCCGCGAAATTTCGTTGTCTGTAGACCGGGCGCACAATTCCGAAATCCTCACATGCTTCGCGATTACGCTCATCTACCTTCAAACATTCCGCCGCCAGCCTTATCAATAAATCGGCCTGGCAATCTATATGGGGACCGGATCTTCCCGGCAGTTCCCAAAAGGAATCGGGAATAGTGCCGCAAGCTAGTGACCGTGAATTGAGAAATCATTGACCGGCTCATTATAAGTGCTTAATGGATGCCCAGCGCTCGGGGGATGGGATTCGGCCTCTCTGCTATCTGAATTTATGTGGTGTTTTAAGGTGTTCCGTTCCCAATTTATTCGCGGTTTTTGGGTTGCCCTATATTATCATATGTGATATTTTTGAACGACGATGAGGCTGATAATAAGGGAATATCTCTCAGCCGATGGCAGAAACCATTTCCGGGAGTGGCTGGACTCGCTTGCTGTCTCAGTTAAAGCCCGAATGCAAGCAAGGGTTTTCCATTTTGAAATGGGCAACCTCGGCTATCACAAGTCCCTTGGCGGCGGCGTGTGGGAAGCGCGCATAATGTTTGGTCCGGGATATCGGATCTATTTTGGGAAAGAAGGCCGCTCCATCATTTTGCTCTTGCTTGGCGGCGACAAGTCATCTCAAGCTGGCGATATCCGCAAAGCGCGGATTCTCTGGAAAGAATACCTGGGGGGAACACGACATGGCACGGCGGACTAAAGACTGGAACGAGGGTTTGGCAAACGATCTGAGAAACCCTCAATTCGCCCGTGAATTTCTACTGGCCGCGGTTGATGAGGGCATTTCCTTGCAGCATGCGCTCGGCAAGGTGATCCGGGCCATGGGTGTCAAGGAGTTCGCTGCAAAAATCGACATGGAAAGTCCCAACCTGCTGCGCGCCATCAATCCGCGCCACAACCCGACGCAGTCAACGATCAACCGCCTTCTGAATCCCTTCGGGCTCAAGCTAAGTCTGACCCCTATCCAAAAAACCAAACGAAGCCATGCGGCATGATTCTGCGGCGCTGAGATTCAATCGCAATGCACTTCCCTTCCCGGCTGCCGCTATTGCTTTTGTAAACACAGGGTTACTCTGCCGCCAAGTATAGTCTGAAGGTAGTTGAAGAGACCCTGAGCCGATAAAGGAACCGATCCATGCCGTACCGGGAGAGCAGAAGATTAAAATCTTCCTTGTCGGTTTTGGCGCGGTTCAAAAGCCGCTGAATGATCGAGTGGGCAACGTTTTTGCCCTGGTTCATACCGTTGCCTCCAGATAGGGCCGCATGATCTTCGATACCCTGTCGATTCCGGCGGCTTCCACCAGTTCGTCCATGGTGACTTTACGCGACCGCCAGGCCTCGCGGAGCGCTTCGATGGCGACATCGAGACCGACCTTGTTGCGGAACTTGAAGCAATCGGCCACCGTCTTTGCAGGACTGTAGATTTTAACCGCCACGCCGTTTATGAGTAAGCGTGCAATAATCCCCACATTCCCAAGGGCCTGGTGAATGCTTATGATACCCCCGAAAAATGGGAGGAGTCATGGCACTCAAAACAGGACAAGCCACCAGCCAGGTCTGGCGGCAGCACGTCGAAGCCTTCAAGGAGAGCGGCCTGACCAGGCCGGCCTACTGTCGGAAGCATCGTATCCGGGTATCCCGGCTCGACTATTGGCGACGAAAGCTATCCATCTCTGGGATTGCGAAGGAAGCAGCCCAATGGGTGCCGGTTACCATTGCCGAGGAGGCGGGGGAAGCGGATCCCGGGATCCAGCTCTGGATCGGGAAACTCCGCATTGAACTCCGCCCCGGATTTGATCCCAAGCTTCTATCCGAGATTCTACGAGCCGTGAACGGCCCATGCTGAACCCGGAAGCGGTGGGACGCGTCTTTCTCGCACCCGGAGCGACTGATTTGCGCAAATCCATCGATGGATTGTCGGCGGTCGTAAGCGCCGTCTTCTCCCTTGACCCGTTTTCGGACCAATGGTTCGTGTTCTGCAACCGGCAGCGGGACAAACTGAAAATCCTGCGATGGGACCACAATGGCTTTTGGCTGTATTACCGAAGATTGGAAAAAGGTCGCTTTCGATGGCCGGCGCAATCCGATACTTGTCTGTCGATAACCAGGCGTCAGTTGCAGTGGTTGCTCGACGGATTGAGCATCGAACAACCCAAGGCGCATCGTCAGGTACAAGCCCGGATTGCCATTTGATAAAAGCTTCCAAATAATCAGTAAAAATGCTGCTTCCAGCCGTTTTTGTGCTTGCGCATTTTTCAGAAATACGTACAATGCGCGCATGTCTTCGAACGCATCATCCCTTCCAGAAAACCGGCAGGAACTAATCAGCATCATCGACACCCTGACGACAAAGAACGAGCAGCTGGAAGCGAAGGTTGCTTGGTTCGAGGAGCAGTTTCACCTTTCACGACACAAGCTGTTCGGAGCATCCAGCGAACGGAACCTCAAAGAGCAGCCGAACCTTTTCAACGAGGCTGAAGCCATTGCGGAAGACGGTCCGGTTGAAGAGGAGATCCGCCAGAGCATCCAATACGAGCGCAAGAAGCCGGGACGGAAGCCGATCCCCAAGAATATCCCGGTAGAGCGGATCGAGTATCGTTTGCCGGAAGAAGAACAGGTCTGTACGGCTTGCGGGGGCTCCATGCACGAGATGAGCGAGGAGCTCCGGCATGAGGTGAAGCTGATTCCGGCCCAGGTGAAGATTGTTCAGCATGCCAAAATCGTCTACGGCTGCCGCAATTGCGAGAAGAACGGCACGGAGGTGCCTATAAGGACCGCCAAGGCGCCGCGCCCCGTGATCGAGAAGGGCCTGGCCTCCCCTTCGGCCCTGGCCTATGTCATGACCATGAAGTTTGTCGATGCCGTCCCCCTGTACCGACAGGAACAGCATTATGCGCGGTTGGGCATCGATCTTTCCCGCGGGGTGCTTTCCAACTGGATGCTCAAGGGGAGCGAATGGCTGGAGCCCATCAAAGAGTTGATGATAAAGAGGCTTCTGGCCCAAGGCATTCTTCATGCGGATGAGACTACGCTCCAGGTGTTGAAAGAGCCTGGCCGGGCGGCTGAATCCAAATCTTACCTGTGGCTTTATCGAACCGGAAGTCAGGGCCCGCCGATCGTGCTCTATGATTATCAGGAAACGCGAGAGGGCCAGCACCCGAGGGACTTCCTGAAAGGGTTCAAGGGATATCTGCAGACTGATGGTTATGCCGGGTACCATAATATGCCCGACGTGATCCTTTGCGGCTGCTGGGCTCATCTTCGGCGCAAGTTTGACGAGGCGCTGAAGGGGTTGCCTGCCAAGAAGCGTGCCTCAGGAAGCCGGGCGCAAGGAGCCATAAATCAAATCAGGCAGCTGTTCGATATAGAGCGGCAACTCAAGCGATGTACCCCGGAGGAGCGGCTGACCCTTCGCAATCAGAGAAGCCGCAAAATTGCTGAAAACTTTCATGAATGGCTACTGGAGATTCGTCCCGGCATACTCCCCAAGAGTCTGCTCGGAACAGCGGTCACTTATGGTCTGAACCAGTGGGAAAACCTTGTGCGTTTTCTTGAAGACGGCCGCGTAGAGCTGGATAACAACAGAGCCGAGCGGAGCATCAAGCCGTTCGTGATTGGCAGGAAAAACTGGCTTTTCGCCAATACTCCAAAGGGCGCCCGGGCCAGTGCCACCATCTACAGCATCATTGAAACCGCCAAGGAAAATCGGCTGAACCCGTACGCCTACCTCAATCACCTGTTTGAGACCCTACCCAACCTGGATTCCCGTGACGATGCCACCCTCGAAGCACTGCTGCCCTGGAATGTGAAGCTGCCGTAACCATCCCCGTGTGGAAGAATTGACGCTTACGTTTATGACATGCTGCTGAATACCGAATGAATAGGCCGCTCCGGAAACATAGGTCAGGTTGAGCGGAGGGTACTTCACATCCGGCCGCCATGAGCTTCTCGGGATGGTCAGCCATATCTCATGGGGAATCTGGGTGGTGATCTCGTGGTAGCTCAGGGCCGAAACCAGACAAACGACGGCGCGAGGCAGCCTTTTCGCAACCTCCGCCAGAGGTGAGTTCTCCGTTACGGGAGATTCCGGCAGGGTGTAGAGGCTTGCTTGCCGGAGGATTTGTCCGCTGAATCCGCATGATGGCCGGCGCCCAGCGCCGGGCAGCATGCGGATTATATCCGCCGCTCCGATGGCGCGGCGCGTAGCGTCCGCGCCATCGCTGCGCTTCAGGTGCGGCGCGCGCAAGAATTCAAGCTGGAGAAACTGGACTATTCGATAAGAATGTTGTTGCGCCGTCGGGAACAGCATCGGCCTCCCATTGTAATCGATCCGAAACAACTACTGTTCTGGCAAGCAGGTCGCCGATGCGCTGCCTCCGGGCGGTTGAGATCACAGCCATACCGGCCGGAATTCCACCCAGCAGCAGCGGGTTAACTTCAACAATCCGCAATGCAGTTCTAATTAAGGCAGCTTTCCATTCACAACGACTGCCATCAAGCTTGCGTACTACCAAGCCTTGAAAATATTTCCCTAACGTGCGGGACCACAGCGCTTCAAGGATCAGGAAATATCCCAAATAGACGAGAAAGAAGAAAACGCCTTTGACGACTGGATAAGTTTCGGGCACAAGAGCGACTACAAGCAACATCAGCCCGAAGGCGATTAAATGGTCGATGAAGACTGCTATTAGACGGGCCTTCGAGGCATCACCAATTACAGTCATGAATATTTCCTACCTACATGGATCTTAAGGCGCATAACGCACCGCTAAGCTGCGGCGCATGCTTTTCGCGCCGTCAGCTTAAGAGGGTAGTTATGGGTTTTCCATTTCATATCCGTCGAGTGAACCATATATACGAATTCCTTTAATTCGATTATTAAAAACCCAGTTCTCCTCATTTTTATATGCTCCGAAAGAAACCATCTTTTGTTTGCCGCTAAAGTTTATTTCCAAATCTGAAGAATTGCGAGAAATGGCAATTTGCCTTACAAGAGAACCGGCCAATAATTTACAATTATCACATATTTTATTAAACCTGTTTGCGAAATCATCATCAGTTTCGTTTTCCTCTTTTTCCCAAGGTAGATCGCCGCTACCCAATAGCCATTCATTCGCTTTTGAATATCTCCAACTTGGCGCCATACTTAGTGTTGTAACAAAATCGTCTCCAGGGTCACCGCCAAAATACAAAATTATCGTATTCCCAGCGATTCTTCGATGTGACACCTCTTTACCTTCGAGATATGACAATTCTTTTAATACTTCTTCGTAATTTATCTTATTCATACACATAACAGCATTTAGACGGTTCTGTATAAAACCATTGGTACCGCGTGGCCGGTCTGGATAAATCGTAATTGGTAGCCGCGTGATCCCGGTTCAACTTTCTAATGGGGCTCATCTTAACACCTTTTTGGATTTTGGTGGTTGCGGAATTGACTGCGAAATCCGGTCGGCCTAATCTGAGCGGGATGAGGGGGGCCAGGGGATCCGGGCTGTCGGCGGGGGGATTTCATTTGCTGTAGATCCGGGGGGGGGCGAGAGAGGGATCGCTGGATTCGGACGGGCGGCGCCGTGGCGGGATGGGGGAAACGGCAATGGCGCACGAGCGGAATGGGGAAATTCGCAGGTGTCTTGTTTTGAATGATTTCGGGAGAAAGTGGTCGGGGCGAGAGGATTCGAACCTCCGACCTTACGGTCCCGAACCGTACGCGCTACCAAACTGCGCTACGCCCCGTCCAAGTGCTGCAAATCCTAGCTCAATTCGGGTTTGGGATCAAGAACCATAAATGGGGGGGGAGGCAAATACCCGCCCGGTGGACGGCGCGGGGGCGGGTGCGGGGATGGGGACGGATGCGGAGG
>Ga0209510_1000273_pt1 | contig 76182 bp, 61 predicted proteins | sample BiotimSIPDNA_FD_185749 | JGI IMG/M metagenome (GOLD analysis project Ga0209510, IMG submission 185749) | Anaerobic biogas reactor microbial communites from Washington, USA - Biogas_R1 time_0 SIP DNA (SPAdes) (version 2) | ecosystem: Engineered > Bioreactor > Anaerobic > Unclassified | place...
AGCTTCAAGTTTGAGGCTTTGAAAACTGAGAAGAAAAAGCAGATGATCAGGAAAAGAAAGAAGGATGAAAGCACTGTCCCTAAAGCGAGTTTCACAATCTTGAAAACTGGCAAAACCTCAACCCCTTTTGCCAGCTTGTTCAAGGCTATAATTCATGATGATCTTCCTCTTTCATCGTAGATCACGGGCTTTTGAAACAGATATAGCTGACTGTAAGAGCAACGTGATAATGTCCTAAAGCAGCAAAATAGAAATGACCTAATTATCATTAGGAGCTATGGCATGGACTATCGAAATGAACAAAAAAGAATTAGGCCGCAAGACAGAAGTTGAACGGGTGTTAGATCACCGCATCACCCAAAAAGAAGCAGCCCGCAAGTTAGGAATTACAGAACGGCAATTCAGGCGCATCTTGAACCGTTATCGACAGGAAGGAGTTGGAGGATTGGTTTCACGGAAGCGCGGAAGACCAAGCAATCGCAAAACGGATCCAGAAGTTCGGGAAGAGGTGCGAGGATTTATCACCGACCCGCAAAGGAAGGATTTCGGACCGACCTTTATGGCTGAGAAGCTTGAGCAGAAAGAGGGCATCAAACTGAGCAAAGAAACCGTACGCCGGATGATGATTGAGGACGAGGTATGGAAGGCAAAGACCAAAAAGGAGGAGGAATTTCACAAGAGCCGACCGCGCAGAAAGAGTCGTGGAGAGCTGGTGCAGATCGATGGTTCAGAGCACGTCTGGCTGGAAGAGCGGGGAGAAAAAGCGGTTTTGCTGGTATTTGTCGATGATGCCACCAGTGAGATTTTAGCGGCAGAATTTGTGCCAAAGGAATCTTTCTTTAGCTACGGGAACTTGTGCAAACGATATTTCAAAGAACATGGACTTCCCATGACCTTCTACAGTGACCGTTTAAGCGTCTTTCGAGACAATCACAAAGACAATCTCGCCCACGAACCGGTTACCCAGTTCCAGAGAGCTCTGTTAGTGCTGGGTGTTGAGTTGATCTGTGCCCATTCACCGCAGGCCAAGGGTCGCGTGGAAAGAGCCAATGGAACTTTGCAGGACCGTCTGATCAAGGAGATGCGGTTACTGAATATCTGTGACTACGACCAGGCGAATCAATATCTGCCAGAGTTTATCGCTGACTATAACCGCAGGTTTGCTGTGGTGCCTGTCTCAGATATCGACTTTCATCGCCCGCTGGATGAAACCCTGGATCTGGACTTTCTCTTCTCCATCCACGACTTTCGCAAGATCACAAAAACATTGAAAATCAACTATGCTGGCAAGACTTATCAAATCATAACCAAACATCCGGCATACTTTTATGCCAAACAGGAAGTCCTGATTACTGTCGACTCAGCGGGTTCGATCTCAGCCTGGTTTGATGGCAATTTACTTTCCCTGGAAGAGATTGAAAAGAGACCCAAACAGGGGGCAGTGGTATCGGTTGGATCGGAAAAAGCCGAACCACTTCCCCCTGCCTACAATCATCCCTGGAGAACCTATGGAAAAAAGATAAATGGCAAACCAATATTGACAACGTTAGCAGTCGAATAGGACATTTCTATCTTGCCTTGACACGTGAATAGCTGACGAAAATAATTAGAATGTCTACTTCGCACTTCTGCGTTAGAATTTGTGTTGATTATTCTGGCGCAGGACTTGCAACATTGATGACTATGGAAGAGTCAATTCTGATTGAGAAAGCTGCTGATGGCGATCTGGATGCTTTTAACCAGTTGGTATTGACCTACCAGGAGCTTGCTTTTAACGTTGCCTTTCGCATCATGTCTGACGAAGCCTCTGCGGTGGATGCCACCCAGGACGCGGTGATTTCGATGTATCGCAAATTGGATACCTATCGCGGTGGCTCTTTCAAAGCCTGGTTTTTGCGCATTGTGACCAATGCCTGCTACGATGAATTGCGCAAACAAAAACGCCGACCCACCGTCCCGCTTGAGCCCGAAACTGACGACGGAGACCTGCTTGAATCGCCGGAATGGATTGCCGATCAGTCTCCCGACATGGAAGAAACCATGATGAACGCCCAGCTGGGGAGGGCGATCCAGAATTGTTTGGATAAATTAAATGAGAAACACCGTACGGTTATGGTGATGATTGATATTTCCGGTGAAGATTACGAGACTGTTGCCGAGATTATCCAAAGCCCTGTTGGAACGGTAAAAAGCCGCCTCAGCCGGGCACGCTTAAAAATGCAGGAATGTTTACAAAATGCCGGGGAACTTTTACCTGACCAATTTCGTCTAAAATCAGAGGAAGACGATGATTAGGCAAGAAAATGTTACTAATAGAGACCTCGAGCTCTTATGCGCTGCACTCGACCATGCTCTAAAACCTGAAGAGAAGGTCGAGTTCGATCGGCGTTTAACTGAATCGTCTCATCTTGCCAATCTTTATAGAACACAAAGGCATTTGAAAACAGCGATGGGGCAGATTCCCCGCCGCAAGGTCCCGCACAACTTTACTCTGACACGCGCGGAAGCCCGGAAGGCGAAACGAGGCAATATCTTGCAGCCAATCTTCGGCTGGGCGAGTGCTGTTTCGGCCCTGCTCGTTGCCGTTGTTTTTGGCAGCCAGTTGTTTTTCAATAATCTCGCGTTTGCGCCTGCTCCCGCAGACGGGCCACCTATGGTCATGATGGAAGAACACGCAACGCTCAACGAGACCGCCAGTATCGGTATTATGGAGGAAAAACCGATTTATTTACTTAACTGGAACTACGGAGCCAGGGGCATGGGCGGAATGGACGCGATTGGTGGAAAAGGCGGCGCCAGCATTGACGGCTCTGGTGGGGTAAACGTCAATATTTATGTCGATCCGGAAGCCATTTATGAGGCAGATTTACTGCTGGAAAGCGACGATATCCTGGAAGAAATGCTGATGGAAGATTTCTCGGTTGAGATGCTGCCGGAAGAACAGCTTGAAGACTCCCCGGTCGACCAGTGGGCTTTTAGCGTTGAGGAACCTCCATTGGACGAAGTGGAGGCACCGGCAACCAAGCAGCTGCACCGGGAACCCCCAAAAATCTACGGAATTGACCCCGATAAAGTGGGAACAATCGTGAAAATGAATCCCGACTTCAGCTTTGGGCAGCTTGAAGAAGCGACCGAAAACCAGGCACAACCGATTGAAGAACTCAGCAACAAGCAACCGGTCCAGACCGAAGTAAGCATCGCTCTGCTCAGCGCCGCACTGATTTTTGGACTGGTCTGGTATTACCTAAAATACAGACGCTAAGAATAATAGCAGGAAACCCTTGCAAAAACAAAACACTATTTGCGCGTTTCGCTATTACGGGGGAAGGTCAGTATAAAGCTTGTGCCTGAATTTTCCTTACTACTAACTTGAATAGATATGCCATGCAGGATAGCACCATGTTTTACGATTGCCAGCCCGAGCCCTGTGCCTCCGACTTCTTTTGACCTGCTTTTATCGACACGATAGAACCGTTCAAAAATTCGCGGCTGGTGTTCAGCAGGAATACCGATACCATGCTTGTTTGGGATAGATACAGACACTGTTAAACAAATGTAAAGTTTTTCGTCGGTGTATGTGAAAGTGAGCTGTGAATGTTTGGTTTGGGGCACTGGAGTGCCAGCGCCAAGCTCAATAATGGTTGTTAACCAAAAAAGAGACAGACTAATTCTCTGTCTCTTTAGTTGATGTGATTTTAAACGAGGGAAAACACGGCTATTCCGACAGATTCCCCGTTCTTATCGGACTGTTCCGATGCGTAATTCGTTGCTGGTGCTGATAAACTTCACTTGTGTGTCTGGACGCTTGACCGGCAATCCTGGGCTGGGAACTAAGGACTTCCCGCATACGTAATCACCTTTGTGTGCGCCGGGATTGGACATATGCACCTTAGAATTATCGACAACAACGTAAGCCTCCTCGATGTCAAGATAGCCCGAGGCTACAGTGTCGACGTAGTAGTAGGTATCGGCTATTGAATCGTTTTTAGCTGGTGGGATCTTGCCGTACTTGTAAACAAGTTCGGAAACTTTATCGCCGCTGGAAACATTGCGTAGTATGAATTGAATACTGACCTGATTCCCGGCACATTTTATAGCTGAAAGAGTTAGGATAGGCTCGGCTTTGGCACCTTGTGCCTGTGCTGCCAGCTGACCTAAGGTGGCAAGCAGAAGTACTGCAATTAAAAGAGTTGTTAAGGTTTTCATCTGCATCCTTTCTAAGCATGAAAACTATTTTAGAGGAGTGCGAATTCTAATACCATTACAACAAGTTATTCTATGAATTGTATAATGTGCGTAGAAGCTTTGAGATGATATTTTATCAATCAGAGGAGTAGTGTCATTATTCACAGCGCTGTTAGTCAAAACAGCCCCGGGAAACCCAGGGCTGTTATTGGTGTGTAAAGCTGACAAGTTAATTGCTCTTAATCCCGCTTTTTGGCATAAGCTTTACTCAAGTTTCTGAATAGTGTCAACCCGATTCCAAGTGTGCTTAATCCCATGACGATAAAGGCAATGCCCAGATCGTTGCCCCTGCTGCCAGTGTTTGGAACCGTGAAGGTGGCAGTGGCGATCGGAGGATCGGTGGGCGGTACTGTCACTGAGGGGTCGGTGGGCGTCTCCTCAGGAGGCACATCGGTTGGTGTGCTGGTGGGCTGCTGCTGAGTAAGCGTGATAACTTGCGTCTCAGTAGGCAGGACCTCAGTGGGTGTGCTGGTGGGCGGGACCTCTGTCGGTGTACTGGTGGGTGGAATCTCCGTCTGTGTACTGGTGGGCTGCTGTTGAGTGCTTGTAGCAATTTGAGTGGACGTACTTGTTGGCGGCACATCCGTAAAAGTTGGGGTGATTGTCGGTGTATTGCTTGGTGTCAATGTTGGTGTTTCGGTAGGAGTTGACGTCGCTGTATTGGTTGGTGTCAATGTTGGTGTTTCGGTAGGAGTTGACGTCGCTGTATTGGTTGGCGTCAATGTTGGTGTTTCGGTAGGAGTTGACGTCGCTGTATTGGTTGGTGTCAATGTTGGTGTTTCGGTAGGAGTTGACGTCGCTGTATTGGTTGGTGTCAATGTCGGTGTTTCGGTAGGAGTTGACGTCGCTGTATAAGTTGGGGTGAATGTCAGTGTATTGGTTGGCGTCAACGTTGGTGTTCTCGTTGGAGTCTTGCTTGGGCTTGGTGTTTTCGTTGGGGTTTTGGTTTTCGTGGGGGTCAACGTCAGTGTATTCGTCTTGGTTGGTGTCAAACTCGGTGTTCTTGTCGGAGTATGGCTCGGTTTTGGTGTTTTTGTTGCTGTCTTGGTCGGTGTCGAACTTGGAGTTTTCGTTGCAGTTTTGGTTGGTGTCAAACTCGGTGTTCTTGTCGGAGTATTGCTCGGTTTTGGTGTTTTTGTTGCAGTTTTGGTCGGCGTCGAACTTGGGGTTTTCGTTGCTGTTTTGGTCGGTGTCGAACTTGGGGTTCTTGTGGCTGTTTTCGTTGGTGGCGTGCCACAGTTGTAGTTGCCGGCATATTCGCCGGGATTATGCAGGGTCACTGCCCGACCATTTACGAAAACCGTCGCGCTGGTTATATTATAGTTTCCTGATGGCAGGTGGTCGGTAAAATGGACCACGTTTCCTGTGCGTGGACCGCGGGGGATGGTCCCATAAGTGTAGGTCAAATTTGAAATATTATCGCCAACCTTGGTAAAAAGTAACACAAAGTGTACTTCAACAGAGTTGCCGACACATTCAATATGTGAAAGATTCAATTGATAACTCGGTGGTGGCGGGTTACCTGTTGGTACCCCCTGTCCAAGGGTGATGATGATTAGGACAGCCGTTAAAGTAATGGCAATATTTTTCATACCGCAACCTTTCTCTTACGATATTTGGAAAGTAAGTGGGGGGAATTTTACCAATCCAGATGCGATATACAAGGATTGTATAAGGTCTGACGAGAAAAATTGGGATGAAATTGGTCAGTTTTGATCGAAGTCGCCCAGCAGTGTCAGCTTGCCTATCACCACGAAGCGCTGCCCTTGCCAATCGTTTGTGCAGGTATATAGCGTGACAATCTGATCTCTGGCGGTCAGGTTGACCTCGGTGTCGATTACAGAGTATTGGTTTATCTTAATGATCAGCTCCCTGAAATCCAGGTCAGTGTGGAATTCGGTTGCCAGGTAGGTTACATCGGTTTCAGAAACGATGATACCGGCGGCAATGTCTACGCGGAAAACCTGATCGGGGGTGTAAAGGTAATAATAAGGATGCTGCTCGTAGATTTGCTGGTCTTTATACCAGACCAGATTGCTAAACATCAGTCCGTTGTCAAAATTATGCCCGTAAATGATGGTGTTACGGTCGCTGAAATCGGGGTTATTACGACCGTCGAAAAAGATCGACCCCATAGCCTTATAAGAAAGGTCAATATCACGCGTCAGATAATATTCATTGTCCAACGCATTGACAACCGGATGATTCACGCCAACCGCTGGGTTCGAAATCCAGGCTGAAACGTCAGCGTTAAGGCTCTGCCAGGCGGGGAAGTTGATTTCTACCTGCGAAAGTGCTTGTGCAAGCTCGGCAGCATGCGGGTTAGGAGTGGCGGTCGGAACCGGCGTTGCCGTAGGCAGCAATGGTTTCTGTTTGCGAGTAAGCACCGCCTTATCTGCGGTTGGCGTTGGTGTCGGTGCGTGGATTGGCTGGTTAGCAGCAGCGTGTTCGAAATTAGCAATATAGGCGGCGATGTTCTCGGTTTGCTGTTCTGCCTCTACCAGTGGACGCTGTTTTTCCTCGAAATAAGACATGCCAAAACTAACCGTCAGCACAGTTGAGAACAAAAATGCCACGATCAACAGTGTCATTGCGATCTTTCGTTTCGGTTCCATCAGTTTTTGATATTAACCTTTTTGCCATACTAATGTCAAGAAATGTTAAAAGCACACGAACAAAAAAGCAGGCGGCGCCGCCTGCTTTTTCTGAAAATCTGGTGATTTTGATGTTGTTTGTTCTGGGTTTAACTCTGCACAGCCTTGCGCAGCGCTTCTGCTCTGTCAGTCTTTTCCCAGGCAAGGTCGAGGTCGTCGCGACCAAAGTGACCATAACTGGCAAGCTGGCGGTAAATTGGGCGCAGCAGATCGAGGTCACGGATGATTGCGCGGGGGCGCAAGTCGAATACTTGGCTAATTGCTGCAGCAATCTTCTCATCATCGACAGTGCCAGTGCCAAAAGTTTCCACATTAATGCTAAGCGGTTCGGATACACCAATGGCGTAAGAAAGTTGCACCTCACAGCGGGCAGCCAAACCGGCTGCCACCACGTTTTTGGCAACCCAACGAGCAGCATAGGCAGCCGAACGGTCAACCTTTGTAGGATCCTTACCACTGAAGGCACCGCCACCGTGTCGACCCATGCCGCCGTAGGTGTCAACAATGATCTTTCGCCCGGTCAGCCCGGCATCACCCATCGGTCCACCGATAACAAAGCGACCGGTTGGGTTGACGTAGAGCTTGGTTTCCTCGTCAATCAATTCCGCGGGGATGGTTGGGGTGATCACATGGTTGATAATATCTTCACGGATACGCTCATTGCTGAGTTCAATATCTTCGAATTTATCGGCATGTTGGCTGGAAATTACGATGGTGTGAATACGCACTGGTTTGCCAAATTGATATTCCACAGTCACCTGGCTCTTGCCATCCGGGTACATCCAGGCGAGGGTGCCGTTCTTGCGCACTTCAGCCATCCGACGCGTGAGTTTATGAGCGTAGTAGATGGGCATGGGCATCAAGGTCTCGGTCTCATCGCAGGCAAAGCCAAACATCATGCCCTGGTCGCCGGCACCACCAGCAGCGATGTCTGCTTCTGTGAAGTTGTGAGACTTTCCGTTGCGATCAACACCCTGGGCGATATCGGGCGACTGGTTAGCCAGTGCCACCAAAACCCCGCAGGTGCTGCCATCAAATCCTTTCTTACCGCGGTCATAACCGATGTTATTTACAACTTCGCGCACAAGCGCGTCGATATCGACATAGGTCTTGGTGGTGACTTCGCCATAGGTGAGCACAAAACCGGTCTTGATAGCAGTTTCGCAAGCAACCCGGCTAGACTTATCTCCTGTGATCATTGCATCCACAATAGCATCGCTGATTTGGTCACAAATTTTATCGGGATGACCTTCGGTCACCGATTCGGACGTGAATAAATATTTGGGTGATTTCATAAATGTAGCCATAAACAAACCTCCTCAGGTTATAAAAAATGCCCCTGCAAGTGAGGGGCATTCCGCAGAGTATGCTTTCGCCTCTCATCTTCCAGATCTTTCTGCCGGAGTTGGCACCATACACTTGGTTGGTTGCCGAGGTTTCATAGGGCCGGTCCCTCCACCTCTCTGGATAAGAGCGCCGCAAGGGCTGTTGTTAGAGCATTTTATACCACAGGGTTTGTGGTCGCGCAAGTAAAAACTTTTAATGTGCAGCAGACCTGGCTAATGTGCAGAACAGGCATTGACCCTTCCAAAAACCAGGAAGGTGCGGATGAAGCCGCGTTACCGAAGGTTTGTTACTCTTCCCTCGTCACCAGGGTACCGACATGCTCGCCGCGGATGGCAGCCATCAGGTCACCAGGCTCCCAGAGGTTTAGCACCAGGATGGGCATGTCGTTATCCATACAGAGCGAAATCGCGGTACTGTCCATCACGTTTAGCCGCTGACTGAGCGCTTCAATGTGACTGAGGCGTTCGTAACGCACCGCGTCTGGGTATAACTGGGGGTCACGGTCATAGACGCCGTCTACCTTGGTTGCTTTGATGACAACATCGGCTCCGATTTCAGTCGCCCGAAGAGCGGCAGCAGTGTCAGTGGAAAAAAATGGGTTGCCGGTGCCGCCACCAAAGATCAGCACGCGACCCTTCTCAAGATGGCGAATTGCGCGGCGGCGAATGTAAGGTTCGGCAACGGTGCGCATCTCGATCGCTGACATCACCCGAGTGGTCACATTGAGTTGCTCGAGGGCGTCCATTAGCGCCAAGGCGTTGATCACAGTTGCCAGCATGCCCATATAGTCGGCGGTGGCTCTGTCCATCCCGACGTTTTCGCCGGTTGCTCCTCGCCAGATGTTGCCGGCACCGATTACAATGGCGACGTCTACACCGGTCTCGTGCACGCTTTTGACCAACTCGGCAATATGCCTGGCTTGGTTTGGGGCAATGCCAAAGCCTCCAGGATCAGCCAGGGCTTCACCAGAGAGCTTTAGCAGGATGCGATTGTATTTATTGGCGTTGTCTGTTTGCATTGATCCTCCTTTTTTTTGGACAGGTGCAAAAAAAGAGCCAACTTTTGGTTGGCTCTGGAAAGGTTATTCAGCTTCTTCTTCGGTTGGTGTCGGAGTGGTTTCACCCAAAGACCAGCGCACGAAGCGGCGAATGACGATACGCTCACCAAGAGAGGCGACCCGGTCGTTGATCAAATCGGCGATGGTTTTACTTTCATCGCGGATATATTTCTGGTTGAGCAGAACGTTCTCATCCATGTATTTCTTCATAAAGCCATCCACAATCTTGGGGATGATCGCTTCGGGTTTGCCCTCTTCGCGCACGCGCTCGGTAACCGCCGCTTTTTCGGCTTCAATCACTTCGGCAGGAACATCTGCTTCGGATACAAACTTTGGAGCGGCAGCGGCGATTTGTAGGGCAATCTCGTGGGTAAGCTCTTTGAACATGTCGGATTTTGAGACGAAGTCGGTTTCGGAGTTAACCTCGACCAGAACAACCAGGCGACCTTCGCTGTGGATGTAGACTTCCAACCGACCTTCAGAGGCTTCACGATTGGCACGTTTCTCGGCTTTTTGGAGACCCTTTTCTCGCAATTCTTCAATGGCGGCGTCCATGTCGCCATTGGCAGACTGGAGGGCATTGCGGCAATCCATGATGCCACAACCGGTCTTTTCGCGCAGTTCTTTAATCATTTCAATGGTAATTTCCATAATTCACTCGTCCTTTCGAATCGTTATTTTTTATTCCTGAATTTCGTCTTCTTCGCTGTTTTCGTCTTCAGCTACAGCCTGTTGTTTTTCGATAACGATCTTCGCGCGGGTGCTTTCACCGAGCAGGTCTTCGTCGTCCAGTTCTTCTTCATCTTCAATCTTACGTGAAATCATGGAACGGGAAGTGATGACCTCTTCTTCTTCCTCTTCCTCATCCTTGCGCATCATCTTGCCTTCAATTACTGCGTCAGCGATGTGAGCAATGAGCAGTTTGATGGCGCGGATGGCGTCATCGTTAGATGGGATCACATAGTCAATATCCGAAGGGTTGCAGTTGGTATCAACCATGGCAATCACCGGAATGTCTTTGGAGACAGCTTCACGCACGGCGGTGTCTTCGCGTTCAACATCGACGATAAAAAGCAGATTAGGCAGGTGTTTCATGTTGCGCAGACCGCTCAGGCGAGAATGCAGGCGGTTGATCTCACGCTGCAGAAGCAAACCTTCCTTTTTGGTCAGCCGGTTGACTTCACCAGACTCGAACATTTTTTCGATACGGGTTAGTTCAACGATTCGCTGTTGAATGGTGATCCAGTTAGTCAGGGTGCCACCCAGCCAACGTTGGTTGACGTAGGGCATGCCGCAGCGTTCTGCCTCAGCCTGGATGGTTTCCTGTGCCTGTCGTTTGGTGCCAACAAAGAGGATCGTTCCGCCGTTGGCAACGGTGTCGCGAACAACGTCGAAGGCAGTTTCGAGCAGTTTGACGGTTTGCTGCAGGTCGATGATGTGGATGCCGTTGCGCTCAGTGAAGATGTAGGGGCGCATCTTGGGATTCCACTTGTTGGTTCTGTGCCCGAAATGGACACCGCTCTCAAGGAGAGCTTTCATTGATACATTTGGCATGATAACTCCTTTGCGTTATGCCTCCGCCTGGTTTTGCGAGCCTCCCAACCCTTTTTTGGGCACGCAGGAGAGTCTGACCCGAGGCGTGTGTAATAGTGTCTCTGGAGTGTTCCAGAGCGGAAAGTAGTATAACATGTTTTTTGCGGATGGGAAGGCGAAATAGATGGATGTTGGCAGATAATTTGGAATTAGCCTAATCTTTTAGTAGAAGCACCTCATTTTTGCCAAGGCTTTGGTTTTGTCCCGTTTTCTTTATTTTTGACTTTATATTAATATCTAAACCAAGAGGAGAGTTTTATGACCTGGATTATGCAAGCTGACCATGAGCACCAAGAAGATAATGAAGACCTTATCCAATCGGTTCTTGACGGAGAAGAGGAATTTACTGTTATCTATGACTTGTTTGTGGATCGAATCTATAAGTATTTCCTTTCCAGAGTGCATGATACTGCGACCGCTGAAGATTTAACTTCAACTTTGTTTTTTTCTGTCTTGTCAAATTTACCTAAATATCGGCAAATGGGGCGTTTCCAAGCCTGGATTTTTACAATCGCACGTAATATCTTCTATAAACATCTTCGCGAAGTAAAGCACATTGATTTTGAGGAGATAGAAAGCCTGTATTCTGACCCAACAAACCTCGAAAATTATGTTTCTGATCAGGAATTACTTCATCAGATCTCGGCTCATATCAAAACACTAAATGATAATGAACAAGAACTTTTGCGTTTGCGCTTTATTGCGAATCTAAAATTTTCTGATATCGGGCGAGTTATCGGGAAGTCTGAATCTGCAACAAAAAAAGCCTTTTACAGGCTGATAGAAAGAATAAAGTCCTGTTTGGAGATGAACTCATGAACACAAATCCCAATATAAACATTGAAAACTATATTACTCAGGCAATGGATCAACCGATGCCGGATCAAAACTTTAAGAATAGTCTGCGGTTGCAATTAGCCAAAACATATCGAAAACCAGAGAAAAAGATTTTTTCGCGATTGAAGTTTCGTCCTGTCTTTCTGACTATCCTTGCAGTATTGCTTGGCCTGTTCATAGCATTTCTTTATATCAACCCAAATGCCGTCAACGCAATCCGTTCAATTTTCAGCTTCATTCCAGGGGTCGGATTAACTAATTCAACGAGCGGCGATTTTCTAATTGTCGGTGAAGAAGCAGTAAAGGTTGAAGGAGTAACTTTTCAAGTGGATATTGGATATGCTACCTCCAAGGAAACCGTTCTCCTTCTAAAAGTCAGTGGTCTGAGCCCGGAAATGCTCTATACCGAAGATGAACATAATCTCTTTCCGAAACCCGTATATAAATTACTTTCTAAAGCTGACAAACCGATCGAGCTGACAGAGCAGGGCGCGCGGTGGGATGGAACTTCTGGTTATGAAATCAAATTGATTGGTCCTGCCCTGGAGAAATTCAAGGGTGATTACAAATTAACTATGACGCACACTCCTTTTGCAAACCCAGAATTAAGCCCAACAGAGATTGAGTTACCAGTATCATTCAACCAAATTTCCGACCCCGAAATTGGTTTGCCGGTGATTGACATCAGCCTTCCATTACCTCTGTTTCAAACAGAGGAGAATCAGGAGCTTCTGCAAAGTCAGGAATCAAATCAAGCTGAAGAAACCGAAAAAGTGGATCCACTCCAAATTAACGGTATCAAGATTGTTCAGGAAGCTGATGGAACCATATTATTCGGCAGGCTTAGTTGGAATGATGACTCTCTTTCCATCCCGCGCTTTTCACCACTCAACGTGGCATTAAAAAATGATGATGGGGAAAGCCTTCCGATCGATTTTTATCCGGTTCAGGAAGAGCGCACCTCAAATGACTTGCCCTGGCTCGCATGGGCTTTCAAAACGAAGCAGCCACTTGGATCAGGGAATTACGAATTAGCTTTTGAAGGCTTGGTGGAAAGAATAATAAAAGATTCCCCAATAATCATTCCAGCGGAAGTTCTCAGTGACCATTCAAAACTGAAGGCTTATGAAGTCGATATTGACCTTGATGGGATTTCTATTGTCTTATCCGATTTCTCTGTTAGCCAGGCTGGAGCTGAAAGCTTGCTCTCCTTCATCATCGGCTCAGAAGCAGGAGTTGAAGGTGCAATGGTTTTCACAGAAAGCTTTAGTGGCTTGAGCGTTAGTCAGATAGATAGCGGGCGGATAAAAGTGGAGTTAAGGGTCTCCGGTGCGGTTGATTTGAGCGATGGAAGTGTCCTAATCAAAAGCATTGATTCCCGAATGAAGGAAGCAATCAGTGAGAATTTTGTTATTCCGTAGAACAAGGCAATGGCATTATTCCAAAACCAATTCCCACAAATGCACATGAGTCGGTTCTTCTTCATTAATGCTTTCAATCCAAACTATCAACTTTTTGACCTGGTATACCGAGCCGAATTCAACCAAAACGGGGCGGATGTTATCGGAAGAGGCGATCTGTTCGGTAAACAAAGGCGCTTCATTACCGTTGGCAAGCTCCATGCTGACACTCAGACGGGTAGCAGGCGAACCTACCAATGCCGTCAGCCTTTGCAATTCGACTGGCTTAGGAAAAACAATCGTAATCTCAAGCGGATTCGCCTCCAAAGTGCGCATTGGCGTTAGCTCGTCGCCATCAAAAACATGCGCGATTGTGCCCAGGTCCAGGCGCGAATAAGTGATGGTGGTGAGCTGCCCCAACACTTCCACCTCTGACACCTCAGGCAGGCGGCGCTCTTGCAATTCGATTTCAAATATCTGCCCGGCTTCGTCTGAATATTCAACACTCAAAAAATAAAAGCCGGTGCGTCCATCTGGCAATTCCAGGCGGTCAAGCACCTCGACCTGATCGAATTTCGGGTTTTGGAGCAGCCAATCATATTCATCTGGCGTGAGGATGAAAACCTGGTTTGGGTTGATCTGGAGGTGATACAGATCGTATTCATCGAGCGTTCCAATCATAAGCGGCAAAGGGTCATCCAAAAAGAAACGCATGATCACATCGGAATTGTTCGCCCAACTCGGGCTCATTGTCAACCGCGTTCCAGGGTTATTTTGCCTGAATTCAGTGATTTTCTGGCTGAGCTGCTGCCCGCCCCACTGCATGCCATAAAGCCCGTAGTTTGAATACCATGTCGGTCCTTTTACGATCGCATACCAGCTCATCCAAAGCGAGAAGCCGGCAAGGGCAAGCGCCGTTACGGTGGCGGGCACCTTTTTGAGGGGTAGTTTTTCTGAAAGCCAGCGCAGCGAACAGTCAAAGCCCAGAAATATCAACATGCTGAACGGGACAACCGTAACCAAAACTCGTGTGATGGCGATGTCGGCAACCGCCGCTCCCAGCGGACCAACCAGCAGAGCGATCAGCGCCAGGCGGTAAGCAGGCTGCTTCCAGTTTCTCAGACCTTGCCAAAATCCAAGCAGGAAGAAGGGCAGTAAAAACCAGGGCAGGTGCCCGAGCCCTTGCATTTGGTGCCGAACCAGGTCTGCCTCGTTGGGGAAAAACCAGTAGAGCGGGTTGAGCCCCTTCAGCCATGTGCTGAGAAAGATGCCCAATTTGTTGACGAAAGGAATATTGCTGACCCAATATGAACTCAGTAGGTGCAAATGTATTCCCAGGGCTTGCTGGTGTCTGAAACGGAACAGGAAATATGGCGCGGCGAGCAATAGCAGTGTTACCAAACCAATGACCAGGTTCTTTTTGTTTTCAAAATGGTAGCGCCAATCTGCCGCTAACAGCACCAGCCCTGTGGCGACAACTACAAGTTGCATGGGGGCATATGAGTAGAAGGCGCAGGCGCCAAACAATAGCGCCAGGGGCAGGTGTTTTCGGTTTTGAAGCCGATATTTTAGGTAGAAAAGGAGAAACAGGCTGTAAAAACTGACCCCAAGAGAAGTCTCGAAAGCCGTGCGCGAATGCAAAAACCAAGCCGGCAGTGTGCTGATGATGACTGGTGCCAGCCACCAATATTTGCTTTTGACAAAATCGCGCGCCCACAACGAGACCGAAAGTGGAAAAACCAGGCTTATCAGAGCCGGCAAGCCTCGTGTGAGCCAGACCGAGCGCGGCAGCCAGGCGATTGGCACCTGCAGCCAGACCGAAAGTGAGAGGTTGAATTGCTGCCCATTTTCGAAATAGACCGGCAAGAGGTTGCCCTGGAGGTCGCGAAACCCGCGGTTGATCAGGTCGAATGCAGACATGGTCTGGATGGCTTCGTCTGAGAAAAAGTAGATCGGGAATTTATCGAGAGCGATGAAGCGAGTCAGAAAGTAAAGCGCCATCCCCAGCCAAAAGAGGGTTTGGGCGGTTTTGTTTTTCCTCAACATTTCAGGCTGCCCGGACATGCTTTGATTCTAACGTAATAATTTTGTTCGCTGAGCTTTTGTCTCCTGTTATCTGAGACCCTATTTTGATTCAAAGCTGGACAGTCAGGTAGAACTAACCAGCCTAACCGGCACGAAGGATTTTGTTAAAAAGACGATAATCTCATGGACTCTGCCGAAGCCAGAGCAACAGTGCAGTCAGACCCAAGCCATCCTCAATCTCGTGTCGGTCGATCATCGCTTCAATCTCCCCGCGGGAAAACCAGCGCACTTCACTGATTTCATCGGGGTCAAACGTGCCGGTTTGAGCTCCGGCTTTGCAATGGACGAGGTGAAATTGTTTGTTGCTGCTGCCGTCCTGCGGAAAATAAGAATAGACCAGGCGATGTTCATGGGACTCAAAGCCTGTCTCTTCGCGAACTTCTCGTTGGGCTGAAATCAAGACTTCTTCACCACGATCCACGCCACCCGCAGGGACCGACCAACTGCAAGTATTCACGGTATAGCGGGGCACGCGCACCAAAACAACCCGACCGTCTTCATCCTCTACCACCACCCCAACCGCTGGACCGGGATACTCCACGAAGTGAAAACGCTCAATAATGAAACCATTCGGCTGACGCACCCGGTCAACATGCAAGCTCAGGTATTCGCTCTCGAAGACCGTTCGGCGCTCCAACCGTACTGGCAAGTCGGAGTTCTGATTATTTTTAGAATCCATGAAAACCATCTTTTTACTGTACCAGCGCGCTGATTTCGTCCTTTAAGGAGTTCAATTGGCTGCGAACCTCCTGCAGGGTGGCACGGTTGGCTGCAAGCCGGGCAGTCTCACTGTTCACGTAATCGATGTAAGGGGAGATGTTTCCCTGCAGCCGCTCAACCGCCCCGTTAGCTTCCTTGTTGAACGTTGCTGAAAGCGTCTCAAGCAGCGTGCTGCGCAGTTCTTCCATCTTGGTTTTGAATTCTTCTTTGGCTTGCTTGCGCTTATAAGGGATCACGAAAAGCCCCAAAACCGCCAGCGTGCCGGCTGTGACGATGCCGGTCACATCCAGCGCCTTGGTGGTCAAGACGGTGGCAACCATCGCGCCTACCCCGAGCGCGCCGACACCAAAAAGCGCGGTTTGGGCAACAGATTCCTGCACATAATCGCCCAACTGCTCTGCTTCCTGCTTGCGATCATAGCGGTTGATGATCAGGTTGATGGTCTGGCTAACGTTTTCGATTAGCTCCTCCCGCCGGGCAGATTGAGGTGACCTTGAGGCAGGCAATTCGCGTTGACTCTGCGCCTGTCGCCGCTCGAGCGCTCCTGCCACCTGGTACCAGGTGTTCAGGTCTTTATCGACCATCCAATCGATCATGCCGCGCACTTTTTTATCGATCGCGCCGGCAACATCGCCCTGCACTTCCTCCCGAAATTGCTCTTTGACCCGGTCGGTTTTAGCCAGGTTGAAGATGTTGGTCAGCTTCATTGTGCGGTCAAAAAAGTCGTGTCCGCGGTTTTCGAAATTAATTAAAATATTTTCAACCTCAGCCAGGCGAGGCGGAATCTCTTCGCGTAAGGTCTGGTCATAAGCGGCGATCGTTTTTTCGAGCTCGGCTGTCAGGGCGGCATCCTGCTCCATATCGGCGAGCTGCAACTCGACCGTTTCTAAGGCAGCGCGTTCAAGATGTGAAGCCACTCCGATTGGGTTGCGCAATTTCAGCTCGAGGCGGGCTTTGTCGTCCAATGTTTGGGTGATAAAGCGTTCCAGGTCTTCGATGCCACTTTTATTGCGCAGACTTGCGGCTTCATCCGGGTCAGCAGTTTGCAGCGCTTTCTGGACCAGGCGGGCAGAGACCATGAAAATTTCCGGGGTGTGACCCAAAATCATTTCGGCATTGTTGCTAACAAAATCACGCACCTGTTCGACCGCGCCGTCGCCATCCAGGATGTCAACTTTATTGACCACCAGCGTAATCTTTTTTTCCCAGGTGAGAATAGTTTCTAAAAATACCCGTTCGCTCTGAGTCATCGGTCGGTCGGCAGAAGTGACAAAAAGCACCAGGTCAGAGCGGGGCACATAATCGCTGGTCAGGCGCTCGTGCTGGCGGTTGATCGCGTTTGTGCCGGGCGAATCGACCATGTTGAGCTCTTTGAGCAGAGCCAGCGGGTGTGTGACGATGGTAAACCCGTCATCGATGACCGTTTGCGTATATGCCTCTCCCCAGCGTAAAAGAGTGACCCGCGCCGTTGTGGGCGTGACACCTTCTTCCAACACGCGTTCCCCTAACAGGGCGTTGATCAACGCGCTTTTGCCAGCGTTGAATTCGCCGGCAGCCACGATCAGAAAAAGCTCGTCCAATTGATCGATCGCGCTGCGCAGTTTGGACAGGTCATCGGCAGGCAAAGGGAAACTGCTCAAGGTGTTGAGCGCGTCATTAAGAATGCCTTTTTCTTGTTGCAGAAATAATAATTCGTCGGTAGAGAGGAAGCTTTCACGCATGCTGTATCCTTTCGGGGTGGAAAGACACGCCCGGTATTTTCATCATTATACTGTTAGGGCAGAGGAAGATCGAAAAGTTAATTACATTCACCAAGATAGACAGGTGAATGATCGTGTTTAAGATCTGAAAGAATCTCTCTCAAGATAACAGGATAAAAATTTGCATCGTCGAGCTCATCCAAGGCTACCCAAACCACTTCTTTTTGATGTGGATCGGGGAAATGACCGTTTTTGGGCTCGTAATTGTCGATCAACTTGCACTTAAAAAAGAATTCCACCTGGTGAATGTCGCGGTCCTCAACAGCGTATTCATGCTTTTCAGAAAAATACTCGCGAATTTTGAGGAGTCTGCCAACTTTGACCCTGGCGCGGATCTCTTCAAAGACCTCGCGCTTAAGCGCCTGGTGCAAGCTTTCACCGTGCTTCTGCCCACCGCCGGGCAGGACAGTGTAGGCTCCGTTGCCATTCTCTTTCCGCAGCACCAGCAGTTTGCCATCCTGGATGATGACAGCTTTAACAGAATTGCGCAATTTCCTCTTCTTTTTCATGGTGGTTGGATTTTACCGCAAAACTGGTGCACTTCAACCTCGTCGACCACAAACCAACAATTCTTAATATGGATTTTTTAGACCAAAAATGTAGAATGCAGGGTTATTCGGACACCGAATTGGAGCCTACAACAATGTTGTTGTCCCTGAAACGATAACTACCACAGGGGTGGGTTCAGGACGTGAGCAAAGCTGAAATTTTAATCAGCCAAACTCACCCCGTTGGAATCACGGTTAACTACCGGTTTTCAGTGCCCGTCCGCAGTTCCTGAGTTCGGGAGGTCTGACTATGTAAGTGGTCATTGAGTGCTCACGCTTGGAACCCCCTCCTACCGTACGTTTATGTAACTATCGATTTATTAGGGCAAAAAAACCGTCGTTTATTGTCATATTGTGAATTACTCACAACACGCGGTCGCCCGAAAACGGACAAGTCTTTAGGTCATGAAGACGTTCTTCATATCATCGATCAAACGGGTTTTGACCCTGGCGCAGATTTCTGCCATGCGGTCGTCGGGCGGGAAAAGCAGAGGCTCGGGGATGCCTGCGAAGTCCTTGCCCCAAAAAGAAGGGTTGTTCGGAATGGAAAACTTGGCGACCAACCGATTGTTGAAATCCAACTCGGATTTGTCGATATAATCGCGGGTGATGTCCAGGGTGCCCGCCAGGTAGCCTTCCTGGAAGTAGGGGCGCAGTGCCAACGGGGGGCAGATGGAAAGCAGGCGCACGATCACGAGGTCGTGCTCGCTGTTGTAGGTGATACGGTTGGTGGTATAGGGCAGACCAAAAACCGCCACGATACCGCGCTCTTCCCGGTTGTTGTATTGCGCGAAGGTGGCGGCAGCCCTCAAGCTGTGGGTGAAATCCAGCAGGGGCGTGTCGCAGACCTTATAGTGCTGCAAGATGCTCCAGGCGATGTAGCTCTTGCGGCGCACATCCTGGCGACCTTCCAGCCCACCCGAATCAAAAGCTTCGGCAAGCAGATGTTCAGCCAGTTCGAGCATGTCGAAACGCAGCCGGATTTCGTGGGCGGTGAGAACATCTTTGCGGTAGATTGTGGGGTAATAGCTGCTGCTGCCGGCTTTGTTGAGATAGTCGCGGTCCTGCCCACGATAGAAAAGCAGGTAGTCCTTGTTTTGATAGGCAAGGGCGGCGACTTCGCGGACGAGCTCGGGATAGGATTCGATTGTGTAGGGCGCAACCCTCCGGACCACGTCGTTCCCAACGTGTTTTGCCAAAACCAGGGAGGGGGTGGGTGTTATGCTGCGCATGATCAATCCATGCGTATATTTTAACCGATAAATCGATGCTCGGGAGGGGTATGTTTCACAGCAATTCTCAATGTGAAAACAAACCTTGGTTATCATAATCATAGGGGGCGGTTGCCATGCCGTCCCATCTTCATTCATAGGAGACCATGCTCATGATGCTAAGATCGCAGCGAGCAGTACAGGTCTCACGAACAGATGTTTTCTGAGCTCATTCTTTCAGTTTTGAACTATTTGTCCTGGCTGTAAATCAACAATGAATACGGACCGACGTTGACAGCGCCATGGTGTGAGAATCCATCCTTTTCACCCGGCTGAGCTTCAACATCAGCGCTATTGGTATTGGCAAACGCCTCGCTATAAATTTCAGCATCGCTGTTAAACCGCAATTTCCACAATCCTTCTGCCGGTAAGCCGATGACATAATTCTCTTTATATTCATTAGCAAAGTTGGCAACCACGACAACGTCATCGCCCTTGCCGTGCTGATCCCAGCGCTGGAAGGCGAGAATATTATGATTTTCATTGACGTGAAAGACATTCAAAAACTGACCACGCAAACCACGGGTTTGATCATTCCAATTTCTGCGCCGCCTGATCAGATCGCGATACAAGCGCGCGATGCCGTGAAAGTCGTCATTCATCGCCCAATCCAGCGGAACATCATCCTTGAACCAATCGCCCTGCAAAAATTCCTGACCCTGGAAGATCATCGGGATCCCTGGCGTGGTGAAGACCAGCCCTGCTGCCAGGGTGGAACGTTTTTGGGCAAACCAACTGGTGGGGTCGTGGGGGTCAATTTCCTGTGGGGCTCGCGCTTTGCCGTTGGCGACTTCGTCGTGACTTTCACTGTAAATCACGCGTTCGAAGGCGTCATTGTTGTACTTGAAAGACACCAGATTTTTCAAAAGTTCCATCGAGCGTAAATCGTCAAACACTGCCTCAATCATTGCCCGCAGCGGATGAACAAAGGTGGCATCCCACTGGGCATGAAAACCTGCTCCACCCTGATCACTATCAGTAGTAATCATAGCGTTGACCCGCAAGTCTTCAGCGATCAGGATAACGTGTGGGTGCCTGGCGCGGATTTCAGCGCTGATGTCTGCCATCATCTTGAAGCCTTCTGGCAAAGGATGGCTCTCTTCGCCGTTCACGGTGCGGATGTAAAGGGTGGAGTCGACACGCAACCCATCTACGCGGTATTCTTCCAGCCACATCAGAGCGTTATCGCGGATGAACTGGCGCACTTCCGGTCGCCCATAATCTGGGCGGGTAGCGCCCCAGGGGGTTTCAGCGCGATCGTCGTTGTAAAAGTAGATGCCGCCGTAATCTCCTTCGTGCCAGCCGTCAAAGCGCCAAAGATCCAGGTCAGTGGGACCAAAATGGTTATAAACCACGTCCTGGATCACCGAGAAGCCGGCTTTGTGAGCTTCGCGTACGAAATGTTTGTAGGCATCCGGACCACCATAGATGGTTTCGACAGCGAAGATGTTGGCAGGGTTGTAGCCCCAGGAGTAATCGCCCGGGAATTCGGCAATCGGCATGACCTGGATGACGTTGATGCCCAATTGTTTCAGATGATCAAACCTGTTAATAGCGTCTTGAAAGGTTCCGGGTTTGCCGTCTTCTCCGGGGCTGAAGGAGCCGATATGCATCTCGTAGATGACCAATTCGTTATGTGGGGGCAGCTGATGCTGATCGTTGTGCCAGTCGAAACTGTTTGGGTCGTAAACCACGCTGTTGCCGACCGAATTGGTCACCTGGCGGGCATAGGGGTCAACGCGGTAGAGGCGCTCTCCCTGGTAATGGATGATGTATTTGTATTCTTGCCCGGCTTTTGCGCCAGGTATCTCGATGTACCAATAGCCCTCTCCTTCATGCTCAAGGCGATGAGAGCCTTCTTTCCAATTGGTAAAATCACCGACGATTTCGACTGATTCGGCATAAGGCGCCCAAACCCGGAAGGCGGCACCACCGTCGTAGACGATTGAGCCCATTCCGGTGTGTTTTACTTGTTTAAGCTTTTTTGTTTCCATTTTCCCTCGTTATTAACATCATTTCACAGCACAAGCATAAGCCAGAAACGACCCTCGTATTACAAAGCCTGTGACAGGGGACCTTCCTTGATCGTGCTGGTATTCTTGCTGAGCACATGTTTGACCGACGGGTTCCTGAAGCTCCCGAGCGCAGAGAATCAGCAATTCTTATATGAAAATAATAGATCTACAACAGAATGCACGCTTAATCTCACTCCGAATTTGTGTCTACTTCAATGCTATTGCATCAACCGTAGCGGTGGGCTCAGAACGCGACTAAAGGTGATGTTTTTAATCAACGAAACCCACCCCGCTGGAATTATGTATACATAAATTTTGCAGTTTAATCAGGGCAAAACCCCCCTTCGAAAATATAGAGGGACAAAAAAACGAAAACAACCATGCTTTTCCAACCCCTGTGCCCTTTTCGCGTTCCCGGATTAGCGATATCCCTCTGCCTGTAAGTTGAAGAGATGCGCGTAAGCCTGGTTGCGCGACATCAGTTCCTGATGGCTGCCGAGTTCAACGATGCGACCTTCCTGCAAAACCACGATTCGGTCTGCCATGCGTACGGTTGAGAAGCGGTGCGAGATCAACACTGCCACCCGCCCTTCCATCAGTTCCCTGAAACGCAAAAAGATTTCATATTCGGCTTCCGCATCCAGAGCTGAGGTGGGCTCATCCAAAATCAGCACTTCCGCCTTGCGCATAAAGGCGCGTGAGAGGGCGATCTTTTGCCACTGCCCGCCTGAGAGTTCCTGCCCCCGGTTCCAGCGGCGACCAAGCACGGTGTCATAACTGTCTGGCAGTTCTGCCACCACTTCATCGGCTCCACCTTTGTCTGCGGCATCTTCGATGCGCTCCTGATTGTCGAGGTCTTCAATCTGCCCGAAACCGATGTTTTCGCGTACAGTGAATTGGTAGCGCACATAGTCCTGGAAGATCACACCAAAACGTTGATGCAGGCTTTTCATGTCATACTCTCGCAAGTCGATGCCGTCGAGGGTGATTCGTCCTTCGGTTGGATCGTAGAGCCGCGTGAGCAGTTTGATCAAAGTAGTTTTGCCGGCGCCGTTCAACCCTACAAGGGCAATGCTTTCGCCGGGTTTGATGTAGAGATTGATATTTTTCAAAACATATCGTGAAGAACCGGGATACATGAAAGAGACGTTTTCAAAACGGATACCGTCTCGTATCGGCGTGGGGGCAATCAGCCCGTTCTCAGGAGACTCCAGCGCTGGTTCAATTGCCAGGAAGTCGAGCAGGTTATCAAGGTAGAGATTGTTTTCGTAAAGACGACTGAAGCTTTCGAGAAGCGACTGCACCGAGCGTTGAGATTGCCGGAAAACAGACAAAAACATGGTCATGTCGCCAAGCGTAATCACCTGCGTAATCGTCCTTACGATCACCCAGATGTAGCTGCCATAATATGCCAGGTTCGAGAGCATGCCCCAGGCAAGGCTTGCGAAAGTGTTGCGCCGGGCAATCGAAGCATCTTCTTCTAAAAATTGGGTGAACAGGTCTCCATATCGTTCCTTGAGTGCCGGACCGAGACCGAAAAGCTTGATTTCCTTGACGGTTTCATTGCTGGTCAGCAGCGTTTCAATGTAACTGAGCAGGCGCGATTCCGGCGCGCGGCGGCTTAGCGCCCGGAATGACATCTCGGCGAAGCGTGAATTTGACAAGAAGTTCGGCACGGCAGCCAAAATTACCACAACAGCCAGCCAGGGGCTGAAGCCAACCAACAGCGCTACCAGGGAAACCAGGGTGATGAATTGCTGAGCAACCTGTGAAATTGAGCTGACGATTGCCAGGGCAGAGCTGTCAGCCCGCCGCCGGGCGTTTTGCATGCCATCGTAGAAAACCGGGTCCTCAAAATATTGCAGGTCGAGGTTTATGGCTTTGTCGATGATTAAGGTGTTTACATGCCTGGTGAGCAGTGAGCGCAACACGTTGTTGGAGAGACTGCTGAGTGAATTTAGCAAGGTGCTCACGAGCAGGAGGGCGAATTCGATCAACACAAAGGGCAAAACCAAGTCAAGCCCACCACGAACATCAGCGCCAATGTCGATCGCCTGGAGGATACGGTCGACAATCATCTTGCCCACCCAGGACTGCGCGGCTGGTAGAACGGCAACCAGTGGAATCAGGCAAAAATTGATCAGGGTGTGGCGTCTGCTGGCGTTCCAGACCAGTTTGAAGGCTTGCGGTGTGTTTCGCAGAGCTTCAGCGGTATCTTTCCAGGAATTTGAAATTTTTTCTTTGAGGTTTTTTGGTGCTTGGTTTCGAGGTGTGTTTTCAGGTCGCATAGGTTTTCCAGTTTTGTTTAGAGTACGACCATTTTAACGCAGAAGCGGGTAATCCTGTGGGTAATAACCAATCTGTGGGTAATAACCAATTTGGGAAGTAATATCTTGCCGGTGACCCCGACATGGACGGGAATTAGCCGAAGGGCTCCAAAATACAGGACGCTTGCAGAGAAAATGTGTGCCCACTCGGGAGACTGGCTCTATTACATGCTTAACTCATCGCCGCGTCGACAATTTCCCGAGCTTCAGCCTGGATCTGCGCGAGGTGCTCTGCACTTTTCAGGCTCTCGGCATAAATTTTATAGATCTCTTCCGTGCCAGATGGTCGGGCGGCAAACCAACCGTTCTGTGTGACCACTTTCAAGCCTCCGATTGGCGCGTTATTGCAGCTGGCAGTGGTCTGTTTTGCCAAAATCGGGTCACCAGCCATCATTTCGACTGTAACCAGGTCGGGCGACAGGTCTGCCAAAACCGCTTTTTGCCCGGCGGTGGCTGGGGCATCCAGGCGCGCATACCACGACCCGCCCAGTTTAGCCTCCAGTTCCTGATAGTGCAAACCAGGGTCTTTACCGGTAACAGCCAAAATCTCCGCTGCCAACAGGTTGAGGATAAAACCATCTTTGTCAGTCGTCCAGGTTTTCCCATTCCTGCGCAAGAAGGAGGCGCCAGCGCTCTCTTCGCCGCCGAAACCGATTTCGCCGCTGAGCAAGCCGGGCACAAACCACTTAAAACCAACCGGCACTTCGCAGAGCCGACGGCTAAGCTTTTGAACCACCTTGTCGATGATCGAACTGGAAACCAAGGTTTTACCCACCGCGCTGCCATCAGACCAACCCGGGCGATTTTGGAACAGGTACCAGATGGCGACGGCGAGATAATGATTGGCGTTCATCAAACCAACACTGGGGGTGACGATGCCATGTCGATCGAAGTCGACGTCATTCCCAAAGGCGATATCAAAGTCATCTTTCAGGGCGACCAGGCTTGCCATCGCGTAGGGCGAAGAGCAGTCCATGCGGATTTTACCGTCTTTGTCCAGGGTCATAAACGAGAAGGTCGGGTCAACGCGCTTATTGACCACTTTGAGGTTCAGTTTATACATGTCTGCCATCGGCTCCCAATAAGCCACGCCAGAGCCGCCCAAAGGATCAGCCCCGATAAGAATTCTGGAATCTGCGATCGCGCGCATATCAATTACACTTTCAAGATCTTCCAGGTAAGGGGTCATCATGTCGATCTGAGAGGTTGTGCTGGCTGCCATGGCTTTGTGCAGCGAAATTCTGCGCACGTTTTGCAATTTGTTGGCGATGATCTCGTTGGCGCGGTTTTGAATCCACCTGGTGGTGTGGGTGTCTGCGGGACCACCATTGGGCGGGTTATATTTGAAACCACCATCCTCAGGGGGGTTATGCGAGGGCGAAATTACAACGCCGTCGGCTATACTGCGTGGAAATTCACGATTGAAGGTCAGGATCGCATGCGAAATCACGGGTGTGGGCGTGTATTGATGACCCTGGTGGATGCGGATATCCACACCATTGCCGGCGAAGACCTCGATGGCGGTGAAAAGAGCTGGCTCTGAGAGCGCGTGCGTGTCCATGCCCATATATAGCGGTCCGTTGATCGCTTCGCCGCGGCGATATTCGACGATTGCCTGCGTGATGGCAGCGACGTGGTCGTCGTTAAAACTGTTGTCGAGCGAACTGCCGCGGTGACCGGAGGTGCCAAAAGAGACTTGTTGGCTGGGTTCGCCGAGCTCGGGGTGATTGGTGTAGTAGGCAGAGATAAGCCGTGGGATATTGGCGAGGTATTCGATTGGCGCGGGCTTTCCTGCGAGAGGATGAAGGCTCATGAGGGCTCCTGTCTGGTTTGTTAAGTGCGTGGCGTAACAGAATGAAAACAAATTGATTCTATCACGTCAGCTCGAGAGAACAGGAATGATTGTAGGGAAGGTGTTCGTTATTTGCGCGATGACCTGAAAGAAACGACGCCTGGAGCGCCACTGCTGGCATTCTGAACAAAACCAAGAATGCCAGCTAAAAACTTACCCCAGGATGATTTCCACCTGCGAGCCGCCGGGACCCTTGGTGACCTCAATACGATTGGAGAAATAATCTTTCAACTCCTCCAGATGGGTGATAATCAGCACCTTCTCAAAATCTTGTCTGACGATATTAATCGCTTCGATTAAACGCTGACGACCTTGCGCGTCCTGATTGCCAAAACCCTCATCAATTACCAGCGTCTGCAATTTCGCGCCGGCACGGCGGGCAAGCACCCGGCTGAGTGCCAGGCGAATCGAAAAATTGATGCGGAAGGCTTCGCCGCCGGAATAGGTCTCATAGTCACGCGTGCCAGAACCGTCACTGACGACGATGTCGAGCGTCTCCATCATGTCTTTACGCTTGCTATCTTTATATGCCCTCTGAGGGTTGAAACTGACGCTCATACTGTAGTCAGACAGCCGGGCGAGCAGCAGGTTTGCCTGTGTTTCCAGTTCAGGCAGGGCTTGTTCAATCAGCATTGCCGGCACGCCGTCTTTACCAAAAGCGGTTTCCAGCTTGGCATATTGGCGGATCTGCTCATTGAGGGTTTCCTTCTCCGCCCGCAGCCTGATCTGGCGTTCACGCTGGGTCTGAATGGTCGCCAAAGCTTGGTCGACTTCGCCGAGCTTGCGGTTGACACTGTCTTGCCCCTCACGCAGTTCTACCAACGCTTTTTCAATTTCGCGGCTGTCTGGCAGGTTGGCTCGGGCTTCCCGCAGAGCTTGCGCTTCTGACACAAAGCGAGCTTCTGTTTCTCGCAGTTCTTCCTGCTCATGGGCAATATCTTTCTGCAGAGATTCCAGTTCAGCGTGGTGCAGCGAGCTGCTGGTTCTGGCTATCTGCAGTTCCTGCCAGGTCTCTTCAGCCGCCGCCGTTTCCTGTACCGCCTGCCGAAGTTGGTTGTGAGCATTTTGGTCATAAGACAGTTCCGCTAATTGTTGAGCGACCACAGCGATTTCTGCCCGTACTTCGGGTAAAAAGTTGTCGTTCTTAATCTCTGCTTGTGCTACCTTAAGACGGGCTGCTTTGCCGCTGTTCCAGACCCTCTCTCGATCTTGCAGCTGCTCCGTTTTCTGCTGCAACAAAGCCTGTTGAGTGGTCAGTTTGTGCCGCTGGGCTTCCTGCTGCTGTGCCTTTTTTAACTGGCTATCCAGTTCCTCTTTTTCTGCTTTCACTTTTTCCGTCTCGGTGCGGTTGGATCGGAACTGGTCGCCCAAGGGTTTGCCAAGAATATTGATTTCGCTGATAATCTCGAGTCTGTGTTCAGCGGTCAGATCTTGCCCGCACATTGGGCAAGCGCCGCCTTTGGCAGATTCCACTTTGCTGCGCCGGTTTGCCAACTCATCCATGCGCGCTTTCAGACTGCCCTTCTCGCCCTCCAGCCGCTCAATCTGGCTGGAGAGTACGTTGATCTGCTTGGTCAGTTCTGCCTGCTCTGGCATCATAGAAAGTTCCGCTAATTGATCAGCCAGTTCTTTTAACTGCTCATTCGTCTGGCTGGAAGATTTCAATGCCTCCTGTAACTCACGCTCTTCATCCCGCAGTGAGGCAACCTCTCGTTCGAGCGATTGCAGATAGCTTTTGATTTGAGAATCGAGCCCAGCGCGCTGACGTTCCAGGGACCAATATTTTTGAGAAATTTGGTCATAGCCATTCAGGCTCTGTCGGTTGCTCAGCAACTTCTGGTAGGCATTTTCGATTTCAACAGCCTGGGCAAGCTTCTCTTGATAACCAGCCAGCGCAGCCTGCTTTTCAGAGGCTTGTTGTTCTTTCCTCTTGACTGCCTGGCGCTGCCGCTCAACCTGTTGTACGAGATTTTCAAGCTGACGTTCCTGGTTGGCTACCAATTGCGCTTGTGCTCTGGCAGCGTCAAGCTGTGCCTGCTGGGTGCTGGTTTTCTCACGCAGCAACGCCAGTTCACTCTCCAGCAACTTGCGCTCTTGTTTTTGGTGGTCTTCAGTATCGAGCTCTTCCTGGATTTGGGCGATATTAATGTCGAGCAATTTTGCGTCGGAACGAGCCTTGCGGTTTTTTTCGTTAGCGGCTTTGCGAAACACTTCCCACTGGTCAAGCCCCAAAATCGTGGAAAGAATCTCTTTTCGCTCAGACGGCTTTTTGGTGGCAAAAGAATCGGCTTTGCCCTGCAAAAAGAAAGATGCATTCACAAAGCTTTCATAATCCAGCCGAAGCGTATTGAGTATTTTCGCATCGGTCTTGCGTACGGTGTACTCTGTCAGCGGCTTCCAATTGAAACTATCGGAATCAGCATCCGGATTCTGGATGAAGAAATCGAGTGTCGTTGATTTACCCCTGGTGTTACGGCGGCAGACACGGTAGACCTGGTTTTCATATTCGAAATCGAGCGTGACCTCAGCGAATTTACTGGCAGTGTTAATGATCGCTTCGTTTTGTACCCGGGCTTTGCCATATAGCGCGTAGGTGATCGCATCCAGAATCGAAGATTTGCCGGCACCGTTTGCGCCAGAGATACAAGCCAGGTCAAAACCGGTAAAGTTGATATTGACTGCCTCACGGTAAGAGGTGAAGCCTTCAAGGCGTAAGTTAATCGGAATCATCGTCCATCCCTAATGCTTTGTTAGCCGCGCTGGTGGTCATCGGCGGTTTTTCTTCGCCCAACAGATCCTTCCAGAATTGGTGATCGTACCTGCGCGAGCGGATCGGAATGGGCATGGGCACGCCCCAACCGAGCATGAGCACCTCCTCTTTGGGCTGCAGTTTGGCAAGCATCCCGCGTAGCCCGCCCCTGCCGGGCAACCCCGAGAGCACGGCGTTAATATCGTTTTCATCGCCGAGCGAGCCTGAAATCCGCGTGCCCAACTGAGACATAACCTCATCATAAATCTGTGACGGGCGCTGGTCAATGATCAGCAGGGTAACGTAATACTTGCGCATTTCACGAGCGATGGTGCTGAAAATGGTCTGGGATGCCATCTCACGATTGAGCAATTTGTGGGCTTCTTCCACGACAACCACAAGCGGTCGCGGCTCCGGACCATTACCGCTGTGGTAACTCTCGGTGGCGCGCTCCCAGGCATCACGGATCTTGCGGGTGATCAGATTGGTTACCAGCAAATAGTCGAGTTCGCTGTCAAATTTTCCGAATGAAAGCACAACATGGCGCTTGTTTTGCAGGGCAGTAATGATATCCTGCAAACCGTTGCTAGCTGGCGAATCAATTAAATAAGGTCGATTATAGAGGCGACCCAACTTGCTGCGGAGCGCCTCAGCCGCGCCAGCGTGAATGCCAGCCTGGCGCGCCCAAAAAGCGACGCTGTCTGGGGCGGGTTCGGTTTTTCCATCCTCATTCTCAACAGTGCTGCCAACGTTCATTTGCATGAAGGCATTAAACCAATCGCCGTGGAAATCGTTTTCGAGCTTGTCCAGCGTTGTTGGTGTGGTCTCTTTGAGATTGAGGATTTGGGTCAACTGTAAGACATCCTCAGTGGTGATATCGCTGTGGCTGATCTCGAGACTGAAGTCAGCATTCCTGTTTCCAAACCTGGTTCCTGCACCGAGTCCAACCAGGCGAACCTTGTTGTCAAACTTGCCTTTCAACCCGGGCACAGCGCTGCCGGTATCTGAAGAGGTTGTGTCAGGTCCATATTCGTTATGCATGTCAAAAATCAATGTCGAAGCATGGTCTGCGTTGATCAAACCAGCCAAAATCATGCGCGCCAGGAACGACTTGCCCGAACCGGTGGTGCCAAAAATTCCGGAAGAACGCTGCACGAACTTGTCCAGGTTTAGGCACACCGGATGCCCCTGCTCGCGGGTACTGCCAACCCGAAAAATCGTCTTGTTGTCTTCTTTCCCGAAAATATCAGCGATGTCGGCTTCGTCAGCCAGTTTGACCGAGGCGTGGTGGTTTGGGACGGTTTTGACAGGCATGGGTGCAGGGTCGTCTGTGTTATTTAGGCGCCAACTCGAATAATCAGGCGAGTCCAGGTCTGGACCTTTATCGCGCATCAGCACGGGCATGATTGCCAGGTTTGTATAAAGGGTTTGCTGATTCAAATACTGCGCCAGGTTCGGGGCGAAACGCTGGGCATTGAGTTGGTTGGCATATTGCTCATCAATTGCCCGCAAGCGCAGATCAGTCACCAATCCATAGAAGCGCCAGTTGTTGCTGTCAATTACAACAAAAGCGCCTTCCTGTACCTCTTGGGGAGCAACCGTAAGCCGCGCTTCAAGGTTGGCTTCCAGCCCGCCGCCGATTATGTAGCCAATCGCTTGATCATGGGTTAATTCTTCGGTTGGGGCGTTGATTATTTTTTGTTCCATCTTATTCATGCTCCAGGTCGGTCAATACATCCAGCACGGCGGTGAGACGCAGATAATCGTCGCGCAGCAAAGTGATCAATTTTTGACATGCTTGTTCATACCAGCCAGTGTTGCCAGTGGATTCGTGCGCAGCTCTGGCGCGGCGTAGGTGTGCAGCCAGGATTTCTTCAATTGGTTGATCGGGCAACCGCAGAATGTGCCGAAGATAAGCCTGGTTGTTGAGCGAAGTGAAGCGAGCCAATTCTTCGGCATGACACAGGTGCATTTCATCCAGGCTCAGCGGCGGTCGCGGTGGCAGGCGGTGAGAGATTTGCCCGTTTTGGGTATAGCCGACAGTCAAAACATGGATTTCGACCGGCAGGTTGCGATTGTAGCGGTTATCGGCTGTATATTCGGTAGGGATGCTCACCCCTGAAACCAATTGCCTCACCAGGCTGTCGTCGTTGATCAGGATATTTGTGATCAGCCCATAAATTTCGCTATGGTCTTCAAGCCTGACCTTGACCAATGCTCCCAATGCGGGTGTGTCCAGTTCACGCACCCGGCAGCCAGCCACAAAGTTGCTGTTCTCGGCTCGCAAAAGTTTGCCAATCGGTATGTTTTTCTGTCGTTCGCTCATTTAAGACCTTTCAGATAATCTTTGTTGGATCGATAACCGCTTAGTTGACTGTCGGCAGGAAATCTTGAGAGCAGTAGGTTTTCGATCTCCTCGTATTCCGCCTGCCTGACCACAGCCAGCTCGTGGGCACGGTGCAGCGAATAGGGGTAGGGGTGGGAGTCGAGCACCTGGGCATCATAATAGAGAGCGGCATGCACCAGGCTGACCAGCTCCGGATGCTGCGTGAGCCAGAACGGGATTTCGACTCTTGCCAGCCAGGGGTGCTCTGCCGCATTGCTGACATTCAGATAGAAAAACGCCACTCTTAACCGGTCAGCCGGTTCGCTTGGACGCTTGGAGATGATCTCGAAAAGTGCCGAACGTTCACCTGGTAAAATGCGGTCAGCCAGCAGCAAGCGGTCACTGATGCTCAGTTTGCGGTTCTGCTGCGAAGGCATTGTGGATTCCCCGAATTCGGCGAAAACCTCGAGCATGTTATGGAGCATCGATGAGCCGGGTTTGTCGATGTAACCTGCGCTCAGAATGCCCTCGCGCTCCATGTATTGGTCGATTTCAAAGACTTCCCGCTGGGCAGCCTGTGCTTTTTTGCCCTGGATATCACTCGGAAAAAAAAGATCGAGGGGACCATCGGTCACAGTCAGAACTGGTCTGGGCAGACTGGGGGAGATTTCGTTGGCAATCAGGGTGCGCTCGGTCATATCCCGTATCAGAGTAATATCTTCTTCGCTGATCAGGTTGCCATCATCTCTCAATATTTCTTCGTACGAGAGCAGTTCGGTGACCAGTTTGGTCGCGGGGGGTTCGCCGCTGCCAAAACGGACAGTCAGCATACCGATGTTGATCAGACCGAATTGCAGCGAGCGATGCCGGCTTGGGACGATCTGTGAACCATCGACGGTCAGCAAAGTATAGGATTCTGGTAAACCGCCCAATGGGTAGCTTTGCAGCAGATCTTCATGCAACGGCTTCGCAAGGTAAAGCTTCGGCTTGCTTTGCCGGGCTTGCTCGATAGTCTTCTTGAGCCCTTCTGTATCAAGGCAGGCTTCCTCAAACAACGATCTCAATTTTCCGGTCGCTTTTCTGCTCTCTGCCAGCCAGTTATTGGCTTGCTCGGCATAGCGACTGGCATTTTGATCTACAGAGGCATAATTTAAGGGCATGAGATCTCCGGAAAGAAAACAAAAGGAACAACCATAAGGCAATTATAACTATGAAAGGTTGCTCTTCCAGCCCAATTCTGACCGATTAGCAATTCTAAATTTGGGAAATTTTAGATCGAAAAGTGGAATGAACGCTTAATCGGACTTCGAATTTGAGGCTATTACAACACAACTGAATATAAATTTATAACAACCGTAGAGGTGGGTTCAGGGCGTGAGCAGAAGTGATTTTTTTAATCAGCCAAACCCACCTCGCTGGAATCACGGTTAATTATTGGTTTTCAATGCCTGTTCGCAGTGCTTAAGCTGGGGAGGTCTGACTATGTATGTGTTGATTGAGTGCCCACGATTTGGAACCTCCCCGTATGTTTCTGTAGTTATGCTACATATAGCCTCTGCACTTTATTAGGGCAAAAAGCTATAGTTTTTTTATATTTATAGTTGCTGCTGACCTTTGAGAAAAAAGCCGACCTAATAGATTGGAACTAAAAGAAACTGACAAACGTCTAAGAGGTGAAGAAAGTTTTCAAGGAGAAAAAATGAAAAGCAAAACTTTACCCTACGCAATCTCTGTCCTGTTGCTGGTCAGCTTAATTTTAGGAGCCTGTCAAATGCCACCCACTGCCAATGCACAAAATACCATTACACCGATCCCCGGAGACCTTCGCACAATCGCTGTTACCGGAAACGGAGAAATTGTTTTAGTGCCCGACATGGCATATATCAATATTGGCATTCACACCGAAGCTGACGATGTCAGTTCTGCGGTGACCGCCAATAATCAGCAAGCCTCAGAAATCAAGGAAGCAATTTTGAGTATGGGTGTGGAAGAAAAAGATATCCAGACCTCCAATTTCAACGTTTACTCGATGAATCAATATGACAATATGTCGAATGTTGTCGGAACTACGTTCGCAGTCGACAATACACTTTACATCATCGTGCGGAACCTGACAATGCTCAGCGAGTTGCTGGACGCTGCTTTGGGTGCCGGTGCCAACCAGATCTATGGGATCAGCTTTGATATCGCCGACCGCAGTGGTGCCGTCGCACGCGCCCGCGACCTGGCTATTCAGGATGCTGAAGCCAAGGCAGCCGCAGTTGCAGAAACCGCTGGCGTTGCTTTGGGCAAAATCCATACGATCAGTGTGGCTAACACTTCTTACGTCCAGCCGCTTGCTGGTTATGGATACGGATCAGGCGCCATGGCTGAAGATTCGGTTTCAGTACCGATAGCAGCCGGCCAAATTGTCGTGACCGCCAGCGCAGATTTGGTTTACGAATTTGGCGATAAATAAGCAAATTTTTCTGATCTACCCCTGAATCAGGAAAAGGAAGCCCCCGGAATTTTACCGGGGGCTGTTTTTTTTTGAGTTGGTCAGGCAAGCTTACTTCTTGGTTAAGCAGCAATCAAATAATTACTCAACCGCTGCTGTAGTCATTCCATCGGCGGCAGGATGAATCTTGAGCAGCGCGATAGTCGAAAAGAGAAACAGGAAACCATAGAGCCCCATCAGGACCACATAGCCCGCGCCGTCGCCAATCGGACCACCGATGTAACCACCGATCGCGCCGGCACCAGCGCCAGCCAGGTTCGAGATTCCCAGCCACCGCCCGGCTTCTTTTTGCGGAACCAATTCGGTCCCGAGCGCCCAGTTGGCAACGAAGAAGATGCCGGTTGCCAGCCCGATCAGGATCCCACCAACGTAGATTAAGGTCATGTTGGGGGTCAGAATAACCAGCAGTGTACCAATCGCTGCCATGATGCCGCTGATGAAGATGAGCGGTTTCTTGCCAAATTTGTCGGTCAGCCAACCAGACGGAATTGAGATTATCAGGATGGCAACACCCACAGCCAGCATCAGGCGCGAGGTCGGTCCGGCAGCGGCGTTGCCCTGGTATTGCGGGAACCTTTCCTGGATGAAATAGAGCACAAAACTAGCCAGGTTGTTGGCACCTACCAAAAACGCCAGGCGATTGACGACCCACCAGGTGAAGGCGGGGCGTTTGCTGGCTTCTTTTCCCAAACTTATGCGCACAGAAACGATAACGCCAAGGGCAACAGCGATGAGCATTCCGACAACCCCGATCATAGCGATAAAAATTGTCGATCGGTTACCTTCGAACCCCTGGGCAAAGGGCAATAATTCTTTCACGCCCCAACCCACCAACAGGATAATACCGGTAAAGGCGACTGTCATCGCGACCAAACGTCCGATTGAGCTCCAGTCCATTCGCTCCTTTGGACCTTTTTGTGGGCTCTCGCGCACGAACATGGTCAAAACAACGGCGATCAGCATAACCACGCTGATAAAAATGAGGGCTCCCCAAATATTGCCGGCGCTGACCATTCGGCTGACGGTAAAGGCGACCACGATCAGAGGCAGTGGCAGTTCGAAGAAGGCTTTAATCGCTGAATACTTGCCGCGCTGATCTGACGGCACCAGGTCTGGAATGAGACCCTGTGCCGCTCCATGACCGATATTGGATGAGACCATCGAAAAGATGATCACGGCGAAAAGCGCAGTGTAGCCCGCCATGCCGTCCATCGTCCCGGCAATCACCCCGATGGCGATAAATGCGATAATTTCCAAGATGCCACTGACCATGATGAAAGGTCGCCGCTTGCCCAGGCGCGATGTGCTGCGGTCGGAAAGCTGCCCCGCCAGTGCCTGTATCAGCAGCGCGACCATTAGTGAAACCAAGCGAAGGTTGCCATAGCTGGTGCCCTTGGTTTCGTCACCGACAAATTGTTGCACCAAAAGGGGAACAATCAGAGGTGTCAAGGTTTGGGAGCGCAGCGTGATGGCAAGGTAGATCACGTTCATCGTGATGGCGTCGTACCATCGAAGTGGTTTTTTCTCGCTAATCAATTCTTCCTTCATGGCAAATCCTCCAATGGTATTAACCAAAAAAACGCAGCTGGTTGCAGTTGAAATGAGCTGCGCGATTATAACAGGCTTGGCGGGTTCACCTCGACCAACCAGTCCTTGAGAGCCAAGGTTGGCAGCAAAACTTCCGGGTTGGGTCCGCGTAAAACAAGCTGCCAGCGCCAATATCCATGTAAACGTGAGTAATAAGCCGGCAGCGGGCCGATAAAACCGGTTTGCCTCAGCCCTTCCTCCTCTATCCGCTCCTCGACCTGGCGGGCGAGCTTGTGAGCCTCTTGCTCCGCTTTCTGTTGGGAGAGATGACGGTATTCCAGCCGGATCAGGTGATTAAAGGGCGGGTAAGCCAGCAACCGGCGATACGCCAGTTCCTGTTCGTAGAAACCTTCAAAGTCATGCCGAGAGGCTGCCTGTATGACGTAATTTTCAGGTTGGTAGGTCTGCATAACCACTTCACCGCCCAACGGGCTGCGACCAGCACGACCGCTGACCTGAGTTAGCACCTGGAAGCTGCGCTCTGCTGCCCGATAGTCGGGCAGATTTAAGCCAACCTCTGCCAGAATGATTCCAACCAGGGTAACGAGGGGCAGGTCGAGACCTTTCGCGAGCATTTGTGTCCCGATCAAAATGTCGGCACGGTGGGCGCTGAAGTGTGAAAGGATCAGTTCGTGGTCGCCCTTATTGCGCGTAGTATCGGCGTCCCAGCGCAGTAAACGGGCTTCTGGGAAACGTTCTTTTACCAGTTCTTCCAGTTTTGCGGTGCCTAATCCAAGTTGGCGGATTTGTTTGCTGCCGCAATTGGGGCACACTTTGGGCATCTGCCACGTGTACCCACAGGTATGGCAAACAAGCCCGCGCTGATTGCCGTGCCAGGTCAGGGGCTGATTGTCATTCGGACAGCGCATGCTGTAACCGCATTGCCGGCAAAAGACGTAGGTTGCTTTCCCGCGGCGGTTAAGGAACAGGATCGCCTGTTGATTCTTGTCGAGCACATTCTCGAGCTTACTTTCCAGACTGCGGGAGAGTACATTGGTATTTCCACTGGCAAGTTCCTTGCGCATGTCAACGACCTGCACTTTGGGCAAGTCAAAGGTGAGCAGATCGTCAGTAGCGCAATCTGGCGGCAAGCTGAATTTGAGCGAAGCAGCCTGGTTGACAAGAGTTTGGCGGTGAGCCAATATTCGCCTGGGCATTTTCACCAGGCGCCAATCGCCGCGCTGGGCTTTATGGTATTGTTCGATGGATGGTGTCGCGCTGCCAAGCAGCAGCCGGGCACCGCTAATATCTGCCAGGGCTTCCGCCGCAGGAACCGTCTGGTAGAACGGCGGTCGCTCGCTTTCGTCGTAAGAACCGTTGTCGCATTCATCAATGGCGATTAAGCCCAGTCTGGGCAGGGGCACAAACAGCGCGCTGCGCGAACCGACAATGATGCGCAGGTCGCCCTGACGGGCGCGCCTCCAGGTGTCATAACGCTCGCCTTCAGATAATTTGGAATGGTAAAGCCCCACCTGGTTTGGGAAGCGAGCCATAAACCGCCGCACGGTTTGGGGGGTCATGGCTATTTCTGGCACCATCACCAGACATTGCTTGCCACTTTCGAGTGTCTCTTGAACAGCACGCATGTATATTTCAGTCTTCCCCGAACCGGTGACACCGTGCAGCAGCACCGGTCTCGGATTTTCGAGACGCCATTCATCTTCCAACCCCTGCCAGACTAGGTTTTGATCGCTGGTGAACTCCGGGCATTTATCCAGCGCCACCTCAACCTCAGCCAGGGGGTCGCGCCACACTTCGGTTTCATTGAAATGGATCAACCCGGCATCTGCCAGGTAAGACAAGTCGGCATAATTGGCACCGGTCTCGGCATAAACCCACGAAAAGTCGAGTGGAAAAGCTTGCCCGAAGAGCAGGTCCATTACTTTCTTGCGTCGTTCCTGGGTCACTTCGGTCTTACCAAGCGCTTCGTTAGGCAGCGATGGAACTGCCGAAGGCGGAATAGACAGCGCAGCAGTCCGAAGCGTTTTGGGAGCGATGCGCGGTGGCGGCAGCACGTGTTCTGTTTTGATCAGCCCATGTGAGCGCAGCAAATCGAGCCCACGTCGCCAGTCGACTTTGGGAATCGCGCGGTCAATTTGCGCGCCGCGCAGCTCACCGCGTTTCTGCAGCAGGCTGAGCAGCCTTTGCTGCGTAGGTGAATACGTACTCAATTTCGAAGGCAGCTCAGCAAGCAGCGCGACCGAAATATCTGCCCGCAAAGAAAGACCGGTTGGGATCATCAGCTGAATATAGACGCCAAGCGGCGCCTGGTTGTATTCAGCCAGCCACTTTGCCAGCTGGATTTGTTCTTTAATCAGCAGGGTATTTGGAGCCAGCAGTTCGATGATATCTTTCGTGCCTTCAACTTCGGGCTCGTCAAGCAGCGCTAACACAACCCCCTGGACAACTTGCTTGCCAAAGGGCACCACAACCAGGTTACCTGGCTGAATCTGCCCCCGCAATTGTTCTGGAACGGAATAATGGTAGGTGCGCTCAATTTGGCTCAGGTTGATGCTGACTTCTGCGTAAGCGCTCATACCAAAACCTGCGCCTACGGTGTCACGAAGATCAGGTAATCGGCGGAATAGACCATCCTGTTAATCTGGTCGGCAGGTATATCGGCACCGCTGACCAAATAGTTTTGCCAAATATGTGCCATGGTGGTTTGCCCGGTCATCTGGTTGAGCTCATTAAAAGCGAAGAAGGGCGAAAAACGCGCCGCCGATGCGCTGATGCGGTCCATGTCGAGGTAGATCTGGTTCCAATCGTCGCGCTCCAAAATGACCGGATGGTCTGCCAGCAGAATGACCTGTGCGGGCAGATCCCTGAGATATTGCTCGAGTTCAGCCAGGCGCATGGTGTTGAAGAGCGGCTCACGCTGGCTTGGCGGCAGAGTCCACTCCTGGTGCAGCTTCCAGGGCTCAAACAGGTCGGTCGCCCGGCGGGAGTGCACGCTTAAGAAGTTGGAACCATCGGCGGGTAAATTGCGAATCTCAAGATTGGTGCCGTAAACGCCGGTCAAAACCAGCTTTACTTCCGAAATGGTGCCATTAAACTCATGGCGGACACGCAGATAGAAAATGGTGACATCATCACCCAACACCTGGACGACTTCGCTGTGAATGCCGCGATCCATTAACTGGAAGGAGACCATACCGGAAAGATTGAGCAAACCGCCATCTTCACGATTTTCTTTTTGGGTGACGTAATAGTAGCCCCAATCCACAATCTGGCTTCCGGTGGTGAGCACCGGCAAATTCGCCAGTTGGGTCGGGATGGGGGTGGGCGTAAAGGTTGAGGTAGGCGTTGGCACCAGCGTGGGTGTGGGTGTCAGGGTTGGCGTCGGTGTCATCGTTGAGGTCGGTGCCGGGGTGGAGGTGAAAGTCGCGGTTGGAGCGACAGTCTCGGTGGGCGCCTCTGTCGGGAAGGCAGTTGGTCGCCCTTCATAAATTGGTGTGCAGCCGCTCAGAATTATGGCTGCGCACAGCAGGCTGAAAAACAGAACACGTGCCAACGGTTTAACTTTACTCATGCTTGTCCTCAGAGATAATCGCGGAAACGTAGCCGACCACCGAAGCGTAGTCTTTGCTCACATCACCAGAGGTGCGATAGTCAGCAACAGTGACCTGGCTGGCACCGAGCGCTTTGGCGGTCAATAAGACTGTGGCGATCGCACCGAAGCCGCAGGCTTCAACCTGGTTAAGCGATTTGAGCAGGTAGGAAACATTGGGATCAAATTTTTTCAGCGTCTTAATCGTTCGCTGGTCGAGGGTATTAGCCTGGTCTTGCTCATAAAAATGCGAGAGATCGCTGGAGGCAATCAGCAAGGTTGTTTCGCCTTGCGGATAACCAGAAATCAAACCAACCAAAATTTCAGAAAATGTTTTAACCGTCGCGTTTCCCTGGTCCATCAGCATCAATGGGATCAGCTGGAAGCCATCCGTGAGCAGGTATTGCAAAAAAGGAAGCTCGATCTCGATGGAATGTTCGCGGTCGTTGCGGATATAGTTCAGCTCCAGCCCAGAGCTTTCCAACCTGTCCTGGAGCAACCGGAGAGATGCATGATCGACCGGCACTTCACCGAGCGGGGTGCTGTAAGCTTCGTGAGCGCTGGTGAGAATGTGCCCCCGGTATGCCTGGTGGGAAGGTGAAATGATAATGACGCGATCGTAGCGTTGACCAGCGATCGCCTTGAGGGCATACGCGGCAGTCAAGCCTGAGTAGATTAGACCAGCGTGGGGTAGAATAAGCCCCCGAATCTTTTCGCTCACGATAGGGGGCTTAGCGTTATCCAGATATCCGACCAGTACCCGGCGCAATTCTTCTGCGTTTCCCGGATACCAACTGCCGGCGATTGGTGATGGACGAATATCCCTGCGGTTTTGCTTCTGCATGCCTCTATTTTAACACGGAGGCGCAAGAAGGTGAACCAAGGTTTATTGCTTGCTTATCAAGTCGTGATAGTAATCAGCGTACTCTCTTAACAAACCCAGCATTGCTTCCAGGTCTTCAGCCTTGTGTTTGTTAGAGAAAACCGTAAAAACGTCCTGAATATGGGCGGCGATTTCGTCAGTTGCTTTGACTCCAAGCGTATCAAGCGTAATCGTCCAGACGCGTTTGTCTTCTTCGTGGCGAACCCGCTGGATTAATCCCTTTTCTTCGAGAACTTTACAGGTCTTGCTGAGGTTGCCTGGATTAATATCGAGCTCTTCCGCTAATTCAGTCAATGTGGTCGACTGATTGGTTCTGATTTGCAGGAGGATTCTCACTTGTTGTTGGGTCAGGTCGTATTTTTTGCAGAATTCAAAACATAACCCGAGGCGGCTGCGCTGGAGCTCCCTGGTTAGATTCCACAATTCCCAAATAAAATCTTCTTTTTTCATCATTCCCTCGATTTTTGTTTAATCTGGTCTTTAGTTGTCAAATAATAATACTAAAACATACGGAATGCAAGTATTTATACAACGAATATGTTGTTTAGTTTAGAAATTTACTTAAAGAATGTTGGACTGAATGGGCGGATCAACAGGAATCCTGCAGTGCCGGTCATACCGAGTTCCTGCCTGTATTCGTCGTCGGTTATCTCGTAAAACAAACCTTCGCCGGGACGCCTGGGGTCATAGAGCATTTCTTCTTCGATCACGAAACCGTTGCCATGATTAATGTTGGTGACTGAGTATGCCCGACCTTGTTCATCAACCCTGGTCACCACGATCATATGGTCGAAACCGGTGTAATTGGATACGCCCTTGAGTACAAACAGGTAAAGCCAGTCTCCAGGCTGCAGAGGGTTGCTTCGCCAGTTGTAGGCGCCGACGCTCTCCTTGACCCGCGTATACTCGTATTGCTCAGGAGGGAAAAAGGTGCGTTGAAGGATGCGCATACCGTGACAATCGGGCTCCTCTTCGCGTGGGCACAATAGCCACATGTCATGTGGGCTTGCATCGGCGGGCAAATAACCGGCATCCCGCATTATTGCAACGGTCAGCGGACCACACATATTGTCCGGGCTTTCGTACGGTCCTTCGGTAAACTTGATCTCTCTGGCTACCTGCAATGCCCTTTCAGGCGTGTTAGCCAGGTAAGCTAGGCTGGCGTCATACAGTCGAATTTCAGCATGCTCTTGCTCGGTTAGTGTCGCGGTAGGTGTCGGCGGCAGCGGTGTGGCGGTGTTGGTGGGTGTGGGTGTCAGTGTGCTGGTGGCAGTCGCCGTCGGGGTAAGCGTCTCGGTGGGGGTCACAGAAGGAGTCGGTGTTGCTGTGGGCGAAGGAAAAACGACCCCGCAGGCTCCCAAAAAAAGGAGTGCGGTGAGCAGAAGAATCGCTTTGCTTAGTTTTTTCATTGCAAGAAGTCCCACGGATTCACGCGACCATACTCATCGTTGCGCAGTTCAAAATGAAGGTGAGCGCCGATCGCCATTCCGGTGTCACCGATTGTACCAATCAAGTCTTGGCGATAGACTTCTTGTCCACAGCTGACTTCGACTGTACTCAAGTGCGCATAGAGCGATTGCCAGCCCTGACCATGATCGACCACGACCATATTGCCATAGCCCCAGTCGTTCCAGCCGGCAAACACGATCACGCCATTGTCAACGGTGTGGACAGGCTCTCCGATGTTGCCGGTGATATCAATGCCATGGTGGTTGGCAGCAGGGGCATAGTCGTAACCGGAAAGGTCGTGAGAGCTCACAGGCCAGGTAAAGTTGAGCGTTCCCAGTACGCCATCATAACTGTCGGGGCAAGCACCCGGACCAATATTTAAAGCAGTCGCCGGGTCTTCCCGAGTAATTCGCGGAACACGCCAGTCGGAGTATTGTCCCTTTCCTCCGGGAATGATTAGCATCGTTCCCGGTTCGATGTTGGGGTTCGAAAGATCTCCAAGCGAAGCCAGCCTTAGGTTGTTTCCTGGATAATTGATGATCGTGTTGGGCTCAACCTGGTAAAACTCTGCCACGCCGTTCAAACCTTCGCCGGCACTCCAAATGTGCAGAGTGCCGTCGGTTGGCATGATCACCAGCTCTTGCCCAGGGAAGATCATGTGCGGGTCATCGCCGATGTTATAACGGTTGCTCCAGAGCACGGTTTCGGGGGTTAACCCAAAGCGGGCTGCAACGGAAAACAAGGTGTCACCGGGCTCGACCGTGTAATTGTCCAATTCAGTGCGGTGCCTGAGCGGCAAGACAGTGTCAAGCGCTGTGTCACGCTGCAGCGTTCCGGTTTGATTTGCGCTCAAAGGCGGCAAGAGCAATTCGGGCTCCGACATCGCCCTGGCTGGGTCGGGAATCTGGAATTGAGTCACCAGGCTGCCATCGGCATTCACATAAAACCGGCGCAAAACCGCCACCATTACCAGCATCACTGCGATCGTCGCTACCAGGGTGATCGCATGCAGCAGTTTGGTCGAGAGACCTAACTGGGTGAACCGCGCCCAAAATTTTTCTGCCAGCGCCTCACCAGGCAATTGTGTGACGTCCCTATCATTTTCAGGGGCTTTGTTTTCCATATTGTCGATAATATCACGACTCGTCAAATTTATTTTGATGATGTGTTTGCTGTAGACGTGATAATATTATGCCATGCAAGCATTGGTAACCGTGTTACCCGACCCCTATTACCAGGCTGTTGAGGAGCTCTGGGCTGAGCTGGATGCGAAGTTTGGCTGCCAGCATGTATATGTCAGACCGAAGCCACATTTCACCTGGCAATACGCGGAAGAGTACGCCCCCAATTACGCTGAGGTCCTTGACCAGCTCTGTCATAAGTTCGCGCCAATTGAAGTCAAGACTGATGTCGTCACTACTTTTTCAGAGCTTGATCCGGTTTTGTTTGTGCGCATTATTCAGACCCCAGAATTACTGGAAATCCATCGGCTCTTATGGGAAGCATTGCTGCCGCTCGGTCATGAGCCCTGCATGCTGTACGAACCGGGAGTGTGGGTGCCGCACATCACTTTGTCAAATGAAAGTTGGTGCAATCTCGCTGGAGCGAAGAAGTATTTGATCGACAAAGATACGCGCTGGACTTTCATGGTCGAGACTCTGGTTATGTTACATCTGGGTGATGATAATGCCTGGGGAGTCGAACAGGAATTCCGGCTCGGAATGGGCTAACGGCTTAATTCCCCCTGCAGTACATTACGCAGTTGATCGGGCTGTGCCCAATCAATCTCCACAGACTGGAGCCCTTGCCAGGCTGCATACGTTTTCAGTGTTGAGGCAAGATCCTTTACCAGGCTTGCGCCCAGGCGCACTCCTGGTTCCAGATAAATCCTGATCACCTGGAGGCGGTTTTCTTTGCGCCAGGCTTTGGCATCCAACCGCCCGACCATTTTCCCCTTACGAAGGATTGGCAAAACGAAATAACCGTAAATCCGTTTCGGAGAAGGGGTATAGCATTCAATGCGGTAATCAAAGTCGAACAGGTCGGTGGCACGCCCGCGGTCGCTGATCAGTGGGTCAAATGGTGACAGAATGCTTGTATGTATGGGGCGGAGCACGCCTTCAATAGCCTGATCAAGCAAGTTAAGGTTATCTGAATGAACGTAAAAGGGACTGCCTTTAAGCCCCTCCACATCAACAGCGAAAACCAACCTCTCAGTGACCAACTGCTCCAGGGCAATTGCTGCTTCTGCTTTCTTCAAATAAAAATAATTCGCAGCCCAGGTGGCATTGGCAACACCGAGTGCCTTGACAGCGTTGCCTGCCAGTGCTTTGACTGCCTCTTCGTAAGACGGAGCCTGGCTATCATACCAGGTGGGCAAAACGCGCTCGCGCAAATCGTATACCCGCTGGAATTTCTCCCGCCGCGAGATCATCAGGTCTCCGCGATAATAGAGGTGCTCCAGGGCGATCTTCTCAATTTTCCAGTCCCACCACTTTCCGCGTGATTGCTTCCGTTCGAAGTCTGCAGAGCGGACTTCTCCATTTGCATGGATGTGCTCCAGGATATTGGTTAGCACCTGCTGATTTTTTTCTCCCCAGTCGCGGATATTTCCCCAGCCCATAAATTTTTTTATCATCAGGGCGCGAGAAAGTGGGTAGTCTTCGATCGGCATCAGGCTCACACCATGCGAGAAATATTCAAAAAGCTGCCCTTCGGCGTGAAGTTCCTCCAGCCAGGTCGGGTCGAAATCGCCAAGGCGTGACCAGAGGATGTGCAAATGGGCGCGAGCCACCACCGAAATCGTGTCCAACTGTAAATTGTGGATCTGGCGGATATTGGAGAGCAGGTCTAATTTGGTTGCCTTTTTAGGCGGTTTTTTCAGCAATCCCAAACAAGCCAGCATGAGTTGCTGGGCTTGAGTTTTGGTGAGAGAGAACGTTCCAAGCATGCGCCAATTGTATCGTGATTGTGTTCGTGTGGTGGATGACTGCAGGGCATTTCACCACCAATCAGGCGGCATCTGCCATACCGTATAGGCAGCCTTCGCCCAAAAACCGTGCTCACGGAGATGCTAACACGATTGGTTTTGAGCAATTTCTCTCGTTGGCAACAATTCTGAGAGTTCCTGATAGTTTCTTTTGGCTATATTGGAGCCTGAAAGAAACCATGCAGGAGACTTATATGGAAGTTCCACGATATTGGAGATTAAGAAAACAACGATACGCACTGCAGGGCGAAATCTGCCCCCACTGCACTGCAAAAATATTCCCACCACGCGATGTCTGCCCGGAATGCGGTGGCGAAGCAAAAACTCCCTTTAGCTTTAGCGGTCAGGGTGAAGTTTATTCATACACACTGATTTCCAATGCCCCTGCCGGCTTTGAAGAACAAGCCCCTTACACAGTTGCGTTGATTAAGTTGAATGAAGGTCCGGTTGTGACCGGACAGCTCACCGACCTGGGCGATGAGCATGTGCGCATTGGTATGCCCGTCGAAATGGTTACCCGCAAAATTCGTAATGACGGCGATGAACGCGGTATCATCGTTTATGGATATAAATTCAGACCGGTGATGTCTAAGTAAAGAAAATAAAATCCGAAACGCTCACCAATTGGTGGGCGTTTCTTCTTGTTTGGAGGAATCGAAATGTACCGTGTGCAAGGAATTGGTGGAATATTTTTCAAAGCAAAAGACCCGGAGGTGCTGCGGGAATGGTATCGCCGACACCTGGGCATCAAACTGGAAGAATGGGGCGGGGCGGTAATGTTCACCAATGCCGGGGAGAAGAACCCAGGTTACCAGATTTGGTCTATTTTTGATTCAACAACAGCGTATTTTGAACCAGGCAACGCCACATTCATGATCAATTATCGTGTTGATGACCTCAAAGCGCTTTTGGAAGTGCTGAAGCTTGAGGGCTGCCAGGTAGACGAACGCATCGAGGAATCGGAATTCGGCATTTTCGGTTGGGTGGTTGACCCGGAAGGGAATCGCATTGAACTCTGGCAGCCGCCAGTGGAGTGATGTTTCCCAGCAATTCTAAATTAGAAAACTAACAATGTCTTTTTGCCCTGATAAAGGCAAAATTTAATATGCATAACGGTAGGGGGAGATCCCGATCATGAGCATTCAATTACTGCGTACATGGTCAGACCTCCTCAGCCCAAGAATCGCAGACAGGCATTAAAAACCGAAAATTTACCGCCATTCCAACGGGGTGGGTTTGCCTGATTGATAAATTCAACTATGCTCACGTCCTGAACTCACCTTCTGCCGTTGTTACAATAGTATTGTAGCAGCCACAAATTCGGGTTTCGTTTATCCCGCATTCTGTAATTTCGATCTAAAAATTCCCATATTTAGAATTACTGGATACTTCCATGATTTAAAATTGGTTTACAATCCAGGAGCAATGAAAAACCTTGCAAAAATTCTCCAACAAGAACAAGCCACCCTTGAGCAAATAATCGGGCTTTATTGCCACACCCGGCATAGAACGAAAGGCAGTTTATGCGTTGAATGCCAGGAGCTGCTCGATTACGCCCGTGAGCGTGTAAGCCACTGCCAGTTTTTGCCAGACAAGCCGGTTTGCGCTCGCTGCCCGGTGCACTGCTATAAGCGCTCCTATCGTGAGAAGGTTAGGGAAATGATGCGCTTTGCTGGTCCGCGATTGATCTTTAAAGACCCGATTGCCGTTGTAAGACATTTTCGCTTGAACCTGCGCCAGGATTCTGAACAGGTGGCAAAGGCTCGGGCGCGATCGCAGATTAGGGCAGACTGAACTTATTTGGTTCTGATATTGTCGTATGTTAATGCCCCGAAAGCTACTAATTAGGTAAAATTAGTCAATACCGAAAAATAAGACTCACCAAGGTCGCTGGCATTGGAACCAGATGATTATTCCATTCTCACTTACAGATGGTTCACTTGCCAAGAATGTATAGCCCTGCGCAATTTATTTTTTACTTTCAAAAAGGAGAATCAATGTACTCAAAAAAAACCAACCTAATTAACGCATCGGGTCTTCACGCCCGACCCGCCTCAGAATTTGTCGCCTTGGCGAAGACTTTTGAATCGAAAGTGACCGTTCAGAAGCTTGAGGACGAAACCGCGCTGCCCGCCAATGCTAAATCGATTATTAAAATTCTGGCACAGGGTATTTCGGTTGGCACTCTAATCGAGATCGCTGCTGAAGGTCCGGACGAGCAGGAAGCCGTCGAAAAACTGTTTGAATTGGTTGAATCGGGCTTCGGCGAGGATTAGCGAACAGAACGCGCAGAGCGCATAAGGCAGCAGGACGAGTAGTGCACATCCCCTCAAAATCTGGAACGGGAAAGCGGCATGCTTGTTCACTACGAATGGGCTGTGCGATTACAACTTAAAAGAGATCAAAAGGAGAAGCGATGAGGATCTTAAAAGGTAACCCCGTTTCCAGAGGCATTGCTCTTGGAAAGGTATATATCTACAAAGCGTTCAAGGCAGATGTTCACGAATCGTATTTCGAGGCAGGAAAAGAAGACGAATATTTCAAAAAGTACCAGGACTCCGTAAAAACCGCGGAAGAGGAACTGAACAACATCATTGAAAGCATGTCGGAAGAATCACCTGAAAAAGCAAAAATCTTCACCGCGCATGTTGAAATTCTCATGGACGAGGAAGTTGAAGAAGGTGTCAAAGAGATGATCTATGACAGCCGCGCCATGCCCGACTATGCCGTTGATGAGATTTATACCGACTTTGCCAACCTGCTGGCAAAAGCGAAAGATCCCCTGATTGCCGGGCGCGCCGCAGACCTGCGCGACGTTCGCAACCGCGTTTTGAGAATTCTGAAGGGCGAGAAGGAACGCAACCTTTCGAACTTGCGTGACAACGTAATTGTGGTCGCGCATGACCTTCTGCCAAGTGATACCGCTACGATGGACCGCAACCGCGTTATGGGGATCATCACCGAAGTTGGCGGTGCCACTTCGCATACTGCCATTCTGGCGCGCGGTTACAAGATACCAGCTGTTTTGGGTGTCGCTGATGCCACAGAGATCATGAGCAATGGAGATAACATTATCCTCGATGCGCTGGCAGGCAAAGTGCTGCTTGACCCTGAGAAAGAGACCGTCAAGGAATATCAGGTAAAACTGGTCGAGTACATTAAAGAGGAACGCGAAACCAGCGAATATCTGAACAAGCTGCCCCTGGTTAAAAGCGGCGAACGTTTTAGCATTGGGCTGAACATTGGTGATACTGACCCGGACGAGAGCTTTAAGTATGCCGACTTTGTCGGCTTGTTCCGCACCGAATTCCTCTACATGAGCAGCGAAAACATGCCTACCGAACAAGAACAGTTCGACGCTTACAGACGAGTGCTGGCAAATGCCATGGGCAACCCTGTCACGCTGCGTACGCTTGACATTGGCGGCGATAAAACCCTCCGATATATGAACCTGCCTAAAGAAGATAACCCCTTCCTGGGCAACCGCGCCTTGCGGCTCTGCTTTACCCATATTGATATGTTCAAAACCCAGTTAAGGGCTGCTTTGAGGGCTTCCGCCTTTGGTCCGCTTCAGATCATGTTCCCGATGGTTGGCACGATGGATGACATCAGGGCGGCAAAGGCTGTGGTCGAAGAAGTCAAGGAAGATCTTCGAACTGCTGGGATCGCCTTTGATGAGCGAATCGATATCGGGATCATGATTGAGATTCCGTCGATCGGGATGATCGCTGACATGGCAGCAAAAGAGGTTGATTTCGCAAGTGTTGGCACGAACGACCTGACCCAATACCTGCATGCTGTTGACCGGATGAATCCGGCTATTACCGGATATTTCCAGAGCATGTCACCCTCGATGTTCCGCATTTTAGGGCGCATTTTTGCCGAGTTCAACAAGGCTGGCAAGCCAATTTCGGTTTGTGGCGAGCTGGCAGGTGACCACCTGGGAGCATTGGTGATGTTTGGGCTGGGGCTGCGCAAATTTAGCATGAACGCCGCCAATATCGGTCGCGTAAAACGCACCCTGTCGTTGTTTACAAAAGAAGAAACTGAGGAGATTGCTAAAACGGTGCAAAATCTGCAAACTGAAGCTGAGGTGATCGCCTTTCTTGATGCTGAGGTTGAGCGAAAAAGTTAGCTCATAAGAACGGAAACACCACAAGGCTGCTTTTGCAGCCTTGTCGGCATACACGTCTCACTCCACCTGTAATTACTAAGTAATATCATGTACAATCAATTGGTACATTTTCAATGAAAATCGATATTACAACCAAGAAACAAGGAAAAATATGCAAGCAAATACTCAGTTCCAGGAAGAAGCATTAAACACAATTCGATTCCTGAGTGCCGACGCTGTAAAACACGCAAATTCCGGGCATCCCGGGTTGCCGATGGGCACTGCCGCGATTGCTTATACTCTGTTCACCAAACACATGCGCTTTAACCCTGCCAACCCAGAATGGGCAGACCGCGACCGCTTTATTCTCTCTGCAGGGCATGGTTCCATGCTCCTCTACAGCCTGCTTTATCTGACTGGCCACGCAGACATGACCATGGAGCAGCTAAAAACTTTCAGGCAGCTCGGCAGCCTAACCCCCGGGCACCCGGAATATAAGCACACGCCTGGCGTCGAAACCACCACCGGTCCGCTTGGGCAGGGGCTGGCAACAGCGGTTGGTTTTGCCATGGCTGAAGCCCACCTGGCATCAGTCTACAATACCGAAGCCCGGAAAATCGTCGATCATTGCACCTACGTAATCGCGAGTGATGGCGACCTGATGGAAGGGGTTACCTCTGAAGCTTCCTCCTTAGCCGGGCACCTCGGCTTGGGAAAACTGATTGTTTTCTATGATGACAATAAAATTACGATCGATGGCAGGACTGACATAACCTTCACCGAAGACCGCGCCAAACGTTATGAGGCTTATGGCTGGCAGGTTTTGCATGTAAAAGATGGCAACAACATCAGCGAAATCGACCAGGCTATCCAGACAGCCAAGGCTGACCCTCGCCCTTCGCTGATTATTTGCAAGACGATTATTGGTTTTGGCTTCCCCACCTGGGCTGATAACCCGGCGGCACACTCGGGTATTCCCAGCGATGAAGAGCTGGACGGCGCGAAGAAAGCTCTCGGATATCCGGTTGAACCGCATTTTTATGTCAGTGATGAAGTGCTGACTCATTATCGTGAAGCACTGACCAGGGGCAGGCAGGCAGAAGCCGAATGGAAAAAGAATTTCGATGAATACCGGCAGAAGCAGCCTGATCAAGCTCGTGAGTTTGAACGTGTTATGGCTGGTGGTTTACCTGAAAACTGGCAAGATGTGGTTCCTACCTTCCCAGCCGATGCCAGGGGTTTGGCTACCCGGGCAGCATCGGGCAAGGTTTTAAATGCCCTTGCGCAAACACTGCCGGAATTAATCGGTGGTTCGGCTGATCTGGCTGGCTCAAACTCGGTTAATCTCAATAACCAGGGCAGTTTCCAGAAAGAGAATTATGCTGGCAGAAACATCCATTTTGGCGTCCGCGAACACGCGATGGGCGCGATCAGCAATGGATTGACCCTCCACGGCGGTTTGCGCTCTTTTGTGGCTACCTTCTTTGTCTTTTCGGATTATTTGCGTCCGGCACTGCGGCTGGCAGCCCTTTCCGAAGTTGGCAACGTTTGGGTTTTTAGCCACGACAGCTTCATGGTCGGAGAAGACGGACCCACTCATCAACCAGTAGAGCACCTGAATTCATTAAGGGCAATGCCGAATATCGCACTCTTGCGTCCGTCTGATGCCAATGAAACAGCAGAGGCATGGAAGGTCGCCATTGAAAGAAAAGACGCGCCAACCATTCTGGCGCTAACCCGCCAGGCTGTTCCAACGCTGGACCGGCAGAAATTCGCCAGCGCAGAGGGGCTTCGCAGGGGCGCCTACGTATTAGCAGACCTGGGAGAAGGATCAACAGAACTGGTTTTGATGGCGAGTGGTTCGGAAGTGGATCTTATCGCAAAAGCTGGTCAGATTTTGGCAGAAGAGGGTGTGAGCTTGCGCCTGGTTTCGTTCCCCAGCCTGGAACTCTTTGAGACACAAACCAAAGAATATCAGGACGGCGTCATGTTGCCCGGGGTGAAAGCCAGGCTGGCAGTTGAAGCTGGTTCGAGCCTGGGCTGGCACCGTTGGGTTGGTGCGGATGGAGCCCTGATCACTATGGATCGTTTTGGCGCCAGCGCTCCCGCAGAGGAGCTGTTGGTGGAATTCGGCTTCACAGTTGAAAACGTGCTCGAAAAAAGCCGCCAATTGCTGGCTGGATCATTTCAATAACCTAATATTTGTCGTAGGGCGGAATTAGGTGGGTGCGAAATTTGGATATTGCGATGTTTTTGCTCCCACCTAATTCCGCCCTACAGCTATTCCTTATCAGCCATCAGATTCGTCGTTGTTGTCTCCGAAACACTATTCAGAGCAAGTTATTTGTTGTTCTGCAATATGGGTCTCGTTGATGATCACAGAGATCGTGACTGGTAATGCTAACTGCTTTTCCGGTTTCAGGCTGAGTACAAACCCGCTGAAAAGGTAATTTTCATCCTCAAAATGGTTCGCGACATCAGGGCGATCATATTTTTCGGTTTCGAAATAATAAATCTTGCCATCCCCGCTGGTCACCTGGATCTGGACAGTATCCGCAGTCGCACTCTGATCGGTCAGGTATGCCCAACCTTTGACTGTCAATCGGTCTTCGCTTATCTTGCAAGCCTCGACATTAAAATTGACTTGGTTCGATCGTTCGAAATCCTTCAGTTCTTCAAGTGGTTGACCGGCTTCCTTCTTAGTTTCAATAAATGCGTTCCCATTCTTTTGAAAGTATTTATTTGTACTGATCACAACCGGATCCCGGTCAGCCTGGTCGAGTTTGATGAACATTTCATAGAACCCAGTATCGATCGCGATGGTCGAAAACGAGCCAATAAAGCCCAATTCATCCGGGGTGAGGTTCATCTCCGGAAACGCCCTGGAAACATCCGGGCGTCGGTATCGGTCAGCCTCCAATTCATAGGAAAAATCCACAGACTTCAATATCAGCGATGCATGCTGCCCGGTCTCCGGCTGGTTCGCCGGATTAAATGCCCAGCCTTCGAAATAGACCTTTTGTAAAAGCCCCTCCGGGCTGGAGAAACGATTGATGTCGAAATGAATTTCAGATGAGGTTGTGAACTCGTCATTTTTAATCTTCTCGAGGTTGTACCCAGTAGCGATTAAGGTCAACCGGGTGGAGAAGAAAAATAACAACAGCCAAACCAGGGCTAAGACAATTAACCACTTCTTCTTGGAATCCATCTTACTCCTCCGGCTCCGCAATCAACCCCAGGTCCAGGTCCAGCACCTTGTCAAGGGTCAATCTCACGATATTAATCCCTGAGTAACCTTCGATGTTCAAAGGCTCGCCAGCTGTATAAACAGCACCAAAAATATTGCGCATGTAGTACAGCTTCGTGTCGTAATCTTCCACATCTTGCCCTAAAACGTCTCTCAGTTGGCGCGGCTGCCTGTAGGCATGGTCTGACAAAAGGATAATAGTGGCTTCTGGATCGTTCTCAAGGATCTCCTCCACCAGTTCGAGGATCAGTTTATTGGCATACTTGAGCTGGCCGAGATAAATATTCGGATTCTCCCAATTAACGCGGTCATTCGGGTCTGTTTCGTTCCCAAATTCATCAAAAACCCAAGGGCTGTGTGGAAACATCATGTATGCAATCGTAAACAGGTTCGATTCCTGGAGTTTGCTTGATTCTTTTGAGACAGAGAACAGCTCATTTATTTCGACGATTCGGGTCAGGCTCGAAGCGCTGCGCAGTGGATAATAGGCAGATTTGTCAATCAGGAGGGTGAGCAAGCTTTCTTCTAAACTCAAAACCCCCTGTGGTGTGTATTGATAACGGAAATAAGTCTCCGGAGTGGAGATGTAACCCTGGTCGTTAATTAAATTGATGTCATAACCTAGCGACCGCAGCAGCGAAAACAGATAAGGGTTCTGGAGCATTTGGTCTTTTTCCGTTTCGGTATAGTTGAGGCTATTAACGGAAAGATTTAAGAGATTTGTTATCTCTACAATCGACCAGATGGTGTAATTCCGGCTGTGCTTCGTAGTGTTGAAGCCCAGCTGGTTTAACTGGTCATAAAAATCCTGATTGTCGTATCCGGTGAAAAGCGGAAGGGTTTCGTAGCCGCTATACTCGTCAAATATAAACATATAAATATTCGGTAAGTTTTCATTCGCAGCCACAGGGGCTTTGGAGTCTATATTTACCGGAGCGGATACTGATTCCCGGTTTTTTTGATTTTGGATAACTCCTGGTACCGCAAAAACGACATTCAGAATCATCAAAAACAAGAAAATTGACCCGAAAACAAGGTTGATCTTCACAGTTGTATCTTGTCGCAAGTGTTTACGGATCAAATACCAGACCACCCCAAAAACTGTGACCAGCAGAATCAGCCCATGCCAATAATAAAAGGATGGTATCAGGGAGCTGACTATATTCAACCCGCTATGGAAAAGGCTCAGCGGTATCACCGCAGCCGTTGTTGCTAGCGAAGCCTTATGGATGTTTTTCATCATCAGGAAACTGATCGCGAAAATCACCAGCCAGTGGAGGGATACCAAGCCAACTGAGATCAACAGATCGTCAGTGCCGAGCTGACTGAAGTTGCGGGTAACCAGGTATACACAAGGGAACAAGGCAGCAACCAGCGAAGCCAGGACACTGCCAATAACATGGAGCGAGCTCAAATGTTCTGCTGGTGTGTGGTTATCTATTTCAGTCGTCATTAAAATATGCCCTGGAAATCAAGGCTCATCTCCCGGAATTCTTTAAGGTTTGCACTATTTTACCCCCTTATCAGAGAACGGGATATATGAACAATAAGTGTCTTTTCGTATCAGCCATCAGATCGTAGGTCGGGATGAGAGCGCTCATGAATGTTGGAGAACGAGAACCTTGTCGCGCTCTCACTCCGACAGCCAATCCAACATCACAAGCGGCGGAGTGAGGCAGGAGCAAAACCAGCGTAATATCCAAGCCCCGCGCCCACCTCATTCCGCCCTACAGCTAATCCCTTTCACCGGTTTCGACAAATTTAACCACTTCTCCGACACTCATATCCTTAATTCCGAGGCGGTTGACGGTGCGACCTTTGCGGCGGTAATCTGTGCCATGAATAAAATTAGCCAGGTTGATAATGCTCTCTATTCCATTCACTGAAACACCATAGGTTTTAGCGAAAGAAGCAATCGGCACCAGGCTCATGGGGATCTCCTCCGTGATATAGCGGTGATTCAGCGTGCCAGGTGCGCGGATGCCATAATATCCGGTCTGATTGTGCATAGCTTCGTGCAGGTCATTACCCGTCGCGTTGTATGCAAGTTCCAGCCATTCCAGAGCGGTTCTGGCTTTCAACCCAATCGCCGATGCCACCGTAACCCGTTCGCGGTCCAACACTTCCAACACCTTGGCTACTGACGGGGTGACGCCATCCACGTAAAACTCAAAATCTCCTGAGGTAGCCTCGATCCAGCCGGCATTAAGCAGAGCGAGGGCTGGATGAAAGATAGCGCCCATGTTGTTCAGCCCGGTTTGCAAAACGTTTTTCCCATCGATAAATTGCGGAAAAGCCGGGTGGATTGCGTCCAGAACCGTTACGGTATTTGTGGCAGGCAGAGCAGCCAACGGCACTGCTTCTTTGATTCGGAAGATGCGTGCCTGGCTGGGTCCTTCTGAACGGCTGGCGAAAAGGAAGGTCTCAGCTTCGGCGATGATCGGTTTTGTCGGGCAATGCTCTTGTTCGAGTGTGAAGCGGAATTCCAACGCGCCGCCAGTGCGCCCGGGGTTCAAAACCACAATGTGATCATCCCTCAAGTACTGGGCTGCGGCTTTGGCAATATCTGCGTGGGCAGTAGATGGGACAACCACCATGATGATATCAGCTTCGTTGAGGGCTTCTTCCATGTTATCGGTGACTTTGTGCAGCCTGCCGAATCCATTTGGTTCGCTTGGGTTCTCGAGATCGATCCCACCGCGCAGCCGAATGATCTCCACCCGATTGGCAGTGCGGTTATATAGAGTAACCTGAGCTCCCAAAAGAGCCAGGTAAGCAGCCATGGCTTTTCCCCCGTTGCCAGCGCCAATTACAGCATATCGATATTTGTTTTCCATTATTACCTCAACTTAAAAATATTTCCAAACGATCCTGTTCGGAGATTGGTTGGCTATGCTCGTCCACCGATTCACTGGCACCGTTTACGACACGTGTTTTGATCGTGCCCGGAGCAAATGGATTGTTCTTTAACTGGGGGGCATCCAGGATGCCGAGTTTGACTGCCCTGGTCAGCGTTGCCGGGTCGGTGAACGGATCTTCAGTATCTGCCGGGGCGATATTGCTGATCGACCTTAGGGTTGCTTGTGCTTGTTCGATCAGATGGTGTTTCCGAGCCTGAATTTTAGAGTCAGCAGTCAAATCAGGCTGACCCGACAGGGCGTTTTCGATACTGCGCCGGGCAGCCAGGCTGGCATCAATGATGTCTTCTGGAGTGGCAGCATGGTCAGCTTCGGTGTGACCAACAATGTGGATGATGTGCGGTTTCAGAGCCATTTGCAGGTAGATGCTTGTTGCCAGGTGGGCACGGGCGGCATTATCTTCCAGCGGATAGCTGAGCAAACCGGTCCGCGTCTGGCGCCAAATGTGAAAATTGTTGTCTTCGAGAGGGGCGATCATTTCGAGGATGGCGAGCATTTTTGCCAAATCCATCGAATCCGAAAGGTTGGGCGGGCTGTTGAACATCAGCTGCGCGATGTAATCTTTGACACCGAAAGCTTTGGAATTGTAAGCAGAAAGAAAACCGGAAACGACAAAGACCACGTCTGAAGCATCGCGCATGCCCCAGTGGTGCGGCTCGTTTAACTCCACCGGAATGTTACGCTCGCCATACCATGACATCACATGCTGGTGTTCGCGGATGGATTCTTCCAGCGTTAGCGGACCGCGTCCGTCCATCAGGTTAAACCAAAACAGCGGGATGGCACACCAGGCGATATTGATGGTTTCGACATACATTTCAGCAAGGCGGATGAAATCATCGGTGCCGGAATAGGTGCGCATCAGCGGGAAGTTGCCAGTGCGAGAAGCCTGGTAAAGCAAGCGATAGTCTTCAGCACTGCGAACGGGGACACCACCGGCACCGGTGCTGCGAGGGTTTTGCCGTTCCGGGTGGAAAAAATTAGCCTGGGCATCTTGATCGATCCCCAGCGAAATCACATCCAGTGCTTTTGCTTCAGCTATTTCAGAGATACCGGCGATGGTGGCTTGAATGGTTGGCAGACCAAAATGGTGTCGCAAAAGTGGAAAGGGCTGTTTCCAGTGAATGCGTTCGATCGTACTTTGAGGATAAGCCGATTCACCTGTAGAAGAAATGTTTTCACTGCGTAGGTAGGCAAGGATGTCTTCGCGGCTTTCGCTCCCATCGTAAACCGTCTCAAAAAAGCCCTCCAAAGTTTCAACTTTACGGCAAACCGGAGGAGTGCCACCAAAACTAAAGCGGACACCCTGGCTGTGCAAGTCGGCAGCAGCCTCTGCAAATTCAGCAATGAGGCGTTCACCTGTTTCAGGAGTAAGTCGGTAAGATACACCAACCAGGCCGGCTTTTTCGCGTTGAGCAACCTCGATAAAGGTCTCGATCGGGACAGCAGGACCGAGAAAGATGGTTCGCCACCCAGCTGATTCAGCCAGGCGAAGAAAATTACTCACTCCTGCGACATGAACACATTCCCCCAGGGCTCCGGCTACAACGGTTTTCATGGTAACTCCTGTAAGGTCGTTGATGGTCGTGTTCTAAACCCGAATTATCTTGGGTAACCTGCAAGGTTTGCAGGTGGACAAAGTTATTTCTTAAGTTTACTCGAAATGAAAGAAGTTGTGGAACAAGAAGAAGGTTGTGTAAAACCCAGTATGGTGAGGAGTATTGACTATAATTTTGAAAACCTTTTAGAGAGGAGTGAAAAATGACGACAGCATTGATCATTGTTGATATGCAAAATGATTTTCTCCCCGGAGGTGCCCTGGCGGTTGCCGGAGGTGATGAAATCATTGATGAAATCAACCGAATTTCAAAGGCTTATGACCTGGTTGTAGCAACTCAGGACTGGCACCCGCACAACCATGGCAGCTTTGCCTCGCAGCACGAAGGCGCCCGGCTGTATGAAATGGGCGTGTTGGCTGGCATGCCCCAAGTAATGTGGCCCGACCACTGCGTGCAGGGAACGTTTGGTGCCGACCTGACCAAGCACCTCGACCAGGAGCGGGTGGAAGCCATTTTCAGAAAAGGCACGGATGCAAAAATTGACAGCTACAGCGCCTTTTTTGACAATGGTCACTTGAAGGCGACCGGTTTGGCGGGGTATCTGCAGGGGCGCGGAGTTGCCGATGTGCATATCGCTGGATTGGCGGCGGATTTTTGCGTTTGGTATACAGCGCAGGACGCAATCGCGCTTGGGTTTGAGGCTGCAATCCTACTCGATGCAACCAGGGCAATCGACCCGGTTGGGTTCGATAAAATCAAGCATAAATTTGTGGATTTGGGCGGCAGATTAATATAACAGTTTGTTTATCACACCCTCTTCGGCAACCTGATTGTTTTTTCAAACCGCTGGAGATGCTTTATCAGAACAATTTCGAGATCATGCCCTCAGTGTAGTTTGGGCGAAGCACAGGGAGTGCCATATTGATTCAGATTGGTTACTGATTTATCTTCAGGTAGAGGAGACATTAGTATTGACTTTGGTAAGAACCGGTAGCCACAGCGATCTGTTTCGGTAAGATAAGTGCTGTAGGGCGGAATGCGCTTTGTTTTGACCCGGGAGCGTGGTGACTACGGCTGCGCACACCGCCGTCACGATTGCCAGCACTCACGATGTCGGAGTGAGACCGCGCGAAAAACACGACAAGCCTACACCTGTTACCGGTCTCATTCCGACCTGCGATTGTCATCCTGAACATCTTTTGTGAAGGATCTCATACCACTATGTAGGGAACGGTCTTGCGCCGTTCCGCACATCAAGGGAATGGGACAAGCCACATTCCCTACAAACCATTCGCTACGCTCAGAATGATGGGTGGCGGTTACACAACCACGTTCACCAACCGACCTGGCACGACGATGACCTTGCGCACAGGGCGACCTTCGAGGGCTTGCGTGACGTTCTCGCTTGCCAGCGCCAGGCGTTCAGCCTCTTCGTCACTAATGCCAGGCTCAACTACAATTCGGTCACGCAGCTTGCCATTCACCTGTACGATCAGGGTAATCATTTCGTCTTTGGCAGCTTCCTCATCCACCTCGGGCCAAGGCTGGGTATGTATTGAATAGGGCTTGCCCAGGCGTTCCCACAACTCCTCAGCGATATGCGGGCAGACCGGCGCCAACATGTGCAGATAGATATCGACAACCTCATTCCATTCTTCCGAACCAAACGCGCCGACGTTCTTGGCACGACCCATTTCGTTTAGCAATTCCATCAGGCTGGAGACGATCGTGTTGAATTCAAAATTCTCAAAATCGTAAGTCACCCTTCTTAGTGTCTGGTGAGCTTTGCGGCGCAGGGCTCTCAAAACGTCTTCGTCTGCTTTGCCATAAGCCGGTTCCAGCAGCATGTGCCACACTCTTCTCAACCAGCGGCTATTGCCCTCGATGCCGGCGCTGGACCATGGTCCGCCCAGTTCCCAACGGCAGAAGAAAATGATATATGCCCGGACGGTGTCCGCTCCATATCGCGCGACAAGATCATCAGGGTTGACCACGTTTCCGCGGCTCTTGCTCATCTTTTCACCGTCTTCGCCCAAAACCATGCCCTGGTTGCGCAGCTGGAGCATGGGCTCGTTGCCACTGGTGATGCCGCAATCGCGTGCCGCTTTGTGGAAAAAGCGCGTGTAGATCAGGTGCATGGTGGCATGCTCTGAGCCGCCGGTATAAGTATTGACCGGCATCCAGAAGTTGTACTGCTCCGGGTCAAAGGGACCCTGATCATAATCAGGGCTCAGGTAGCGCAGGTGGTACCAGCTGGAATCCATGAAGGTGTCCATGGTGTCGGTTTCGCGCTCGGCTGGCTCGCCGCAAACCGGGCAGGAGGTGAAGCGCCAGGTGGGGTGCAGCTTGAGCGGACTTTCGCCGGTCGGCAGCCATTCCACATCATCGGGCAGCAAAACCGGCAGCTGGTCGTCTGGCACGGGTACTGCCCCACAGGTTTGGCAATAAATGATCGGGATCGGCGCCCCCCAATAACGCTGGCGGCTGACCAGCCAGTCGTGCAGCCGGTAGTTGACAGTTTCTTTCCCAACACCAATTTCCTCGATATAGCGACTGGCAGCTTCGAAGCTCTCATCTTCAGGCGTACCGGTTAGCGGTCCTGAGTTGACCATCGAGCCGTGGGCTTCCACTGCTTCGGTCATTTCTTCAGGGAAGACCATTTCCTGACCGTTCGGATGAATAACGACCTTAATGGACAGGTCAAACTGGCGCGCAAACTCGAAGTCACGCTGATCGTGAGCGGGAACAGCCATAATCGCACCAGACCCATAAGACATGAGCACATAATCTGCGATCCAGATGGGGATATGTTCGCCAGAAACCGGATTTATGGCGTAGCAACCGGTGAACACACCGGTTTTTTCACGAGTAACTGATTCGCGTTGGATGTCAGACTGGCGTTTGGCTTGCTCCTGGTAAGCACGCACTTCGTCTGCTTGTGCCGGCGTGGTGATCTTTTCCACTAGTGGATGCTCAGGTGACAGCGCCATATAAGTGACACCCCATAGTGTGTCCGGGCGGGTGGTGAAGACTTCGATCGGGTCGCCAGCTTCAGTTTTAAAGACCACGGAAGCACCGCGCGACTTGCCAATCCACTTGCGCTGCAGAGTTTTGATCATCTCTGGCCAGTCGAGCCCTTCGAAATTGAGAAGTTCTTCGGTGTAGTTGGAGGTGCGGAAGAACCATTGTTTCAGGTCTTTGCGGATAACAGGCGTGCCGCAGCGCTCGCAATGACGGTCTTCACCGTGCACCTGCTCGCGCGCCAGGGTGGTGTTGCAGCTGGGGCAAAAATCGACCGGCGAGAATTTTTGGTATGCCAGGTTGTTTTTGTAAAACTGGTTGAAGAACCACTGCGTCCAGCGATAATATTTCGGATCGGCGGTGATAATCTCTGAGCGCCAGTCGAAGCTGTTGCCCATCGATTTCAGCTGTTGACGCATGTGCTCAATGTTCGCGTAGGTCCATTTTCCAGGATGGATGTTGTGCTTGATGGCGGCGTTTTCAGCCGGCAGACCAAAAGCGTCGAAACCGATCGGAAAGAAGACGTTATAGCCTTGCATGCGCTTGAAACGTGCGCGCGCATCTGGCGGCGTCATTGCATACCAGTGACCGATATGCAGGTCGCCACTGGGGTAGGGCAACATGGTAAGCGCGTAATGTTTGGTGAGGTCCGGATTGCGATCGGGCTGGTAGAGCTCGTCTTCTGCCCAGCGGGCTTGCCATTTGGTCTCGATTTCTTCGGGCTTATATATCGGTATACTGGTTGGGTCGATCATGTTTGCTCCTGTTAAATAAAAAATCCCTGCTTGCAGGGACGAAATTGCTCTCGCGGTACCACCCTGCTTCCCATCACCAGGATGAGCAGCTCATGGAGACGATAACGGGTCTGACCGTCTGTGGCTAAAGGGCATCACCACAGCCACGCTCCGATCTTTTCGGGAACGTCCATCGGGCATTCCGTTCCAATCGAAGAAACAGGTGAGTGGGGTCTGGAGCGCTCCGCGGGCACTGGCAGTCTTTCAGCAAATCGGCTGCTCTCTGGCGGATGACCTGTGGTCTGCTATCGTGTTGTGCTGGATGATTATAGCATGATTAAAGAGGAAGCAAGTAATCAAATAGAAGGATTCAGTAATTCTGAAAAATTTGGAATGGCAGTTAATTTTCGCTTTTCAATGGCAGTCTGCAGTTCTTGACCGGGGAGGTCTGACGATGTAAGCTGTTATTGAATGCTCACGATTGGGACCTCCCCGTACGCTTATTTATATGTAGATAGCTTTAGCGAATTACATCGGGCTGGGTCCGCCAGAAACGATTTGCACTGATCTGCTCGTTTGATCCGGAATACTTCGATTTTTCGATAAACATGCGTATGTAAAGGAAAACCAACCGGGTTGTGATGTATACTCAATATAGCACGATGACTAAAAGCGCGGACCTCTTGCGCTGTATTAATATGTAAATTCATAAGAAAGGAATCGATATGCATAATTTCAGACAAATTACCGAAAACCTTTACAATGTAGGTGCCAACGATCGGCGCATCAGGATGTTTGAGAATGCCCACCCCGTTCCGAGGGGAATGTCTTATAACTCTTTCCTGCTCATGGATGAAAAGACAGTTCTTTTAGATGGTGTCGACTCTGCGATTATCGAACAATTTTGGCAAAATCTTGAAGCCGTGCTTAATGGTCGCGAGCTGGATTACCTGGTAATCAACCACATCGAGCCCGATCATTGTCACCCATATCTCCAATTGCTTCGGCGTTTCCCCGGGCTAACCATCGTTTCCAATAAAAAAGCCCTGACAATGCTCACCCAGTTTTATGATGTCGACCTGGGAGGGCGCACGCTTGAAGTCGCCGAAGGTGACAACCTGAAAACAGGTAAGCACAACCTCACATTCTACATGGCGCCGATGGTGCACTGGCCTGAAGTGATGGTGACCTACGATACCACCAGCAAAATCCTATTCTGTGCAGACGCATTTGGCACCTTTGGTCCCACCGATGGAAAAATGTATGCCGATGAGTATTTGTTTGAAGAAGAATACCTGCCCGAAGTACGCCGCTATTATGCCAGCATTATTGGAAAGTATGGACGAAATGTGAATAACTTGTTCGACAAGATCGCCGACCTGGAAATCAGCAAGTTCTGTACGCTGCACGGACCAATCTGGCGCAAGGATTTGCACCTGATCCTGAATAAATACAAGTTGTGGGCTTCATACACACCCGAACAACCGGGCGTGGTGATCGCCTATGGAACAATTTATGGCAACACCGCGCTGGTAGCCGAAATTTTGGCAAACAAGCTGGCTGATGCCGGTGTTGAGAATGTCCGTGTTTATGATGTTGCTGCCACTGACCCATCGTATATTTTGGCAGACTGCTTCCGCTTCGATAGGCTGGTGTTTGCTTCGGCGACTTTTAATGCTGAGCTCTTCCCGTTCATGGAAACGCTGTTGCTTGGTTTGAAAAACCACAACCTGACCAACCGCACTGTTGCCTTGATCGAAAACGGCAGCTGGGCTATCTCGAGCGGCAAGAAAATGCGCGAGATTTTGGAGCAAATGAAGGGTCTGAATATCCTTGAGCCAACCCTGACCTTCAAATCTTCCCCCAAGGATGTCGATATTGAGGCGCTGGACGAGATGGTCAAAGCCCTCATGGCAGTGTAATTTTTTGTATTTTGAATTTGAAGGGTGACTTTCGACGGTCACCCTCTTTAATTGGGCGTCTGATTTGATGTAGGGGTACCTGCCATGGCACTCGCACGAGACGGCAAAGCAATCCCCGCATAAAAAAACCGTCCCAGCCTTTCTGGGTAAAATAAACTCCAAGAACGATGATTCGGAGAGGTGGTATGGACATTAAGACAACCGTTGAAAAACAACGCGAATACTACAAGAGTTGCGTGACGAGGGGTTATGCCTTTCGCCTGGAAGCCTTGAAAAAGCTGCAGCAAGCGATTCGCGATTACGAAACCAAAATTAGTGATGCCCTGCTCTCAGACCTGGGCAAGCAGCCCTTCGAGAGCTATATGGCAGAAATCGGCATGGTGCTGGACGAAGTACGCTACCACATTCGCCACCTGAAAGGCTGGATGCGCGATAAGCGCGTGCCTACCCCGCTGGCGCAGTTCCACGCGGTCAGTTTTATCTCCCCCGAGCCCTATGGTGTCGCGCTGATTATGGCTCCCTGGAATTACCCAATTCTACTTAGCCTGGACCCTTTGATCGGGGCGATCTCAGCGGGCAATTGTGCCGTGGTCAAACCCAGTGCCTACGCCCCGGCGACCAGCCAGGCAATTGCGGACCTCATCGCAGAAATTTATCCACCCGAGTTTGTCAGTGTGATTCAGGGCGGAAGGCAAGAAAATGCAGATCTTCTTGAACAGAAGTTCGACTATATATTCTTTACCGGTTCGGTGGGGGTTGGCAAGGTGGTGATGCAAGCCGCGGCAAAACACCTCACCCCGGTCACACTCGAATTGGGTGGTAAGAGCCCTGCGATCGTGGATGCCAGCGCAGACTTGAAGCTGGCAGCGAAACGGATCGCCTTCGGTAAGCTGCTTAACGGCGGGCAGACCTGTGTAGCGCCGGATTATGTCTTGATTGAAGAAAGCGTCCGGGATGAGCTTATTCAGAATTTCCGCGAAGTTTTGTCAGAAAAATTCCCAGATGGTGATTATGACAATCATGCACATATTGTCAATGACCGCCATTACGAGGACAAAAAAGCGCTCCTGGAAGGGCAGACGATCGCCTTTGGCGGCGATTTTGATGACACGAAACGCAAGATCGAACCGACCGTGCTGATTGATGTGGATCCAGACTCACCTGTGATGCAGGAAGAGATATTTGGTCCGATTTTGCCGGTTTTGACCTGGAAGACGCTGGCGGAGGCGACCGAATTTGTCCGCTCGAGACCGAAACCATTGGCGCTGTACTTATTTACAGAAAACCGCCAGGTGGAAGAAAGCGTTTTAAGCACATGTTCGTTCGGCGGTGGCTGCATCAATGACACTGTGATTCACCTGGCGACGCCACATATGGGCTTTGGTGGTGTGGGGAAATCGGGCATGGGCAGCTACCATGGCAAACGCAGCTTTGATACTTTCAGCCACTATCGCAGTATCGTGCGCAAGTCGACCTGGCTGGACCTGCCGTTTCGCTACCATCCTTATACTGACCAGAAATTCAATCTGATACGAAGGTTTCTGAAGTAAGCCAACAACCTTCTGTTTGCGATGCATACAGGCAGTCACTTTTACGATTGTCCATCTCACCTCCGCTGCGAGGAACCAGTCTTAGGTTGGGATTCGTGCTCAAATGGAGAGGAGTTAACGAAAAAGCAGCCCGAAAGCTGCTTTGAGTGGACCCAGAGAGATTCGAACTCTCGACCTTCTCAATGCCATTGAGACGCGCTCCCAACTGCGCTATGGGCCCTTGTTTATTTGTTCTTTTGTTTCCCATAGCGCTCCCAATTCCCCCGGGAGGGGACTGCGTGCGTATGGGCCTCTGCATATATATTATTTGTTCCCCATGGCGCTCCCAATTCCCCCGGGAGGGGACTGCGTGCGTATGGGCACTTGATTCCTTATTCTTTTATTGATATGGACCTGGAGGGATTCGAACCCTCGACCTCTTCAGTGCGATTGAAGCGCGCTCCCAACTGCGCTACAGGCCCGTACTCCATCCAGATTTCAAGAATAAACATTTTAATGGTTCGAGGCAGGAATGTCAAGCTTTTTTTGTCCGGTTGTTATTAGTCAGCGAAAATGTCACCCCCTGATTCACCAGCAATAAAAAAGCCAACTCATTGAGCTGGCTTTGGTCTGAAACGGGGTGTCTTAGGCGCCGGTATTGGTGACGGATGTCTTTTGCTTCTTTTCATCCTTCGCTTTGCGCTTTTCTTTAACGGACAACTTGGGTTTTTTGCGTTCTTCTTTTCCTGCTTTATCCTTTGATGCCATGGTAGCCTCCTTAATTGCATTGGGTTACGCTTCTATTATAGCCGATTCTCCCAAAGGCAAAAATAATTGCGGTAAGAAATCAGTAATTCTCAATGTGAATGTGTTTAGATCTAAAACGCAAAATGCAGGGGTAATCGGACTCGGAAACGGTAGAGGTGGGTTCGTTCAGGACGTGAGCAGGGAACATCTGTAGCGGAGACCTGCCCGTTCGGTTGGAAATTGCTTGTCAAAACCGCAAGCTTGGTTCTGTAGGGCGAGATTGAGGAGGTTGTGGCGTTGGTATGCAGGTGATATTGTCCCTCCTCAATCCGCCGATATCAATGATCACACACACATCGGCAGATTGGAGGCGCGATACGCTCTTGTCAATGGAATCATCCGGCACATCCAATCTCGCCCTACGGCTGCTCGCGGAACGGCGTGGCAGCTGTCCCCTACACGCAGAATTAATTCGTACCGGCTTGGCAGCGGCGGGTCTGGCTAATTGTGTGGTGATTGTGCGTTCGTGATTGAGACCTTCCCCTATGTTTGTGTGCACGCCTTTACCGCTCATATAGTCAGACCTCCCCCGCTCAATCACAGCGGACAGGCATTGAAAACCGAAAAATTAACTGTGATTCCAACGGGGTGGGTTTGGCTTATTAAAATTTCAGCTTTGCTGACGTTCTGAACCCACCCCACCGTTGTTGTAGTTTCATGGGCATTGGTATTCAATTAGCCTCCAATTCGAAGTCCGATTAACCGTGCATTCTACTTTTTAGGTCTACAATTATTCGGGTAGAGTTTTCTGTAGAATGGTATCATTGTAAGTTAGTACTTGGCTCAACAAAGCGACGATTCTATTAGAAGGAGGATGGATTGGAACAACTTTCAAGGCAAACACGCGTTCGCTACCTGTTCACCTTGTTGATCCTTATCTCTATTCCCTGCTACCTGCTTGGGTTTGTCATGCTACGACTGGATCGCGGACCCCAGCCCCCCAAACCTACCGCCTCAGGCACCGCCACCATCACGATTACCGCTTCAATTACATTAACACCATACCTGACGCGCACCGCCTCGATTACGCCAACGCCAACAGCCACTTTTCCGCCAACTGATACCCCGCTTCCAAGCGTTACGCCTAGCGTAACTCCGCTTCCGACCGAGACGCCGGTTCCGACCGAAACACCGTTACCCGAACCGACCGATGACGTCCCTCCAGGGGACGATACAACCCAAACTCCTAACCCATGAAAGAGGCTTATGAATTTTGAACTACTTCCCTTTCTAAAGTCGATGCTTTCAGTAGGCGGACCTTCCGGCTACGAAGCACCGATCCGTGACGTCATCACCCCGGTGTGGCAAGAGCTCAGCGACCGCACCTGGGTGAGCAGCCATGGCAGCCTGCATGCCATGCGCTATGGGCTGGCGCCCGAGCCACGCCCTAAAGTAATGATTGCCGCGCATATGGACGCGATCGGTTTAATGGTGACCGGAATCGATAAAGGTTTCCTGCGCTTCACACAGGTGGGCGGTGTTGACCCCCGCATCCTGCCGGGGCAGATGGTCTATGTCCACGCAACCAATTGCGGCGAAGAAACCTTGCTTCCCGCAATGGTGGTAATGCCACCGGCGTTCTTATTGCCCAAGGATGCCGGTAACAAAGCCTTGCCCCAAAAATACCTCCTGGCAGACACTGGCTTGCGGGCGGCAGAGGTTGAAAAATTGGTGCGCGTAGGTGACGTGATCACATTCGCGACCGAGCCGCGCGAACTCAGCGGTGGTACCATCAGCGGTCACACGCTCGACAACCGGGCTTCCGTTGCTGCCACAACAGTCGCACTCGATATCCTCTCCAGGCGAAAACACCTTTGGGATGTGATCGCGGTTGCCACCTCTCAGGAAGAAGTGGGTGGTATAGGAGCTATGGGAAGTTCCTTCGATATCATGCCCGATTTTGCTATCGTCATCGATGTGACCTTTGCGAAAGGTCCGGGTGGTGGTGACACTGTCCTCTTCGACCTGGGTAAAACCGTGACGATCACCTGGGGCTCTTGCGACCACCCGGCGCTTTACCATGCCATGAAAAAGACTGCGGATGAATACGAGATCCCTGCCGCACGCGATTTTGCTCCTAGTGGCGCCGGCACTGATGCATATGATGTCCAGGTGGCACAGGCAGGCATACCGGTGGTTGAGATCGGAATCCCCCTGCGCTATATGCATACCCCGGTGGAGGTTGTCAGCATCAAGGATATCAAACGGGCAGGCAGGTTGATGGCAGAATTTATTGCTGACCTTCCGCTCGATTTTATGAACACTGTTAAATGGGAGTAAACGATGACTGAAAAAATAAACACATATACTCCCGAACTTGGAGAGCAGGAGCTTGATCTGCTTAGCCGGCTCAGCAATGCCATGGCAGTATCGGGCGATGAACAGGAAGTACGCGCGATCGTATACGAAGAACTGGCAGAGTTCGAAGGCAATATGCACACCGACGCGATGGGGAATGTGCTCGTGACCCGTGAAGGTTCAGGCGACGAGCGCCTGCGCGTGATGGTTGCGGCGCATATGGATGAAGTCGGTATGATGCTGACGAAAGAAGATGGCGATGGCTTGTTTGAATTCGTCGTGATCGGCGGTGTCGACCCCCGTCAATTGGTTGGAAAACCTGTGATTGTCGGTCGCGACCATGTGCCCGGGGTGATTGGCGCGAAGGCGATCCACCTGACCACTAAAGAGGAACGAGAAAACCCACTCAAAGTGAATAATTTGCGTATTGATGTCGGCTTGGGCGGTTCAAAACTGGTCGAAATCGGAGATCGGGCAACCTTTGACACCAAACTGACGGTTTTGGGTCCCAGCCTGCGCGGCAAAGCTTTGGATGATCGCCTGGGAGTCTTCAACCTGATCCATCTGCTTAAAAAAGCCCCGGAAAACATTGACCTTTTGGCTGCTTTCACCGTCCAGGAAGAGCTCGGACTGCGCGGTGCCAAGACGGCGGCTTATTATTTCAACCCTGATATTGGCATTGCCATGGACTCAACCCCCGCCAACGACCTGCCAGACTTTGACGGCGAAGAAAACACCATTCACAACACCAAGCTCGATGGTGGTCCGGCGATCTACCTGATGGATGGGGCTACTATTGGTGACAGCCGCCTGATCAAATGGTTGACAGAAACCGCCGATTCAGAAGGCATACCCTGGCAATATCGTCAGCCCGGCAGGGGCGGCACTGACGCTGGTGAAATCCACAAAACCCACGCCGGCGTGCCGGCTGTTTCGGTTTCAGTGCCCCAACGCTATCTACACTCAGCTGCCGGCTTGGTCAGGATCGATGATGTGGTAAACACTTTGAAATTAATGCAAGCCGCGCTTTCACGGCTCGACAAAAGCATCTTAAACCCGCAGGAGAATACTTAATGGCAACGAATAGCTTATTGAATACCTTACAAATGCTGGTAGAGACCCCTGGTCCTTCCGGCTCAGAACATCTAATCCGCTCGAAAGTTGAAGAAGAAATCCGCGATTATGTTGACGAGCTTTATACTGACGCTCTTGGCAACTTGATTGCACGCAAAGGCAGTTTGGACGAAGGCGGCAAGCGCGTAATGGTTTCGGCGCACGTTGACGAGATCGGACTGATGATCACTCACGTTGATGACAATGGTTTTGCCCGTTTTATTCCTATCGGTGGGGTTAGCCCCCTGACCTGCCTGGGTGGCAGGGTCTTATTCATGAATGGTACCCAGGGTGTGATTGGCATTGAAAGACTCGAGCCAAACGAACAACCCACCCTTGCAAAACTATTTATCGACACCGGTGCCATCTCGAAACAAGACAGCCAGATCGGTGTGGGTGATGTTTGTGGTTTTGAGCGACCCTTCATGAACCTGGGCAAGCGCCTGATGGCAAAATCGATGGACGACCGTGCTGCTGCCGCGGTGGCGATCGAAGCCCTCAAAGCTATCCAGGACACCCCGAACGAGATTTACTTCGTTTTCAGTGTGCAAGAAGAAGTTGGTCTGCGCGGCGCGATCACAGCGGCTTATGGGGTAGACCCCCAGGTTGGCATCGCGGTGGACGTGACCAGGACGGGTGATACCCCCAAGGGTGCCAAGATGGAAGTCGCCCTGGGGAATGGTCCGGCAATTAAAGTGCGCGATTCGTCTTTCATTGCTGACCCTCGGGTGGTGAATTGGATGGTCGAAGAAGCCAAATCTCAGGGCTTTCCCTACCAAATGGAAGTGCTCGAAGCCGGTGGAACTGACGGCGCTGCCATTCAGCGTACCCGCGCAGGTGTACCGGCAGGTTGTTTATCGATACCTTGCCGTTATATTCACACTCCTTCTGAAATGGTGGATGCCGATGATCTGCAGCAATGCGTCAGCTTGCTGACTGGCTTGTTAGGCAAGGTGATCGAAATATAAGGAATAAGCGATCTCGCTGAGATGCTTTACAATTAATTGTATGAAACCGACGAAGTTCAAGCGCAACCATAGCATCCTTTCCCGCGGCTGGCTGGTCGCCGTTTTATTGGTGATGCTGCTGGTGACGGGTTGCGAAAGTTTGCCAATCGAGATAGAGATCCCCTGGTTGAACACTCCGGAATCGACAGAGCCGGCATCTGAAGCTTTTAGCACGCCAAGCCCTACGCCAGAACCTGGCGCAACCGTGACCCCGGAGCCCGATTTGGATGCGCTGATCATCTGGCTTCCTCCGGAACTCAACCCTCAAAATGAGACGGTCGCTGGCTTGATGCTCCAGGAAAAGCTGGACAATTTTGCTGCAGATAATAGTATCAAAATCGAAGTGCGCGTGAAATCTCGTACTGGTGGCGGAAGTCTGATCAATTCGCTGGCAGCCACCAGTCGGGCGGCGCCGCAAATTTTACCTGACCTGGTTGTGCTCTCTGCCCCTGACTTGCGTCTGGCATCTCAACGAGATCTGATATTCACGCATGAACACATCGCCGAATTGATGAACGATGCCGATTGGTATCCGTTCGGACGGACATTGAGCCTCATTGAAGGTCAGGTTAACGCCATCCCGCTGTTTACCAACCCGCTCAGCATGGTCTATCACCAGTCTTCATTACTGCCTCCTTCGAACGATTGGATGGATCTTGACGAGAATTTTGGAATTTTCGGATTTGCTGCTGACGATACCCAGGCGAAATTCCTTCTGCTGCTCTATCTTTCAGCCGGCGGCGAGGTCATGGATGCTCAGGGTCGCGCAGTTTTGGAGGAAGAACCCCTGCTAACGGCATTGACAGCCTTGAAAGATGGGCAAACCTCACTGCATATCAGTGAGCTTTCGATATCTTATCAGACCGAAGAACAGGTCTGGACCGCTTTCCTGAACCGTAGTTTTGATACGGCGGTCGTGCCGGTTTCGCTGGTGTTAAACCACGAACCAAACGGGTCTGAACAACCAGAACCTGCCATGACACTGCCGGAAGCAACCATTGGCAATGCAATGGGCTGGGCACTTGCCAACCCTGACCCTGCCCGCCAGGAACTTGCGCTGGAATTGCTGGATGAATTATCTGAAAGCGAATTTTTAGCCAGCTGGACCGAAGAGTTGGGTCTACTGCCTGCCCGTCCTTCTGCCCTGAGGGCTTGGAATGAAGAAGAACTCAAGCCGGCGCTCGAGCAGATTGCCCAGGTGACCAGGCTATACCCCCCGGAAGACGTCCTCAACAGGCTTGGTCCGGCGCTGCGCAATGCCACACTCCTGATCTTACGGGACGGCGCTGACCCGCTTGAAACCGCAAGGACCACGATTGAGAGTATCCGATGAGCCAGGCAGCGCAGCCAGACCGCAGGGGCAGGATTAAACGCTTGAATGGAACAATCTTGAGCGTTGCCTTGCTTTCTGTGATGGCGATCGCCCTGATTATCTTTGTGATCTCCAGTGACGATACCCGAGTGGATCCGTCGATCGCGCTAACGCAAACAGCTACGCTTGTTCAAGGTACCCCTCAGACGGAGGTTTCGGAAGCAATTGAGCTTGCTCCTGACCCGTTGGTCAATGTTAATGGCATTCTGGTAATGGCTGGGGCGCTGGTGTTGGTGGCGTTGATTGCCGTGATCAGGGAAGCACTGCTGCATCGGAAAATTCGGGATGACTGATGAACCCAAGAATTGAATATCTGCAGGAGCTGATCGGTCAAAGCGGATTTGATGCCGTGGTGTTGAATCCGGGTGCCAGTTTGCGCTGGCTGACCGGTTTGGATTTCCATCTGATGGAGCGACCGGTGGTCCTCTGGGTGAGTAAAACCGGCAAGCCGTTAATCATTTTGCCCGAGTTGGAACAAGCCAAACTGGCAGGCTTTGAGGCAATCCTGGAAGGCTCGTTTTTTGAAGATGACCCTTCCACATGGCATGAAGTTTTTGGAAACGCACTGGCGTTCACCAACGGAAAAGACCTGCGTGTAGGCGTCGAACCGACCGGTTTGCGCTATTTGGAACTTGACTTGATGCAGGCTGCATTGCCAAATGCGCATTTTGTAGATGGCAGTGCGGCACTCTCGAGTTTGCGCTTGTTGAAGGATCAAGATGAATTAGCGAGGATGAAGCGGGCTGCTGAAATTGCCGAAGAGGCTTTACTGGAAACCCTCAGGACTATCCAGGCAGGTCAAACCGAAAAAGAAATTGCCTCCGAATTATTGGTCCAGCTCTACCGGCAGGGCTCTGACGCCGATTTACCATTTGCGCCGATTGTATCGTCTGGTCCAAACACCGCCAACCCGCACGCTGCCCCCTCGGATCGCGCGATCGAAAGCGGCGATGTGCTTTTGTTTGATTGGGGTGCCCGCTATGAAGGCTATTGTTCTGACATAACCCGCTGCTTTTTTATTGGACCGGTCGATGAACGTTTGCAGGAGATCGCAAAGACCGTCCAACGGGCGAACCACTATGCTGTTGCTGAAGTAAGCCCAGGAATGACAGCCGGTCAAATCGACGCGATTGCCCGTGAAGAGATCGAAGAAAGCGGCTTTGGAGAATTTTTCACCCATCGCACCGGGCACGGGCTAGGCATGGAAGCGCATGAAGCCCCTTATATTTTTGCCGGTAGTCAGTTGGAATTAAAAAGAGGTATGGTTTTTACGGTCGAACCTGGAATTTACGTGCCCGGTTTAGGTGGGGTTCGCATAGAGGACAACGTAGTCGTCACAGAAGATGGCTTTACCTCGCTCACAACCTTGCCCCGAGAGGTTAAAACCATCGAACGCTACTTGAAGTTGATGGATTTTTTCAGGGGTTTGTAATGAACTTTGCTTATGAAACGCTCGTTGTCGGACCGATGGGCAATAATGTCTACATTTTGGTTGACCTCGATAGTCGCACTTGCGTGATCATTGACCCCGGCTTTATGCCCCAAGCCCAACTGGACTATATTAAAGAGAAAGGCTGGGACCTGAGACAGGTCTGGGTTACGCACGGACATTTCGACCATACTGCCGGTGTCAAAGGCATTAGCGAAGCCTTTGAACCACCACTACCGATCGCGATTCACCCTGAGAGCTTTAACTGGGCTCGTGAAAACCCATCCGCCAGGCAATTTGGGGTCAGGGTTGACGATGTGCCCCGTGTAGATATTGCGCTGCGGCATGGTATCTGGCTGGGTATTGACCAGAAAAGTGATCAAAAGATCGTTGAAGTCAGAGATGTATCCGGTCACAACCCCGGTTCAGTCATGTTCTATTGCCCTCACCTGGAAATCGCCGTGGTTGGCGACGCGATCTTCAAGGAAGGCATCGGGCGCACCGATTTTGCCGGCAGCGACCACAATTTATTGTTGAAAAACATACGCGAGCAGATCTATAGCTTGCCTGAGGAAACCGTCTTGCTGCCCGGTCACGGCGAACCTACCACCGTCGCCTACGAAAAACGCAACAACCCATTCATCAGGGGATAGATAAGAGTAAAAGTGCCAAGGGCTAAGTGCTGTCAGTGTAACGAATTTTCTGTAAATTCACAAAAAGAGAAATCAGTGGATTACCCTTTCATGTTAACTAAAATTGCCCTCAATGAAGTTAGGGCAATTTTAGTCTTATTCAATATCAGTTTTACTTCGCGTAGCTGACTGAGCGGGTCTCACGGATGACTGTTACCTGGATTTGTCCAGGATACTGCATGGTCTGCTCAATCTCATTGGCGATGTCTTTTGCCAGGACGTGCGCCTGGTAATCGTCGATATTCTCCGGTTTGACAATGATCCGAACCTCGCGACCAGCCTGGATGGCGTAGCTCTGTTCAACGCCTTCGTGGTTGTTGGCAATGGTTTCGAGAGCCTTCAAGCGCTTGATATATTGCTCAAGGTCTTCCCTGCGGGCACCCGGGCGGGCACCAGAGATCGCGTCAGCGGCTTCCACTAAAATCGCTTCGATGGATTCCTGCTCGGTCTCGTGGTGGTGTGACGCGATGGCATTGACCACACTGGCATGGACGCCGTGTCTGCGGGCAAACTCTGCGCCCAGGAGCGCGTGCGTGCCTTCAGAGTTGTGGTCCATTGCCTTGCCAAGGTCGTGCAGCAAGGCAGCTGCGCGGGCAACCTCTACATCAGCGCCGAGTTCGGAAGCCAAAATGCTGGCAATTTTGGAAGTCTCCACAGAATGCGCAAGCTGGTTTTGCCCGTAAGAAGTACGATATTTCAGACGCCCTAATTTTTTGACGATTTCAGGGTGCAGCCCATGTACGCCGGCTTCATAAACCGCGTCTTTACCAGCCTGGATGATATCTTCATCCATTTCCTTACGTTCTTCCTCGAGGATTTTCTCGATATAAGCCGGGTGGATACGACCGTCATTAACCAGGCGGGTAAGCGTGCGGCGGGCGATTTCGCGCCGCACCGAGTCAAAACTCGAAACCGTGACAGCCTCGGGTGTGTCGTCCACGATTACGTCAACGCCGGTGGCTTGCTCAAACGCGCGGATATTGCGACCGTTGCGACCGACGATGCGTCCCTTCATCTCTTCGTTGGGCAGGGTGACCACCGAGGTTGTCACTTCAGCGACTTTGTCTGAAGCCACACGTTGAATCGCGTCGGCAATCATCTCGCGAGCTTTTTCCATCCCTGTTTCCCGGGCTTCGGTTTCGATCTGCCGGATGATGCGCGCCATATCGGCATGCGATTCTTTTTCGACTTCAGACAGGAGAATTTCGCGAGCTTCGTCAACGGTCATTTCGCTGACGCGTTGAAGTTCGGCAGACCGTTCTTCGTAAAGTTGATCAATTTCATTGGCACGCTTATCAATGCGGCTCTGGCGCTTGTTGAGGTTATTCTCGCGCTGCTGCATCTGGTCGAAGCGATTGTCCAATTCTTCACGGCGCTTGACCAGGCGATCATCTTCTTTGTTCAGTTCATTGCGCCGGTTCTTAATATCCACTTCAGCGTTTTGGATGATCTTAAGTGACTCGTCTTTAGCGTCCAGTTCAATTTGCCGCGCGTTTTCACGCGCTTCGGCGATGATGTCATTGCTGGTTTGTTTTAGTTTTTCGTCCTGGTTCTTCCGAATTGTCGAAAAAATCAGGTAGCCGATCAGGGCACCAACCAGCAGTGCCAGGCTGATCCAAACATAAAACATCGGACTCGTCCCTGGGGGGGGTTGTTGTATTAAAATTTTCATTTTGTCAGTAACTCCATTTTTCTATTAGTCCACACCTGATGTTTCTGACTTCTCTTCCCAGAGCAAAGGAAGGCATTGCCTGACAACGTCATAAGAAAACCCGCGGCGTTGAAGCGCACCGGCAAGTTTTCGGTTGAATTCAGCTTTGTCAAGCAGTCGGTAACGACCACAAAGTTTGCGCCCGGCGCTCATTGCCAGGTCAACATCATCCAAATCTGAGAGCTCTAATGCCTGCTCGATTTTCGATTCGGCGATGCCCTTTTGCCGCAGCTCAAGCTTCATCAAGCTCTGACTACGCGGGCGAAACTGCTGTCGATTGTCCACCCAATTTTGGGCGAAATCGAGGTCGTCAACCAACTTCTCTTCCTTTAGTCTTGTGATGACGCGTTCGATCAAATCGGGCTCATATCCTTTTTTGTTGAGATACGCCTGCATCTCTTGCTGCGAGCGTGCGCGGTAGCTCAAGAAGTGGAATGCCCGGTTAAGGGCGGTTTCAAACTCGTTCTTGTCTAGCAGACTGCGAATTTCAGCATCGCTTAGCTGCCTGCCAACAGTTAGCCAGACAGCCGCCATGCGGTCCAGCGAGAAAGCATAATTGTCATCCAGATAAATGTTTACCCGGTTGCGATTGCGCTTTTGAGCCTTGATGTCTGTGATCAAACTTGCCATATTTACCAAAAAAGCCAGGTTCATGACCATGGCTTTAAAATCCTCGTATAAAAAGGGTAGGTATGGCTTTTGGAATCGAATCAGGTGCCGACCACAATTAAGAGTACAGTATTAATCTTACATATCCAACAATCAGCTGCCGTATCGCTAATCTCAATTCTCTTAAGCTATAAGAGCAAATTTTCCAAAAGTCGGCGGGAGCTACCCAACCGTTCCAGTTACTAACCAATTTTCAAGTAATTCAAAGTCATAGTCCATTTGTTGAACCATGTCAGATGTTCATTCTTAATCGAGATTATACAGTAATTACACAAAAAATAGAAGGGGAGATTCTGTGCAAACCTGTTATTAATCGGGGAATCACCTAAACTCATGTTAAAATATGGCTATGAAGTCGGTAATCCGGGACAACTATTTTGAATCACCACCTCTGCAGGCACACAAAAAACAGCGTTTCTGGCAGATCATCTTCCCGGTTGTGTTATTTTCGCTTCTGCTCTTGACCGGCTTGGTTTTCCTGATTGTTCGGGATGGTCGTTTTAGCCCGGGGGTGGAGGAAATTGGCGGGGTTGCCACCGTTTTAGTAATTTTACCGATTTTACTAGTCGCCCTGCTCCAACTGGCTTTATTGATCGCAATCATTTATGGTGTCTCCAGACTTAAAACTGTAATCTCGCCGACCAGCGCAAAGATTCTGCAATTCATGGAAAAAGTACGCTGGAACATCCGCAAGGGGGCTGATATCAGCGTGCAGCCGATATTGGGCTACAATCAAAATAGCGAGAAGGCAAAACAGGTCTTTCGTAGTTTAAACACCAGGCTTCGTAAAAAAGGAATTAATTCATGAACCAAAATGTAAAAACGATTACCCTGATCGTCGGAACACTCCTGGGAGCATTTCTTGGATACCGGGCAGCGATGAATTTCATTGAAGCCTCTGATGACAATACCGGCAAAGTACCCATCACCGCTTCGCAAGGCTTGCAAGTCGGTCTGACAGCGGTCACAGCCCTCAAGCAAATCGGAAAGATCAGTCGCAATCTAAGATAAGCAAAGGCGCCAACCAAATTGTTCGAACTAACCTTCTTAGGCACATCCGCCTCTGCCCCTTCTATTAAACGTGGTCTCTCCTCCCTCGTCGTTCAACATGATGAATATCGTTTCATGGTCGATTGCGGAGAAGGTACGCAGCGCCAGATTTTGAGGAGCGGAATTGGCTTCAAGCGCCTCAACCACATTTTGCTCACCCACGGTCATCTCGACCATATCCTCGGGTTGGCTGGTTTGCTTTCCACCTTCATGCGCTGGGAAGCGATTGAGGAAGTCAATATTTACGGCAGCCGACACACCATAGAGCGGGTCAACGACCTGGTCAATGGCGTGGTCCTGCGTTGGCAGCCGCCCCCAATCCCAATCAATTTGTTTGAGATTAAACCCGGTCGAATTTTCACTTCTGAAAAATTTGAGGTAACCGCCTTTCCTGTGGATCACCGCGGGTCAGGCTCACTCGCATTTCGCTTCGATGAGTTTGGACGGCGCCCTTTCATTAATGAAGCCGCTGAAGCCCTGGGGATCCCGCCGGGTCCCTGGCGGAAAGAGCTTGTGGCAGGCAAAGCCATCACCCTGGCGGATGGACTAGTGATAAATCCAGACCAGGTGCTTGGACCGGAAATTCCCGGGACGAGCCTGGCGGTGGTCGGCGATGTTGGTAAGCCTGAAAAGCTGATCGAGCACCTGCGCGGCGTCGATGGGTTGGTGATGGAAGCCACTTATCTGGATGAGGAAAGCGAAATGGCACAGTCTTTTGGTCATACTACCGCTAAAAAAGCTGCCATGGTAGCCAGCGAAGCCGGAGCGCGCAAATTGATCCTGAATCACATATCCCGCCGCTATCGGGATGAAGAGATCCAGGAAGAAGCCCGGGCAATCTTCCCGGAGAGTTACGTGGCAAGAGATTTCGACTCTTTTCAGATAAAACGAGCAGAATAACCACAAACATTTGCCATTGATTGCTGTGTGTGATGTTACAGCACAAGAACACTGGCAATTGGAGAAAAAAAGGTAGGTCCGCATGCGCTTTCAAGGACGTGGAAAGGAAATGTCCCTTGCGACCATAGGATAATTATTGGCACTTTCTCCGCCCGTGATAAAATTTTCGATTGAAATGACCACCAGGAAACTGATTCTCGCCTCCGCCTCACCGCGCCGCAGCGAACTGCTGCGCTTGTTTGGCATTCCCTTCAGCACCAAGCCCGCAAATATAAACGAAGATAAGTGTGACCTGGAGACTCCCAGACAATATGTGATTCGCATGGCTTACGAAAAAGGTCACAGCCAG
>Ga0209510_1000274_pt1 | contig 75683 bp, 64 predicted proteins | sample BiotimSIPDNA_FD_185749 | JGI IMG/M metagenome (GOLD analysis project Ga0209510, IMG submission 185749) | Anaerobic biogas reactor microbial communites from Washington, USA - Biogas_R1 time_0 SIP DNA (SPAdes) (version 2) | ecosystem: Engineered > Bioreactor > Anaerobic > Unclassified | place...
AATTCTGATCTTTTTCATGATTTTGTTAATCAATAGAGCTTTTTCGCGACCACTTTCCGGCAACTCATTATTCGGATTGAACGATACCTCTTTTCTGCAAGCCATCTTTCTTAGTTTTTCCGAATTAGTACGGGCATTTAGAACCATCTCCGTTTCAGTGAAATACTCCGGTTCTTCAGCCATAATTCTTTCCGCAGTTACAGCTAAATCCATCAGATCCTGTGAAATATCGATATATGACTTCTTTTGGGAAAGTCCGGGAATTCTTTTTTCTGATTCAGCCAGCTCAAAAGCCTCATTTATTGCGGAACGTAATTTTGATCGCAGTTTCGAGCATTCTTTGGCAAAGTCTTTCACTACAGAAGTTTCGTATTTACAATCCTCACGGTACAGAAGAACTTTTCCGTTAAGAGAAGATAGTTCTGCAATCATCTGCTGCAGCTTTTCATAGAGACTCCAGGGAAGCTTTGCTGCAATCAACTCTTTCTTATCCTTTTCGCAAAGTCTTTTTAATCTGACAGCTTCCAGAATGAGTGCGGTCAGAGATTTTTTTCTGAAACCGTTCGCCCTGCTCTTCATAGGAATTTCTCCTTTTTTAACTTACAGGTTTTCAGCATATTTCTCATCTAATTTCTTAGCAGCTATTTCTTCTCCATAAGGTCGGTTTTTTTAGCATTTCAATTAGTAGTGTCAGGTCCAAATTTAATTAGTATCTAATAGATTTCTTCTAATATGGTTGTAATTTTTATTTAAAAATTTGACTTCTAGTACCACGAAAGGCTTCGAAATTTTTTAAACAGATTAAGAACGATATTTTCTCCAAAAAAAAGCGAAGCGTTTTTACTTTGCCTGCCCGCAGTAGTCTAAAGAAGGCGGGCGCACTCTGCTTTAAATTCCTGAATTTTTCTCATTTCTAATTTCTCTCTGCGATAAAATCCTCTCCTCATTCAAGAAAAAAAACGCAGAGCCCGCAAAGCACGCCCGACTTCCGTCCCACCTCCGTAACATACTACCGCGGAGGGCTGGCAAAGGGTAAATACTTCGCGTCTAAAACTTATTTTTATACAGTATTCTTTTGTTAAATTAAACCGGACACTGCTGTTTTTCCAATTTTTTTGATTTTTTTTATTTTCCTTAAAATAATTCTTTGCATTGTTCCATTTTGTTATTATATTAATTAAAGATAAGTTTTTGTTTAGATACTTTTTTATATTTGATCATCTCTGATTTTTTCGCCCTGTTAGTATATTTTTTAATTTGTTTCCAGTTCTTTTGTTCTGTTTAGTGTGTCCTGTATCAGTATTTTCCTGGTTCCTTTCTGATTGTTAGTTTTGTTCCGAAAAATTGTTTTTAGACTTTTTGTAAATACTAAGGTATTGTAACAAATAACAGATAAGTCCTGAAGAATAAGGCGTTTTTCGTTATCGATTCTTTGTTTTGGATTTTTTTCAGATTATTTCTGATAGGTCATTAGGAGAAGGAGAAGGAAAGATTTCTCCTCGAGGACTCGTCGAAATGACTTGGATATTCTGGCTTGTCATATTGTAATGACTTGGATACTCGGGGACTATATCTCCACTATCTTTGGTGATTGTGGAGCAACTTAAATATCAACGATGGCTTTTGCCATTAGAAAGGCATTTATATGAACACTACAGAAGATGTTCAGCAGTTAATTTCAAAGATCGATAAGATGCCGGATGATGTGGCGGAGGATGTTGACATTCCGATCCTCCCATTTACTCAGAACTCAGCATTAATTCTTGAGGCTGGCAGACGGGATCAAAAGGTGCTGAAAGAAAACAAGTATGATATATCACAACTTGAGGAAATTGATCTTCTTATCAGTGCCCTCATTTGTCAGCAAGCGATCTTCAGTGATGTCAGATTTGACAACCCGGAGACAGCAAAACAATTTAATAAAGAAAGGGAGGAAGGAATAGAAATCCGGTACGAACTTTTGTCTGCCATGGATCTCGCATTTGCAGATGACCCTAATCTTTTGGCAAAGTTAAGCAGGATACGTGAGGGTGGTTCAAATGCGGACCTTATCCAGGATCTGATGGATATAAAGGTGGTCTGTGAATCTAATCTGGAGCTTCTGAACACAGTCAAATACGAAGAGAGCTATCTGGAAAGAATTCCTACACTGTCAAAATCGCTTTTAAGTCTCCTTTCTAAAGCGACCCTGGATAGAAGTGAATCGCCGGAAGTACGGGTCCTTCGTGATAAGATATATACCATTCTTAAAAAAAAGATTAAGAAACTTAGCCGTTTCGGTTTGTATTCATTCCGACATAAACCAAAGTACGCTTCGCGTTATAGCATGACCTACACTCCACGCGGACGCAAACCAAAAAAGAAAACTACTGAAAAAGCTGGGGCAGTAGTCTGATGGGGAAACGGAAGTGGGAAAGTTTCTCGCCCACTTCCGTTGTTTAATTCTGATTTTTCTGCTCAGGTGGCTTTTTTAACCCTTGCCCACGTTACGATTGTGCGAACATATTTTGTTGGCCTATTTCTTCCATATCTCGATCCTTCTTTTGTTGCCAGCGTACATAATTTCTGTTTTCCCACCGGTTGTTAATGCGCATGCACGCGCTCCTTATTATTCCTGAATTCATTAATATCTTACATACATTTATATTTAATCAAAATAAGAAATTTAAAACGGTAGAGACCGCAAAGTTCGCCCGCCTTCCGTAGCAGACTACTGCAGAGGGCAGGCAGAGGGTAAACGCTTCGCGGTAAGGAGGATCTTTTTCCCGCTTCAAACACAGCGACACTTTTTGTAAAATGAAGAGCAGTATAGAATACAGCCGCCCGTAGTAATGGATCGATTTCTTTAAGAAAGCCGGATTTGTCATGGTGGAGAACATAAAGCTTTAATTGAATCCGGCGACAAACATTAAAAGGTACAAAGTACATTTGGTTGTGGAATTAGGAAAATGTTCCCGAATGGCGAAAAGAAGATTATTATGCATTGAAAGCGCTTGATTTAAAAACGAGTAGAGCATGTGCGATAAAAGTTAATTTCCGTCATATCTGTGATTATAAATATGAAGCATGCATGAGGGAATACTTCGATAAATGGTATTTCTGGGCGCCCCATTCACAAATAGCCCCAATGCTAAAAGCGGCAAAAACATTGAAAGTACATATTGATAACATTGTCACGTATGCGAAACATCGGATTACCAATGCACTTGGTGAAAATTTAAATGCAAAGATCGAAAAAGTCAAAAGAAAGGCGTGTGGCTTTCGTAACCGGCAGCATTATCGCTCAGCAATATACTTTCATTGCGGAGGGTTGGATCTATATCCTTACCCACCAGTAAAGCCTTGTTTACGATACAGATTTGCTTGAATACAATATATAGGGACTACCCATGAAAAAGCCGGAAGCGGCTCTTTATTTTATTAGTTTTCAAAATTAATAAGGATAAGACATCAGTTTTTTCTAATGTCTTACCCCTTATTGTAAATTTAGTTCACTATTTCTTTCTGTACTAAAATTCTCTTGAAGCACAATTCAATGACGAAGAACGGAACTCTATCTTCTTAATATTCATTTTGTCTTTCAATAACTCATAGAATACTGTACAAAACCATTCGCAGGTTGACGGTCCTTTGCTCACAGCAACTCTACTCTCTGGAAAAGATTTAACCAATTCATGATTGAGAGCTTTTGCTGGTGTTCCGAATCTGCTTGTTGTTCCTTTCATTCCTGTTTTCTCATAACCCTGCATCACCAAATCAAGTAATGGGTCGCCTTCCTGAAAAATAGTAGCATGCATGAAGTTGTCGGCTACTGCCCAAGCTAATTTTTGTGCTTCCTTTACAGGATAAGCATAATTGTGTTCGTTCAGATCTCCTTCAATTTCTAAAGTTAAATAACCCGAGTGTCCATGAAGATAACTTGCTTCTCCTGGATAATTCATAAACCTGTGTGCATATTGGAAATCCAATTTTACAATCGATCTGTACTTGTTGTTTGACATAATGATTTTCTCCTTAAGTTATGGTTTTAAGTCAGCCTGTGAGCGACAGGCAACGCGTTAATCAACACGGTCGTCTTTCAGGGAGGATTCTGATGTATACCATTTACTTCCCCTTTCTTTGGGTTGATTGTTTGTTATCTTTCCGACATTTTCCGCATATTCCAAAGAAATCAATACGGTGGCGTGAAATCTTGAATTCGCTCATTTTTTCAGCCTGCGAATTAATCGCAGCATATTGAGGCATTTCGAAATCTTCAACCAGACCACATTTTTCACAGACCAAATGATAGTGAGGGGCAATTTTCGCCTCGAAACGGTCAAAGGTGCTTCCAAAAGGAAGTTTCTGTATCAGCCCTTGATCCATAAGAACCTTTAAATTCCGATAAACAGTGCCAAGACTCAATTCAGGTATTTCTTCCTTTAATCTCATGTAAATCCAATCAGCGGTCGGATGAGATTTCGTTTCTTTAAGAATCTTAAGAATTCTTTCTCGCTGTTGGCTTTTCCGGTATTCCATATAATCTTTATCAATAATCGTTCTTATTACTAAAATGCTTTCATGGCGCGTTGAAAATCAAATCATTTCTTGGTTTTCATTCGCTGCATAAGCGGTTTGCTTTTTTTGGGGGGGGGCTGCATCTTTCTCTTTTGCTTTTTGTCTTCCGCCGCCGCTTATAATTTTATTACTTTGCATAGAGCCGATTCCGCTTTTTGCGCGACCGTCTTTACCTGATTAGAAATTTATACTTTATTTCTTTTGGTTGCGGGTCATCACTATCAAAGAATACTGTGTCATAGGGCACATAGACTTGAGCATTGTGAAACTGATAAAGTTTTTCTGCAGTATCACTAACACTAACAGATGTCTTCAGGAAATTCCAAGATTGTATGACTAATGTCGTATTTTTGAAAACCTTCATCGTATCACAGGACTCGGCACCTATTGTTTGGAATGTAGGCCCTCCGATGCCATATCCAGAGACAATTATGATTGACTCGCCTGATGAGATTGTGGTATCAACTATAGTGTCAACAGTCGGCAAATTGCCACCCAATACAGAAAAACCTAATAGACGAATTGTGGTACCACTACCATTTTCAAGATAGTATGTGTGTGTAGTCCATCTTTCTATATCAGTTTCACAGGAAACCAATATTGCCGCAAACAAGCAAAATAGAACTCTCATAAATTGTACTCCTTAGTATTGGTTGAGGTATTCATCCCGAATGGCGGCAGTAACACCACTTGGCAAAGGAAGAGCCTTGATTTCATTCTTGAAATCAGAAATGTTCCTGCATCCACCTTTAGCAATGATTGTTTCAATCTGCTTGAGGGTATATCCTGATACTCGGTCTTGTAAATAAATATTACCGAAGCTACGCTGATTATACGTATCGATAAGATTAATCATTAGAGGCGAATACGCGTCACCACCGGTTCTCCACAATTGCTTATGATACCAATCAAGTGATGAACTCGTAAGGGGAAGACTATATATAGACGATGTCATATAATAACTGACGGCACTTGCCCAAGCTTCTTTAATTTTGCTGTCAACATTATTTACATAAGAACCATCGTATATCTGGTCATGGTGTGCATGACCAAGTTCATGAGTAGTTATGCTGAATAGATCCTGCGATGAAATGCGAGTGCCATTTGACCAACTTCTCCAAATCCGAATATTTTCATTCCATCCTCTGTAGTATCCTGATTTGTCAGTTGGCCCATTCTCGTCCATAGCTTGGATAGAAATGAGATCAAATGGCTTGTCCTTCAAACCGAACGGCTCTTGACCAACACAAAATGCTCCTGCTCTGAAAATATGGGCATACGTCCATGACATACCTGATGAAATAACAAGATTCCAGGCTCCCCGTTCCCGGCTGATTTTAAAATAAAATAATATAAGAAAAGCAAGGAGTCGAAGTGACAAATAGCGATGGCTCGTCAAAATAACGGAGAGCAAGGACTCACCGAAGTGACTGTCAACATCGGAATTTAGGGTAGTTACCTGTAATCCGACCCTTCAAATCCAGTAAATGATGTTGTTATCCTCCCAGGCCCCTGTGTATAATTCAATATATGAACTCAAAAATCATTTTAACAGCCCTTCTCTGCATCACTTTTCTTTGCAGCTTTCCTGCCCAGGCAAAGCGTTTTTATGTTGATCCTGCAAAAGGTTCAATATCCAATGATGGAAGCGAGACAAAGCCATGGAGCACCCTGAAAGAAGTTTTTGACAGCGGCAAAATAGAGACTAAGAAATTTGAAACCAAGCCTGCCACTGCTCAGGGTGCAATGATTGTTAAAAATCCGGGAGCTCCGGTAAAAGCCGGTGATACTCTTATTCTAAGAAGCGGATTTCACGGAGAAATAGTTGCCATAGAATACTATAATGACGATTACATAACTATTATGGCGGAAAAAGGTCACAGTCCTAAAATATCCAGTTTAGAACTCCGCTCCTGCTGCAAATGGATAGTAAAGGGACTTACCATAAGTCCTTCGTTTGTACAGCCGTACCGTGCAAAAACACTGATCCAGTTCGCTTCACATAACTGGACAGGGAAAAGCTACGACTGCATCGCTGAAGCCTGTACTGCCTATTCGGTTCCCGATGCTTCATCTTGGACCGCAGCACAGTGGGACAGTCTGTCGTGCAACGGGATATCGCTTCCGGGAAACAGGATGGTTGCTCGGGGTATCTATTTTAAAAATGTCCGATTTGGTATCACTGTCAATGGCGACTCCTGTATGGTGGAGAATAACATCGTGGAGAACTTTGCCGGTGATGGTATGCGGGGGCTTGGGGATTATTGTACGTTCCAGTATAACACTATCAAAAACTGCTATGCAGTCAATTCCAACCATGATGATGGCTTTCAGTCGTGGTCGGTGGGAGACAGCGGAAAAGTAGGAACCGGTGTTGTACGCGGGGTGGTTTTGCGTGGTAATACGATTATTAATTATGAAGATCCCAATCAGCCACACCTGGGAACTCTTCAGGGGATCGGTTGTTTTGATGGCTTGTTTGAGGATTGGCGCATCGAAAACAATGTAATAATCACAGATCACTGGCATGGGATCACTTTGTCGGGTGCAATTAACTGTGTTATCATTAACAATACTGTAGTAGATATCAACCAGGAAAAACCAGGCCCACCCTGGATAAGGATCAGCGATCATAAAAACGGAACGTCATCCTCCGGTTGTATAGTAAGAAACAATTTGACTACAGCAATGAGTATATCGTCGCAGGGAGTAATTTCGGATCATAATATTGTAGTAAAAAACTATGCTGACTTTTTTGTCGATTACAATGCCGGTAACTTACATTTGAAAAATGGTTGTCCAGCAGTTGATGCCGGTGTAGCGGATCTTGCACCTGCCATAGACCGTGATGGAATTGTCCGTCCCAAAGGAAGCAGTATCGATATCGGAGCATACGAATTTACTACCAACAGGATCCTCATCCCCACTTCTTCAGAAAGGGGTGCAAGCACTCCGGTGCAGTTATTAAATTTTAATGGTAAAGCGATTTTTATTTTTGAAAAACCTTCTGGTTTTTCCCTCTCAGTGTTTGATCTTACAGGGAAACGTCTTCATTATTCCCGCGGAACTGCCAAGCCGCGTGTGATATGGCAGGGAGATGATGTACCAAACGGAACTTTCATTTTGCGGTTGCAGACCCAGGAAGAAACTTATTTATCGCGAATGGTTCTGAACCGTTAAGCCAATAGTGCTGTTTGTATCAGTTTGATTTCATTGACAGTTGAATGCTTTTCAGCCCTGAAAAATTTGGGTCGCAAAGATGTATGACATTTCACCTACTGTGGTTTTTAAGATAATTTGTCCCCAGCCTTTTTGTAGAGTTGTTTATACCATTGAAAAGACTTCTTCTCGAGGGCGCGTCAAAGTAACAGAGAGCGAGGACTCGTCGAAGTGCCTGTCAACGAGGGCTTACCGGAGCAACCTGCTCCCTAAATCCCCCAAAGGGGGACTTTAGGATCCCATGATGTAACTGTGAACTTGATCCAAAGGTCTTTTCCGCTCTTAAGTCCCCCTTTGGGGGATTTAGGGGGCAAGGGATTTGGGGACAGAGTCAGGCAATTTTTATTTACCCAACAACATTACTTCTTTACCTCTATATTCACCATTGAACATCAAATAAACTCCAGCAGTTTTTATTACCACATTACCACTGTTTGATTTAATTCTGCCCAAAACATCAAATACAGCATTTTTCCTCTGGATTTCATGTTTAAACAGTGTCCGGTTGTCCTCCGAGCGTGAAACATTCACCGATCCTGTACCAACATCAAAGTACATGGTATCTCCAGGTTCGCTAATTTTGGATATTTTCAAACCCCAATAAGAGGCTGGGTTTGATGATGGTGAAAATTCATCATTATTTCCTTTGTAAAAAAAGTCTTTCGAAGAACTTCCGGGATTAGGCCACTGCTGCGCAGCCATGGCATTATTTCCATCCGCCTCTACCACATACAAACATCTTCTGGTTCCGGAACTGTTGCTTCGGATAGAATAATCGAAATGATACAAAAGGAGGCCTTTGCCCTTGACATTACTCCACCGGCCAGTGTTTGAAATTACTGACCAGAACAGCATTTCTGTTTTTTTTGCCGGATTGACATACAGATAACCGCTTCCGTTATGCCAGGCCTTAAAGGATTTATTGGTAGATTCGTTTACAGTCTCACAAGGGATCCATCCCTGGTCAGCTCTGAAAAAGTCATTGATCGCCTGTGGATTGACATCGCTCATCCTGTTTCCCATCAGGCAATAATCACCAAACCAATAAAGATCAGGCCACCCGAAAACCATGTGCCCGGTTTCATGACAAAACACATACAGCGATAAATTCGTGCCCATGTCGCACATATTATAGCGTCCAATGGTAACCCCATCCTTCCTGATTCCAACACTCCCGGCATGTGGCCAGAGTCCTTTTCCCCATGTTTGTCCTGAACCGGCATAAACGATACTGATAGCCTCGGTGGTCCCATTATTGTCGTTATCATATAGGGAGAAATCAACTGTAGCATCAAAGTACTCGATCAACTCTTTTACAAGTTCGGCTGCAGTTTCATAACCGCTTGCGTTTTCATAATATGATTTGGGTTTCTTTGCCCGGTAATAACCTACTACATGATTCTGTAGATCAACCTGTCCATTGGAACATTCATAGAAATAATCCCGCACAGACCCTTTGGTGCCTCCCATCGAAAACCCGGGTTTATTTAACCAGTCTGTAACCTGTTGTTCTGTAAAGATTGCCGGCTGATCACTAAAATCTACAATCATTGTAAGCCCATAGATTGTACCTTTAGGATTTGGGTAAAACCCCAGCCCATCCGTTGACAATGAACCGCGTTTTGCCAGTCTCCCAGGTAACTGATCGGGCCACTCAGGAACAATTTTTCCTTCCCATACGATAATAGGATAAGCAGGTGAAACCAGACAAAGAACCATCAGGATATTAATTAAAACTTGAAAAGAATTCATATCATCATCTCTTAATTGGTGTTTCTGAGCAGCAACAGAATAACTTTAAATATCAATATCAAATCTGAAAAAATAGGAATTAATATCAAAACAATATCTAATCAGAAGTAATAAGGATAAAATATCTAAACAAGAACCGGAAATGTTAAAAAAGCTTATTTTTCAGAGCTTATTATGGTGCTACTCAGGTAGCAATGGCAAAAAACGTAAATATCAAATCGGGAAAAAATAAGAACTAATATCAAAACAATATTTAATCAGAAGGATGCCTCAGTTTAGAAAGCAAAAGCGCTCGCATTCTGACGTACTGACTGAATGGCTAGCCGAAACCAATAAAGGGCGCATGCCTTACCAGATTTCTCACATTCGTTCGAAATGACATCTAATGGGAAATATGGATATACTTATCTTGATTTTGACGTCACAGGATCCGAACGATTTTGGTTATAGCTGTCTTAGCGTAATGCCGAAGGAGTGAACCTTTTGAGCAAAAGTGAAAGCGTAACTACGGTTACTGAGCTCATGGCCATGGCAAATCCGGCAAGTTCGGGCCTGAAACTTATCCCCCACAAAGGATAGAGCAGTCCGGCAGCCAAAGGAATAAGTGCCCCATTATAGGCAAATGCCCAGAAAAGATTCCACTTTATCCTCTGCATCATTTTCCTGCCAAGTTGAAGTGCTGCCACCGCATCGAGCGGATCATTTTTAACCAGAACAATCTGAGCACTCTCTACCGCCACATCGGTTCCGCTTCCCAGAGCAACACCCACATCCGCCTGGGCCAACGCCGGAGCATCATTGATCCCATCACCGACAAAAGCTACAATCTCCCCTTCTGACTGCAGCCTTTTTACTTCTGCGGCTTTGTCCTGAGGAAGCACTTCTGCCAGAACCCTGGATATAGCGGCCTCTGAAGCGACAGAACTGGCAGTTCTCTGGTTATCGCCGGTAATCATGACCACATCACAACCCATTTTTTTCAATTCAGTTACCGCTCTCTGTGAGGTCTTTTTCAAAGGATCGGCAATAGCAATGGTCCCAAGCAGTTTTTCAAAATCGGCAACCAGAATAACCGTCTTGCCCTGCTGTTCCATTTCGGTAATCTTGTTGTCAACGAAGGAATAATCGATTCCGGATTCGCTAAGAAAGAGTCGATTTCCGATAAGAATCTTCTTTCCATCCACATCGGCCCGCACTCCCTTTCCTTCAACTGCAAAAAATCCACTGGTTTCTCCAGGAGTTATTCCAGCCTTTTTCGCGGCATCAAGTATTGCATCTCCCAATGGATGTCCAGAGTCTTTTTCCACAGATGCAGCATAAAAAAGCAATGTGTTCTTCGGAACCTCAAAAGCCAAGATATCTGTGACCACCGGATGTCCTGCAGTCAATGTACCGGTTTTATCGAAAATTACTGTAGTCACTTTTTGGGCCAGTTCCAGAGCTTCTCCATTTTTGATAAGAATTCCAAGCTCCGCGCCTCTGCCAATACCTACAGTCACAGCAGTTGGTGAAGCCAGACCAAGAGCACACGGGCATGCGATCACCAGCACTGCCACAAAAGTGGTAAATGCAAAAAGCAATGATGTTCCAGCTATAAAATACCAACCAATAAAGGACACTAATGCCACAGTTAAGACAAAGGGGATGAAAAATTCCACCGCTTTATCTGCTATTTTCTGAACAGGCGGTCGAGAACCCTGAGCCTCACGGACCAGTTTTATTATCTGTGCGAGAACTGTATCTTTTCCAACCCGTTCTGCTTTGAACTGGAGTACGCCGTTGCGATTAAAAGTTCCTCCTATAACCGAATCACCTGGCTTTTTCACCACCGGAATCGATTCTCCTGTAATCATCGATTCATCCACAGAACTCTCACCGGCAGTTACATTTCCATCAACCGGAATTTTTTCACCCGGCTTGACAACGACCATGTCCCCTTTGACCAGAGATTCCACAAGAACCTCTATTTGCTGATTGTTACGGATGACAGTTGCGGTAGCCGGCTGTAAACCGATCAGCTTCTTTATGGATTCGGAGGTTTTGCCGCGTGCCCTGGCTTCCAGAAAGCGCCCCAGAGTCAGAAACCCCGCAAGCATTATTGCTGTTTCATAGAACATGAACTGATGGGAAAATATGATTCCGAAAGTAGCAAGAACACTGGCGGAAAATGCAGTTATTATTCCCATGGCATACATTACATCCATGGTCAGAGAGCCATTTTTAAGTGCCGAATAAGCAGCAGTAAAGATAGGAAAAGATACATATACAAAAGCAGGAGCTGAAATCAGCAGCATGATAAAGGGTGTATAACGGTGGTGCATTATTGCAGGCAGATACATGACAATCATCATGGGAAGACTGACAGAAAATGCGACAATCATTCTATATAGTCTGCCCTGCTGCTCCCTGGCTTTTAACTTTTCGGATTTCCCGGCTCCGGATTCATCAATAACACCCCGGTACTCAAACCCGGCTTTAGTGACTGCCCGGCTTAACTCGGCAGTATTAACCACCTGAGTAGCTAAAGTAACCAGTGCGCTTTCAGTTACCGGATTTACCGAGGCATCGATCACACCTTCTACACTGCACAGCGCATTTTTGACTTTAGCTGCACATGAAGCACAATGCATTCCGCCGATGGTGATAGTAATTTGCATTTCAGAAATCTTGAACCCTGCATTTTCAACTGTTTTTTTCAAATCTTCGAATGATATTTTTGAATTGTCAAATTCAACAGATGCAGTTCCGGTCCCAAAATTTACCTCTGCAGAGATAACACCGTCTCTTGAATAAAGTGCCTTTTGCAATCTATTGGCACAACTGGCGCAGTGCATGCCAGAAATGGTCAGTTCGATCTTTTTTAAGCTTGGATTCATCAGCAGCACTCCTGCCTTTTACCCTGTTATTGTTAATTCGTTTTGTAGTAAGATAAAATTTTCCGGATAAAAGGCAGACTTTTTTAAGAATTAGACTGCTGCAGGCTGTAATTTTTATGCAGAATAAGCAGAATTGCCAATAAAGCCAGTGCTGAGATTGTATAAAAGGAATAAATTTTGGAGAACTCACCGATAACACTGGATAAGATGTATGCGATCCATATAAGAAATGTATATACAGCTAATAAATAGCGTACTAATGGAGTAATTATGCCTGGAAACGTACGAAAACAATAGTATATCGAGACAGTTGCAGGTAATAGCAGTGCCCAGTAATGTCTCCAGGCGATCGGTGGAAACAGAATCATCATGATACAGATAATAGAAAACTCGATCAGGCCCGATACCGATGCCCTTTTATGCGGAACTCTTAAAATAGTTGAAAATGAAATGATGGCTATTAATGCAATGGAGCAATAATTGGCTATAGTTACAAAAATAGAAGGAGCAGTTTCTACTATATGAAGCTGATGGACCAGCAGTCGTTCCCAGAAGGCATACAATGACTGGTTGTATGGAGTCACAAAATCAGGCCCTAAAGGTTTTAGCAGGCTCATCGAAATCCATTCATTCATCAGAGCTATAAACTTATTAAAACCATAGAATAATACTGGTGAAACAGTAAAAGCGATACTCCAGAGCAGTGTGGATATAGAAGTTTTCCATTGTTTTCTTAAAAGGAAGTAGATCAGAAAAAGTCCCGGATATGCTTTAATCGAAGCAGCGAGACCGAAGAAAAATCCGGCTTTCCAGTCTTTTTGGTGGTCGTGAAAATACAAACCGGAGGTTATAAGCAGAAGGATTATCATATTGATCTGCAGCCAATAGAAAGTGGCGATAAAAGGAGGTAAAACCAGCAGAAAGGGCACAACAATCAGATCAGATGTAAAATCAAAGCCATTGCCCGGAAAGAATGCTGGTTTCTTTTTGCAGAGCATCAGCATCATAATCTTCATTGATAGAACGAAAGCAGTAAAATTAACAAAATACCATAACAGCTTAGTTGGCACTAACCCCAAAAGATCATTGCAAAGAGCCAAAGGTACGGAGAAAAAAGAGAAGAATGGAGGCCAGGTATTGGTTTCGGAAAACTTATAGAGCTCCCCAAGTTTAAGAGCATCATGACCGGCAGCGATATATCCCAGAATATCCCTGCCCCGGTTATTATTGGGATTAAAATAAACGGTAATTTCTGGAAGAATCAGGGCTGCAAGGACAAAGAAAAAAATTGGCTTTCTGTATTTTTTTAATTGTTGAAGAATTGCCGTTTTTATTCTTGAGCTAACAATCATTGACTTTTCTCCGGTGATCCATTTGGGGAACTTACTTTTTTGGTTGTGAAAATAGTAAAAGAAAACATTTTCCCAAAATACTTTTCCACGAATGTATTAACTCTTCAGTCGCTTACTGCAGCAAGATTGATGTTTCTGTGCAGAATAACAAGGGCAAACAAGAGCACCAGTCCAGAGAACATGCCACTGGAATGCATTTTTAAAAAGTAGGTGATTGCCGATTTTGAGAAGATGTAAGGTACTGCCGTTAATATGATATAGGTAACAAAAAGGGACTTGACTGCAGTAGTGAACACCTGCGGCATTTTCTTCAAGCAGTAATATGCAGAGGCGGTTGCAGGTAACAGCAATACCCAGTAATGCTCCCAGGCGATTGGAGGAAACAACATCATCATGACACAAATCATAGAAAATTCGATAAATCCGGATATCGACAGTTTTTTATAGGGAACACTCAGAATCGATGAAAAAACGATAATGGATATTGTAATAATCGACAAATAATTAGCTGATTTGATCATCATGGAGCCAGCTTGGGTGATATGAACCTGATGAGCCAGCAGCCGTTCCCAGAACGCATAAAGGGATTGATTCAAATAAGAATGATATCCAACTATAAATGGTTTAAAAAAGCTGATCGACATCCATTCGATCATGAGATTGCTGAACCGTTCGATGCCATAAAACAGGACAGGTGAAACCGTAAATCCTATAGCCCATAAGAGGATGGCGCCAGAAACTCTCCATTGTTTTCTCAAGAGGAAATAGATCAGAAAAAGGCCGGGAAATGCTTTTATCGAAGCAGCAAGCCCAAAGAATAAACCAGCGACCCAGTTTCTTTCCCGGGTGTAAAAGAAAAAACCGGCAATCACCAGAAACAGAACAAACATGTTTATCTGCAGCATGAAGAAATTCTTGATAAAACCAGGCAGAATAAGAAAAAAGGGGACAAAAACCAGATCGGAAGTGAAATCGAACCTGTCATTACCTGGCAGGAAAGAGGGCTTCTTTTTATAAAGCAGTAAAGAGATCATCTGCATGGCCAGGATAAAAGCCATAAAATTAAAAAAATACCACAGTTCCTTTGTAACAGGCAGTCCTAAGAATTTTTGAGAAAGAGCAAGTGGCACACAAAAGAAAGAGAAGAATGGAGGCCAGGTGTTGTTTTTTCCAGGTTCAGAAATCCTGTAGAGGTTCTCCAGCTTCAATGCATCGTTGCCAGCGTTTAAATAACCATAAATATCGAATCCACGATTGGGTCGGTGAAAATAAACGGTTATCTCTGGAAGCACTATTGCAGCAAGAGCAATAAAGAATATGGGGATTCTGTGTTTTTTAAAGAAATTTATGATTACCAGCTTTAATCTGGATGCCATAATCATTGTGTTTTCCGATATGGCCTTAGATTGTACTTAAGAATGCAGATTAAAGCTCTGAAAGCATCTTTCAAGCCGATTTTCTTTCCCTCTCCATAGGTTCTTCCAAAATAGGAGATCCCTACTTCGTACACTCTTACGTCTTTTAGCTTGGATATCTTTGCGGTAATTTCAGGTTCAAAACCGAACCGTTTTTCTTCGATTGTAATCTGGCTAATAACCGATCTTTTAAAGACTTTATATCCGGTTTCCATGTCGGTCAGGTTGTGATTGGAAAACATATTAGACAGGAGAGTAAGCATTTTATTACCGACAAAGTGCCAGAAATAAAGAACACGATGTGGTCCTGCACTTAAAAACCTGGACCCGTAAACCACATCTGCATGTCCATCAACGATAGGTTGCAGTAACACCGGATATTCGTTTGGGTCATATTCCAGATCGGCATCCTGAATTAAAACGATATCTCCTGTGCAATTGGAGAAGCCATGCTGAAGAGCAGCACCTTTGCCACTGTTTTTGTCCAGATGAAAAACACGTACAACATCACTGTGCATGCTGTTTAATAGTTCAGCAGATCTATCACTTGATCCATCATTAACCGCCACAATCTCTCTGGAAGAGATCCCGGGGGGTACTGGTGCATTTAAGACCTTCCTTATAGTGGTTTCTATGGTCTTTTCTTCGTTATAAACCGGTATTACGATACTTAACTTCATCTAACTGGTACTCCTCAATAAGACACTTAAAATATATGAAAACAAAATTTAGTATTAATAAAATTAGCAGAGCTGCCACAGAGCAGACGGAACTCTGTATTCCATTAAAGGACATATAATGAGGTTTTCAGGACTTTTTTGGGCGATTTTGACTGCAACGGGCTGGCAAAGATCCGGTTATTGGCATCGTTAAATGGAATTAATGTATATTTTCCCGCTTTGATAAAAGCAGGCCTGATATGGAAACAATTATTCTACTGGTGGTTTCGAATATATTCATGACTTTTGCCTGGTATGGGCATTTAAAATTCAAGGATACGCCACTTTGGACAGTAATAATTATAAGTTGGCTGATCGCGTTTGTTGAGTACTGCTTTCAGGTACCAGCCAACCGTATAGGTCATGGCCAGTTCAGTGCAGCACAACTAAAAATTATTCAGGAAGTAATAACCCTGGTCATCTTTTCTCTGTTTTCCATCTTTTATTTACGTGAGCAGTTTCGCTGGAATTACATAGTAGGATATTGCCTCCTTGTAGGAGCAGTGTTTTTTTTCTTTAAAAAGTAGTTTTTGCGGTTTTTATGTAGGAGGATTCTACAGAAAAGCCACAGAAATACGCCTGGTTTTATGTTCATGACAAAATCTTTAACTGTAAATGAATCTGGGGAATACCTTTACTGGGCAGAGCCATTTGTTAAAATCATTAACCTGATTTTAGCACTCTTCAGCCTCGCAGCCATCTCCAGCCTTGTTCTTCAATATGGTTTTTATTTAACAGATTCAGTCTCGGCAATCCTTAACCGGGTTGATCTGTTAATCGTACAGTTTTATCTGTGGCAGTTTATCTTTAAGTTTCTTTTCAGCCGCTCAAAGCTTTCCTTTTTAAAACGACACTGGTTCGAAGCAGTACTGGCAGTACTGATCTTATCAGAATTCGCTTTAATAATCCGTATGGAGGGAATAAATGTCATAAGAAAATATTTTCTGGACATGAATATCACAGCAGTTACAGAAATCTATGTAGGCTTTGCCCAGATACTAATCATTTTATCTATTATTACTGAGGGAATTAATTATAACACCAGACTGGCTTCACTGAAGTTTCATCCGGCCCAGACCATGATGCTAAGCTATATCGTGGTAATTTTCATTGGCACCGCACTTCTGATGCTCCCAAAAGCAACTCCCAGTAACGTATCAATCAGTTTTATTGACGCACTGTTTACAGCCACCAGTGCTACATGTGTAACCGGTTTTACTGTGATTGACACTGCTGGAGGGTTTACTTTTACCGGAAAACTCATAATCCTGTTTTTAGTACAGATAGGCGGACTGGGTATCATGACCCTCTCAAGTTTTCTGGCCCTTTTCTTTGGTCAGGGTGTAGGCATCAGAGAAAGAGTCATGTTGCATCAGATGATGAATATTGACAAGATAGGAGTAATTTCCACTGTATTGCGAAATGCAGTAATCCTGACTTTTAGCATAGAGGCAGCCGGTGCAATTCTGCTGATGTTTTTCTGGGCAGACCAGGGTTGGACTGCCAGCCAATTGATTTTTAATTCAGTATTTCACGCCATTTCCGCTTTCTGTAATTCCGGATTTTCCACCTTTTCAGATAACCTTAGCTCCTATCATCATGATATCGGAGTCTTAATGACCATTTCATCTCTGGTAATTCTTGGTGGACTGGGTTTTATTGTGATACTGGAACTAATTGGTGGTACTGTTCAGTTAAAAAAGACACATCACCATTCGCGGCTTTCGATTCAAAGCCGTATGGTTCTGATAATCAGTGGTCTGTTATTATTGACAGGTTTCGTTCTTTTATACACCCTGGATGATCATGCGAATGGATGGAACAGGGCATTGACTGCATTTTTCAATTCAGTTACAGCACGTTCCAGTGGATTCAATACTGTGGATTTTGCAGCACTCAATAATTCATCGATACTGATTATGATGATACTGATGTTTATCGGGGCATCTCCCGGGTCAACCGGAGGAGGAATCAAAACCACCACCCTGGGGATACTCTGGGCAAGTATCGGGGCAATTATTACCGGCCAGAACCGTATAGTTATTTTTAAACGCAGGATTCCATTTCTGGTTCTTAACCGTGCTCTGGTTGTCTTTGCGTTTTCAGTGATGGTCGTGGTAATTTCTGCTTTTCTGTTAAGCATTACCGAAAAAGCCCCCATAATTGACATAATTTTCGAATCAGTCTCAGCATTCAGCACAGTGGGACTGTCCCGGGGACTTACACAACTGTTAACCACAAATGGAAAGTTAATAATTATATTATCGATGTTTATCGGGAGACTGGGGGCATTAACTCTGGCCTTTGCCATTACCGCACCCACCGAACTTCCTTCTGTTAAAGTCGAATACCCATCCGAATCGGTGATGATTGGTTAGAACAGGATTTTTCTTATGGATAAATATGTTATCATCGGACTGGGAGTTTTTGGCCGTGCGCTGGCCGAAAATCTTATCCAGAAAGGTACTGAGGTAATAGTAATAGACAAATCTATGGATCTGATAGAAGAGATGCGGGACCTGGTAACATATGCAGTTTGCATGGACAGTACCGATGAAAAAGCGCTGGATACAATCGGTTTAAAGGATGTGGATGTGGGAATCGTTTGTATTGGTGAAGATTTCGAAGCGAATCTGCTGACCTCAGTTCTTCTGAAACAGAAGGGGGTTAAAAGAGTCATCTCCAGGGCATCGGGGCCTCTTCATATAAAGATCCTCAAAGCTGTTGGTATACATCAGATAATAACCCCCGGTGTGGAAGCAGCAGAGAAACTGGCCTACAGTTTAGTTCATAAAAGTTTACTCGACATAAGTTATATTTCAGAAACCACTGCGGCAGCCAAGATCAGCATACCACCCAGTTTCGCAGGTAAAACTCTGGGCAAGCTGAATCTCAGAGCAAGGTTCGGCATTAATGTGGTCGCGATTCACCGAATGATAGAAAAAATGGAAAAAGATGGCGTGGTTCTTCATGAGAAAGTCGTAAGCAATATTCCGGGTGCAGACACCGTAATAGAAGCTAATGACATCCTGGTGGTAATTGGAGAAACGCAGGATCTCGACAAGGTTATGAAAAGTCTTTAAGAGCTGTTTTTTACAGTTAATTAGAGCTTCAAACCATATCAGCAGAGTCAAATTGCCAAATTTTGGCAATAAACCCGCGAGAAAAACGAATTCTGGTTCTGGAGGAATAAAGTACATGGAAAAACGAATGATTATCCCCGATGAAAACTCGCTGGAGCTTTATTTAAAAGATATCAGCAAAAACGAAGCACTTTCTGCTGAAGAGGAAGCACGCCTGGCTGTAAGAATCAAGCAGGGTGATAAAAAAGCCCTGGAAAAACTGATAAAAGCTAATCTTCGCTTCGTGGTCAGTGTAGCCAGAAACTATCAAAACCAGGGCCTGCCTCTTGGTGAATTGATAAGTGAAGGTAACCTGGGTTTGATTCAGGCAGCAAAACGGTTTGATGAAAAACGCAACTTCAAATTCATTTCTTATGCTGTCTGGTGGATAAGACAAGCGATACTGCGCGCACTTGCAGATCGATCCAGAATCACCAGGGTACCTCTGAACCGTATAGGAATTATTCACAAAGTCGGACGTACCCAAAGCAGACTCGAACAGAAATTCCGAAGGGTTCCTACCATGGAGGAAATCGCTCAGGAACTGGGCTTGCAGGAAAGTGAAGTGCTGGAGATACAGAAAATAGGAAACCGTTACCTTTCACTTGACACACCAGTTCAGGCCGATGACAGCTCTGTGCTGATCGATCTCTTACATGATGAGAATCAGGAGATGCCTGACAGTAAGCTTATCGAGATGTCTATGCAGGAGGGGGTCAATAAAATTCTTGATACTCTTAATGAAAGAGAAAAAAGGGTTCTCAAGCTGTATTTCGGTGTAGGCGAAGATACTCCACATACCCTGGATGAAATCGGTAAAAGACTTCATCTCACCCGTGAAAGAGTTCGCCAGATAAAAGAAAAGGCTATCCATCGTCTTAAAAACTCCTATCGCAACAGATGCCTCAAAGTTTTCACCGACTTTAATGGCTAAGGTTGCATAATAGTCCTGTTTTTTTGCTTCTTTTGAACAGGACTATTCTTTTTGTAACTACTCAGGTATCTTTGGCAAAAAAATCATGTAATAATATCAAATCTGAAAAAAATAGAAATTAATATCAAAACAATATCTAATCAGAATAAAATATCTAAACTCAGTAGCATCCGGTTAATTTAACAAAAGGTTACTGGAAAAACCGATTGAGATTTGGAATTTCAGAACGGAAAGCACCAAATTACAATTCCTAAATTCCAAATAATTTCCAAATTACAATACCAAAATTCTAAACAGGATTAGGAATAGAAAAATTCGAAATCCGAAACAGGAACAGAAGTTGGAATGGAAAACTTTCTGTTCTTTTCTTGTTTGGGTTTTGAATGATTGGTTATTGGGATTTGTTAGGATTTGGTGATTGTGATTTGGAATTTATTTGCGTGCCCTACCTTTTATGCAATCTTATGTTTGTTAATTAACCGGACACTACTGATCTAAACTAAGAACCGGAAATGTTAAAGCTGCTTATTCTTCAGGGCTTATCTGGTTTAGGTTTCTATACCTGAGTAGAAACTCTTTCTTTTCCCTCTCTTCTGCACAGCATTCAGAGTAAAATTTGCATACTATGGTTGCTGATTCATATATATATTTCTTTTCTCAAGCAGAATTTTGTCACTTTTTTAAAAGCTTTCATGATGAACCCACTCTCTAAATTAAAAAAGGTTAAAAAAAGAAAAGTTCTGGTCATTTCCGGAGGTGGAGTTCAAAGCGGTATTCAATGCCTTTATCTTAAATTCAATGGAAACTGGGATCTGCTGGCGTCCTCCTTTTCCCCTTATCCGCAAAAAGTCTCTGATTTTATTGAACTTTGCGCCAAACAGGATGAATCTTTCAGGCTCTGCGATCTCTCATGGCTCGATTACAAAATCTCCACACTTCTAACCGAATCTGCAAAAACCGTATTGATGGGACTGCCGACCGCATTACGCTCACCACATTACATTGTACTCAATAAACCAGTAATATGGAGAGGTGCCATCGGAGAGAATCAACAACAATCTCATTGGGACTTTTCTTTGGGTGATGCACAATATGTAGCCAGCATGTTTAATGTTCCTGTGCTTACCGACTTTGTTCGTCATAATATTCTGGCAGGTGGCATTGGTGTTCTTCCCACAAATCCAGGAAACCAGATCATCGCCTCCCGCAGCTCCGGAATAGCAGTGTTTCTTAATATTGGCGCAATCAGCAGAATGAGCATTATCGATGTAGCAACTTCCACCGTTCTTATAGATTCGGACTGTGGCCCCGGAAGTTGCCTTCAGAATAAATTCATAAAAGAAAATCTTAATATTAAAGATGGGTTCGATCGGGATGGCTGTTTTGCGGCAGAAGGCAAAGTAGAAGGAGACTGCCTTAACAAGCTAGCCTCTACTGAATGGTTTCTCAAACCAGCCCCCAAAGATGCCCTGTTCAATCAATTTGATGATCTGCTTCTGTTCCCTACCCTAAAATCCCTTCCTGCCGCAGATCAGGTTGCCACTATCACGGCCCTTTCTGCACGATCAGCATACGATTTCTTTCGAAGGGAATACAAACTCAAGATAGCACCCAATGCGGTCTATGTTTCAGGGGGCGCAGTAAATAATCTTACTCTTATGGAATACCTGAAAACCTACTTTTCTCCGATACCAGTCCATAGCATAGAGACTCTGGGAATTCCTGCAGATATGAGAATTCCCTTAGCCCTGGGTATTACATCGGATGCTTATGTAAGTGGTGTCTCAATTCCCTGGGGAAGCGGAAATTCTCCCAGAATCGATCCGCTAGCCAGATGGGTTTTGCCCTGAATCTGCTTATTTGCGGAATTTTTCTCCCACTTTTTTGTAGAGTTGTTTATTTTGAAATGACTTCTCCTCGCGGACTCGTCGAAGTGACAAATAACGAGGCTCGTCAAGTAACGGAGAGCAAGAACCCGTCAAAGTGACTGTCAACGAGGGCTTACCGGAGCAGACAACAGGTTTGCCAGGCCAAGCTTAAATAAGTCCCCGTCTAATGGACAATTTGGGATAAAACAGATAGCCAGCAGGCTGTTGACTTCCGTGACAAAAGGTATGCGCAATAGAATATATGTTCTTACAAATTTACTTCGGTTGCCAGGCTTAATCGGAATCAGGATCCTTCATCCGCATCAAACCCCGTGAACTTCCTTTTGCAAATTTTAACAGAACATCTATGTCCTTATCACCTGGAAAGGTAAGCGTAAGCTTTTCGATGGCTTGTTTCAGGGTAAGATTTTCTCTGAAAAGAATCTTGAATGCCCGTTTTATGTTCTGGCGTCTTTCAGCAGAGAACCCGTGACGTTCCAATCCCACCTTGTTTATTCCAACAATGCGCGTCTCACCTTCTCCACTGCACATGGCATAAGGCACTACATCCATAAAGGGACGGGAAACTGCACCGATAAAAGCGTAATCACCAATTCTGGTGAACTGATGGACTGGGACGATTCCACCAATAGTCACATAGTTTCCGACTTCGACATGCCCTGCCATTGCCAGACTGTTGGAAATGGTAACATCTGTTCCCAGAATACAATCGTGGGCAATATGACAATAGGCCATTATCCAGCTATTATCGCCAATCCGGGTTTCACCTCTATCTATAGTGCCCCGGTTAATAGTTACAAATTCACGAATAAAGCCGTTTTTTCCGATATAGGTGTATGTTTTTTCACCAGCAAACTTTTTATCCTGAGGGATCAGACCTATAGCAGCACCTTTGAAGATCCGTGTATTTTCGCCAATTCTTGTGCCTTCTGCAATCATGACGTGGGGACCAATTGTACAACCATCCCCAATTTCTACATCGTCTTCGATAACGGTATAGGGACCGATGGTGACATCGGTCCCAAGAACAGCCCCCGGAGCAATGATTGCTGTGGGGTGAATATTAGTAGCCATAACAAACCTCTTTTAACTTCCCAGCATCGCCAGCATATCAGCTTCGCAAACCAGCTTGTCACCCACGTATGCCTTCCCCTGGAATTTTCCAGTACCCCGCCGGAAAGTAATCATTTTGACTTCCAGACGCAAAGTATCACCAGGACGCACAACCCCTCTGAAACGGGCATTATCAATACCCAGAAACAGCACCTTCTTCTCAGCAGCTCCAACTCCGAATAATCCCATAATGGTAGCAGCCTGAGCCAAAGCCTCTATCTGCAATACCCCTGGCATCACCGGATTTCCAGGAAAATGTCCCTCAAAGAAATTGTCGTTAAAGGACACGTTTTTCTGCGCAACGATTCTTTCCCTTGGAACTATTTCCAGAACCTTATCGACAAAGAGGAATGGGTAACGATGAGGAATTGTATTGAGAATGTCATCGTAGGTCATCTCGACACTGGTTCCAGATCTTTGTTCTTTTTTATTTATAGCTTCGCGAATGTTTTTTGCTACTGCGATATTAGCGGCATGACCGGTTCTTGCTCCAATAATGTGTGCCTTAATCGGTTTACCCAGAAGATAAAGGTCGCCTATGAGATCCAGTGCCTTGTGACGGCAGGGCTCATTCCAGAATCTCAGCTCTGTGGTATTGAGAAAGCCATTTTCTCCCGATTCGATGGGTCCATGCCACGAAAAAAGCCTTCTGATATAATCTATATGCTCATTTGTTAAATCCACATCCTGTACTACAAGTGCACTATCCAGAGAACCACCTTTAATCAACCCCTGTTCCCTGAGTTTTTCAATTTCAGAGAGAAAGCAGAAGGTACGAGCAGGAGCAAAATCCTTCTCGTAATCATCAAGTGAGAAAAGAGTGGTATATTGAGCCCCCAACCTGGGATAGTTATAATCTATTTCCAGAGTAAGCCGGAAATGATCCAAAGGAAAAGCAGCCAGAGCTACATCGCCTTTAACAAAGATTGCAGGTTCCTCGATAGTGATATACTCACGCTCGGCCTGTTGCTCTACGATTCCTGCTTCTTTTACCAATTGTACATAAGGTTGTGAAGAACCATCCAGTAGAGGAATTTCCTGGGCATCCACTTCAACCCGGCAGTTGTCAATTTTCATACCAGCAAAGCAGGACATGACATGCTCAACAGAGTAAATTCTGACGCTGTCCTTTCCAATAGCAGTTCCTCTGGCCAGATCAACTACATTATCTATATCTGCCTGTATTTCCGGTTTATTTTCCAGATCTACTCTTACAAAGCGGATTCCGTAATTTTCAGGAGCCGGATTAAATGTCACTTTAGCAACAACACCGGTATGAAGTCCAACACCGGAAATAGATACACTTTTGCCGATTGTCTGCTGCAAGGCCATAGTGTTTAAGAAATCCTTTCTGAACAAAACCTACGAATTAGTAATAAGCGAATTTTTTAAATCTTCAATCTCTTTTTTAAGCTTCTTAACATCCTTAAGCAACTCAGGCAAAGATGCCTGCGCGGCTTCGATTCTACGCATGGTCATTAGATCTCTGGCGGGATAACCGGTTATCTTTTCTCCTGGAGCTGTTCCTTTAGAAACACCAGCCTTAGCACCAATAAAAGTACCATCACCTATCTCTATGTGGCCTACCATTCCAACCTGCCCGGCAAGAATTACCTGTTTGCCTATTTTTGTGCTTCCAGATATCCCTACCTGAGCCGCCATAGCAGTGTTCTCACCCACAGTGACATTGTGTGCGATATGCACCAGGTTATCGATTTTTACTCCTTTACCGATAATGGTGGGTTCAAAATTGCCTCTGTCTATGGTAGTATTTGCACCAATATCTGCATCATCTTCTATGACTACTCTTCCAAAGCAAGGTATTCTTACAAAACGTGGGCCTTCTGTGGCATTTCCAAAGCCATCACTTCCGATAACCGCACCAGACTGAATGATCACCCTGTTACCAATTCTGGTGTCCCATCTAATAATAACACCTGAATCGATACGGCAATCAGAACCAATAACCGTATTCTTTTCGATAATGCATCCGGCAGCAATTCGGCATCTGGGTCCAATTTTGACTTGGGGGCCAATTATAGTACCAGGTCCAACAGTCGTGGAAGGATCGATTTGAACAGTCGAATCGATAATACTGTCTGCAGAGATACCCTCGCCAAAAAGAGAAGATACATCCTCGAATAGCTGTGCTGCTTTGGCATATCCTAGATAGGGATCATTTACTTCCAGACAGATTTTTCCAGAAATAGCCTGTCCTTTTTTAACGATTACAAATCTGGATCGGCATTTTTCTACTTGTGAAAGATACTTGGGACTGGATAGGAAAACCAGTTCTGTTTCAGAAGCACTTTGTGGACTGTTAATACCGCTGACAGTAAAATCGGCAGTTCCCTCCGGAACTACCGCATCTATAGCCTTAGCCACAACTGATAGTTTAAACACGATTATTTTTCCTTGTTGAGGAGGTCCAATACCCGTTTATTCAAATTGTAAGCAGGCTTGGCATGCACTATTCCACCAGCCCGAGCATCAAATATAAAATCATAATTCTCATCAGCAGCAATTTTATCTAAGATTTTTTGAATTTTTTCCAGAATCGGTTTTGTCAGCTCTTCATTTTTAATAAGAGCTTCACCCTTCTGCCCAAATTTCTGCTGCAGAAATTCCTGATAAGCTATCATTTTGGCATTCAGGGAATCTTCAAGTTCTTTTTTACGCTCTGCACTCAGAAGGAGGCTCTGCTTATCAAGCTGCTCTTTGAGATCCTTCAACTCTTTTTGTCTTCTGGATGCATCCTGCTCCCATTTGGCGACTTCTTTGTTAAATTTCTCCTGAGCCAGTTTGGTCCCTTCGTATTGGGTAAAGATCTCTTCAGAGTTGATATATCCGATTTTCAGTTCGGCATGTAATGCAGCTACACTCACACAGAGACCAAGAACAGCAACTATAAAACCTTTGCGCATTTAATCCTCCTTTTTCCTAAGCATTTCTACCCCCGGGCAGCAGCGCATCCTGCTCAAGAATCAGAAACTCTTAAAAACCTCTATTCATCAAGAAATGTACTTCCCATCCATTTGGTTTTTTCTCAAAACGATTGTTTTTGTCAGGATCATCCAAACCATAACCGAAATCAAAACCCATGATACCTAACATTGGTACATTCAGACGTATACCAAACCCAACCGATTTATACAGATCTCCAAAATTAATCTTTGATAAGCCGCTCCAGGTATTACCTGCATCAGCAAAGACTCCCAGATAAAGCTGCTGATCCAACAGAGGATAACGCAATTCCAGGGATGTAGCAAAAAGGGTCAGACCGTTTTCAACATCATCTCCATACCAGCCACCAAACTCATAATCAGAATATCCCCGCAGATCTCCATCCCCGGTAAGAACCCCACCAAGATTAAACAGCTCAGCACGTCCGATTTTTATATCCTGCCCCAGACCGGTAATAAGCCCGAAATTCGAACGGCTTCCCAATACCAGCTTTCCAACCAGAGGAAAATAATGTTCGTAGCTTAATCTTCCTTTGAAAAAACGAAAATATTTATCACCAGGTCCCCAGGCAATCTGAGGCTCAATAGACAGTCTGTCACCCTTGGTAGGAAAAAGAGGTAAATCCAGATCATATCTGGAAACATTAAAGGATAACAGATTCAGGTAACCCTCCTTAAGCACCTCCAGATTATACTGGGGCTTGCTTGCAGAAGGAATACTGCTTTTTTCAAAACTGAACTGGTAGGAACCCTGAAATTTAAAGTTATTGTCGGGCCATTTCAGTCTGGAACGCCCGGCAGTGAGTCTGAAACCCACACTTTTATTAGTTTCTCCGTCATAATACTCGTGCAAAGTATAAAAAGCCTGCCCTGCAAGCAACAGCGGCATATCGAATGCCCATGGTTCAGTAAAACCGAGTCTGAAATTCTGGTATCTTCTTCCATATTCGACATTAATATCCAGTAACTGTCCTCTGCCTCTGAAATTGGGTATGGAGGTGGAAAAAGTACCCACAAAGCTCTCGCTGCTATAGGCAGCACCGACCTGCAATTGACCAATATTATCTTTTTCAGCAATGTCAAAAATAAGGTCAATCGTGCCATCTTCATTAGGGATCAGATCCGGTTTCACATCACTGAAATAATTAAGAGCCATTATCTTTTGTCTGCTGCGCAACATAAGCGATTGTTTATACTTTTTACCAGGGTAAAGATCAATCTCCCGGCGAACCACCTTTTCCAGGGTTTTATTATTACCTTTAATATCAATCTTACGCACAATAGCCGGTCTTCCTTCGCTGATATTGAAGGTAACATCGATTGTGTCCCCGCGATAATGGCGCTTTTCATCCACCCGAACCCACAAATACCCTTGTTCACGAAATGTGTTCTCAACCAGATATCTGGTCATCTCATAAAGGTTTTTCTTAAATGGCTTGCCCTTTTTCAAGGTTATTTTTGAATTAAGGGAATCTGTAGGAATGATACGGTTGCCTTTAAAGAAAAAATCACCGGTATAATACTTTTTACCTTCATCAACAGTAATCTCTATATAAATATCCCTTTTGGAGTCGCCATACCAGACACTGTCTTTTACAATCGATGCATCCAGGTATCCCAGATCATTATAGAAATAGACAAGCGTATCCAGATGCTCGCGATAGAGATCTTTGTTAAATTCGGCACCCCGGAACCAGCGCTTTTCTTTGGTTTTAAATTTACGGGCAAGTTTAGATTCTTTAACCTCTTTATTTCCCTTAAATGCCACACTCACTACCCGTACTTTAGGCCCTTCCTTGATATTCACCTTAACGAAGGCATTACCGGGTATTTTAGATTTCACCAGTTCAGTATTTATTTCAGCCAGGTTGTATCCCTTTTCGATGTATAAATCTTTGATTTTCCTCTTTAAATCAAAAAGAATATCATCGGTTATAATCTGCCCCTTCTTTAAAAGCGTAACCTTCTCTTCCAAATCCTTGTTTTTCAGCTTCCTATTACCTTCATACTCCACATTCTCACAAATCGGATACTCTTCCAGTTGCAACTTCAATTTTACAGAGGAATCATTTTCAGAAATCACATAAAAGTCCACAGAACGAAAAAGATCCAGTTCATAGACACGACGTATAGATTCCTGAATATCATTTGTGGTCAGGGGCTTTCCGACCCTGATCTCAAGAGCATTTCTTACAAGGGAAGGCGAATGGGTACTGAGTCCCTCGATAGCCAGAGAATCAAGGATCTTTACCCTGCTTACCTGCTGATCGGTATCAGGATCATACTCATCAGCATAAGCTGCAGGACCATATTCTCTGTCCATAGAATCAGGTTGCTGAGACCAGGAAAACCTGCAAAGAAAAATGAGTGACAGGAAAATCGCCCAATACCGTGGTATCATAAAAACCTCTAATAACAAGTTAAGATTTAAGTATTCTGCTAAATCGTGTTAAGGACAGCCATATCTTTTGAGAAAAAGCGAAAAACGAACTTTCGCATTTATTTCCTCTATAACCAGTACATCTAAAATATTGAACAAATAAACGGTTGGTCTGAAAATCCATCCCGATATTGTATTTAACTGTCAATATCGCGTCTCCTTCAAATCAGTTTCCTCAGGCTTTAAAAAAAGAACGTCGCGGATAAAAGTAGCGGCCTGTTGTAAGCCCACGTTTGCAGAGCGAGATAATCGTACTGATTCACCATTCTCGAATCGATGGTTTTTAAAATTTTAAAAAATAATTCGATACGATGCGGAATTCAATGCTATTAACCTCTATACCAGCTACTCTTTATGAGCTATCATATATTTTGCCCCACACACTGAGGTAAAGGACAATTTCCGGACAGACACCTGAACACGATGAAAATACTGCCGGGTAAGACAGGACACAAAATTCTGCAATTCATTTTCAGGTCTAACTTCTCCCTCAAAACATCCCAGACAGAGTTCTACATACAATAGCATATTTTCGCTTGGGCAAGCCGTTTATTGGTTTATCGGAAAAAATTTATTCGATGAAGGCTTTAATTTTCATAACAACAGAAATGACCTGACAAGCTGCTCTGTATCAGAATATTTAAATTTTCTGATACAGAGTAAAATATGAGATAAATCCTTTCAATTATTCTTTAGAAAAGACAATCTGATCATTTTCCAAATCCAACCTGATACTGTCCCCATCATGAAAACGATCATTGAGAAACTCTTCAGCCAACCGATCCTCAACTAGTCTCTGAATAGCTCTTCTAAGCGGACGAGCACCCAGAACAGGGTCAAAACCCTGATCAACTATATAATCCTTAACCTGTTGGGTAATCAGAAGATGAATATTTCTGTCCACCAACCGATTCTGAACATCTTTAAGCTGAATCTCCACTATTTGAGAAATCTCTTTTTTGGATAAAGGATAAAAAACGATGCTCTCATCAACCCGATTTAGAAATTCCGGATTAAAAATCCTTTTCAATTCATCCATAACTTTGGATTTCATAGCATCATAATCGGTTGAGGTAGATGTTTTTCCGAAACCAACTGTACCGCTTTTTTTCACATCGCGGGTACCGGCATTAGAAGTCATAATAATAATGGTGTTGCGGAAATTCACATGACGCCCATAAGAATCGGTCAGAATCCCATCATCAAGAATCTGCAGCAGAATATTGAAAACATCCGGATGCGCTTTCTCTATCTCATCCAGTAAAATAACGGAATAAGGTTTCTTACGGATCTTTTCGGTAAGCTGCCCCCCTTCTTCATATCCCACATATCCTGGAGGAGCACCAACCAGCCTTGAAACCGCGAACTTTTCCATGTACTCAGACATATCTATTCTTACCAAAGCATCTTCGGTATCAAAGAGAGCTTCAGCCAAAGTCTTTGCAAGCTCAGTTTTACCCACTCCTGTAGGACCCAGGAAAATAAAGGAAGCAATAGGACGTTTAATATTATGCAATCCGGCTCTGGAACGACGAATGCTTCGGGCAATAGCCTCCAAAGCAGGATCCTGCCCAATAACCCGTTTTCTCAACTCATCTTCCAGGTGAAGAATCTTTTTGGATTCCTCTTCGGCAAGGCGGGAAAGCGGAATTCCAGTCATGGTGGAAACCACCTCTGCAATTGTGGATTCGTCAACCAGTAATCGCTCCTCTGCCTTTGATTTTCGCCAAAGTGCCTTCTTTTCCAGAAGAGTTCCCTTAAGCTTTTCCTGTTTATCACGCAACTTGGCAGCACGCTCAAACTCCTGCTGCTCAACCGCCTTTTCTTTCTCCTTAACCACATCCCCGATCTCTTTCTCCATATCGCGGATTTCTGAAGGAATCTCCATACTGGAAAGACGCTTGCGGGCTCCTGCCTCATCGATTACATCGATTGCCTTATCCGGTAGAAAGCGATCGGAAATATACCGCTCGGATAATTTTACTGCTGCATCGATAGCTTTTTCGGTATATGTAACCTTGTGATGATCTTCATAGCGATGTCGCAGACCGGAAAGTATCTGAATGGTTTCATTGACATTAGGCGGATCGACCATAATCGTCTGAAAACGGCGGGCAAGTGCACCATCCTTTTCTATATATTTACGGTACTCATCCAGGGTAGTAGCACCAATGCACTGTATCTCTCCTCTGGAAAGCGCAGGTTTGAAGATATTGGAAGCATCAAGGCTGCCCTCGGAGCCACCAGCACCAACAATGGTATGAAGTTCATCGATAAAGATGATGATATTCTCATTTTTCTGTAGCTCCACCATAAGTGCTTTGAGCCGCTCTTCAAATTGTCCCCTGTATTTGGTACCGGCAACCATGGAAGCCATATCCAGGTTGATTACTCTTTTATTTTCCAGTACCTGTGGAATACTTTTTTCGTAAATCTTCTGGGCTAATCCCTCAACTATTGCAGTTTTACCTATTCCAGGTTCACCAATAAGAACAGGATTATTCTTTTTGCGACGACTAAGGATCTGTACTACCCGTTCAATCTCCTTCTCTCTGCCGATAACCGGATCAAGTTTGGATTCCCTGGCCATAGCGGTAAGATCTCTGCCGAAATGATCAAGAAAAGGAGTCTTGCTTTTCTCTTTTGCAGCTCCTACAGTCTCTCCCCCACGAAGGACCCGGTTAATTTCATCTTTAACCCGTTCATATTCCAGACCGGAAGCCGCCAAAGCATTGGCTGCAGAAGATTCGGTGTCTTTCATTAATGCCAACAAAAGATGTTCTGTCCCAATGTATTTATGAGACATCGAACGAGCCTCATTTGCTGCAATCTCCAGCACTTTTTTAGCCCTGGGAGTAAATGGAAGCATCTGTCCGATAGTCATCATTCCACCAGTAGAGGTAATTGTTTTCTCGATACTGGCAGTAAGCTCATCCAGATCCACCCCCATACTGCGCATCACCGCAACAGCTACTCCATCCCCCTCTTTAATTAACCCCAGCAGCAGATGCTCAGTTCCTACATAATCGTTTCCCAGACGAACTGACTCCTCCCGGGCGATCTGCATTACTTTTTTTACTCGATCTGTAAACATCCCGTTCATCATCTATTTTTCCTTTTTAATTGCACATTCAGTTAAGAGCATAAATCTTTTTCTTCTGAACGTGGAGATCTTTTGTTTCTCTTTCTCTTTGTTAGCAATTCTCTGACCAACTCTGCCCTGGCTACTGAGATTTCAGTTTCATCCAGACCCTTTTTACGAAAGATCTGAAGATGAGCAGGCATGGAGAGCAAAGTTATTCGGTTTAGTTCCTCAATAGTTAATGTTTCAAAAATTCCGATGTTAATTCCTAACCTCAAAGCAGAAGTGAGATTTAAACACTCTGCCACACTGAGAGTTCTGGCATGCAGGAGAATTCCATAAGCCCGGTAAATCTTATCAGTAATCTCCAGGCGAGCTTCGCTGCACAGGCGCTCCCGAGCTTCCCGCTCATGTTTAATGACCTCACAGATAATTTTCTCAGTAGCACTGAGAAATTCACACTCATGGGCCCCCATGGTTGCCTGGTTGGAAAGCTGGAAAAAATTACCCACCACCTCTGAGTGCTCACCAAAAAAGCCACGGGTCGAGATACCCATCTGGCTGGCACCCTGTAAAACCGCATCAATGGCTTTGGTAAGTACCAGTCCTGGCAAATGCATTAAAAATGAGATTCTTAATCCAGTACCGGAATTAGTAGGACAACATGTCAGAAAACCCCGCCGCAAATCGAATGCAAACCGAAGCTTACGCCCCAGGGTATCGTCTATCTTGTTAAGCGTCTCCCAGAGTATCTCCGGCTGATAACCAGAATCCAGCCCCTGAATGCGCAGATGATCCTCCTCATTAATCATAATATTGATCCGCTGAGTAGGATCCAAAGCAACCCCACGTTGCCCTTCCATGTTCATAAGATCAGGACTGGCTACCCGCTTTTCCACAAAAAACTGCTGCTGAAGCTTCTCCAACTTGCAAAAATCTACCACTTCAAAATGAGGAAGCTTTGTTTCGTTACTTAAAATACCAGTGACTTCGTTGTAAACCAGCTTGCGCTCATCAGCAGATGCATGGTAAGGAAATGTCCGGTGCACTAAATTACGTGCCAGACGAATTCGGCTGGAAATAACAACATCCGAATCAGGTCCGCTGTTATTAAACCATGCCGGTAATCTGCCAGCATCCAAAAATGATCTGGTCATTCTCAACTACTCCAGACTATTCTTTTTCAAACTGTGAATAGTATCCCTGATCATGGCTGCCTGCTCAAACTCCTCGTTTTTTATAGCGATAGCAAGCTCGTGACGTAAACGTTTGATCTCGCCATTAACACTCCCTCCAGCAGCAGCCAAACCTGAATACTTTTTTCCTTTATGCATCGAAGAGCCATGTACCTGAACCAGAAGTTCATCTATTTCCGCTTCGAATGCATTGTAACAGTCCGAGCAGCCTAACCAGCCCTTATTTCGAAAATCGGAAAATTTCAGTCCGCAGCGGGAACAGGATTTCTGGGGAATTTTCTCATTTACATCATTTTCTGAAATAAGCTCATCCTGAATAGAGATATTAATCCCTTTTTTGCGCGCACACTCATCACAAAGATGAAACACATGAGTTTCATTCTGCAATATCTGTGTCAGATGTATATTTGCAGGATTTATCCCGCATTCATCGCACATATTCATTTTCTTTTTTCCTCTAAAACTGCTACCAAGATAAAATTGTACTATAAATATAATTTTCTGAATAATGTTTTGACGCTTTAAAAAGGTTCAAACAAAATCTCAAAAAAGTCCTGCAAGAAACTGTCATTTTAAATAGCTGTCACAGAGCATAAAAGAACGGTTCAACCCAAAGCCTTTTCCGCCACCATCCTGCCATCATCAATGGTCAATATCCGGTGCAAACCGGCAGTCAACTGGCTGTTGTGGGTTGCAATTAAAAAAGTCTGATTCAACTCACGGTTGGCCTTATTAAAAAACTCCAGCAGCTTCTCCCCATTACCCTTGTCCAGATTACCCGTAGGCTCATCTGCAATAACCAGAGCTGGATCATTAAACAAAGCCCTGGCTAAAGCCACTCTCTGTCTTTCTCCTCCAGAAAGTTCTGTCGGAAAATGGCTTAATCGTGAAGACAGGCCAAAGAGTCCCAAAAGATCTTTGGCCCTCTTTAAGCATTCATTCCGGGGTTTTCCCATTATAAGACCAGGAATAATAGTGTTTTCCAGTGCCGTGAAATCAGGTAAAAGATGATGAAACTGAAAAACAAAACCGATATGACGATTTCTAAACTCTGCAAGCTCTATCGCAGACATTGACCCCAGCATTTTTTGACAAACCACAACAGTGCCTGAATCAAATTTATCCAAACCACCCAGGATCTGTAACAAAGTAGTTTTCCCTGCTCCCGAAACCCCTAAAAGAGCAATCATCTCACCTCTGTTGATAGTAAAAGTGATTCCCTTTAACACCTCAAAGGCGCCCTGATCATCGGTATAGGATTTCTTCAGGTCGCGTACATCGACTATTACTTCTGACACTTTTTCTCCGCTCCTACTCGTAACGCATCGATTCAGCCGGCAGCATTTGTGCTGCCTTGTAAGCAGGATAAATGGTGGTCAGCCAGGCGATAACATTTGCAGCAATGTATACCATTAAAATATCTGCTGTCTGAATTATAACTGGTAAAGTATTGATAAAATAAATATCACCAGGTAAGCTAATCAGTCTCCAGTGATATTGAATATAACAGAGAGAAACACCAAGCACCGTTCCCACAGTAGATCCTACAAATCCTACAATTATCCCATATCGCATAAATATTTTCATTATCGACGAAAAAGTAGCTCCCATGCTCATCAGAATGCCGATTTCTCTACGCTTCTCAGAAACAGTAGTCACCAGCGATGAGACTATGTTTAAAGCTGCTACAAACATGATCAGTGAGATGACTATGAAAATGATCAGTTTCTCAAGCTTCATCCATTGAAATATGGACTTGTTCTGTGTCATCCAGTCAATAACTCTGTAAGGATATCCTCCTAAATATTCCCGCAGGTCTGATGCGATATCGCCAGCCTTGAAAAGGTCTTCAGTCTTAATCTGAATCCCCTCTACACCCTTTATATTTAAAAGCTGCTGAGCAGAGTTGATAGAGATATAAATCAGTCCCAGATCATACTCGTACATACCGGTCTCAAATACTCCGGTAACAGTAAAGCGACTCATCCTGGGCACTGGATCAGCTTCACCTTCAACATTAGCCATTGTCATTAAAACCACTTCTGCACCATCACGGATACCAAGTTTATCAGCCAGCCCTAACCCGATGCATATCCCGGGGAACTTCCTATCCCTATTCGATACTGCACTGTCCAGATTAAATGTACCCCATTTGACAGTTGTACCAAGATCGGTTACAGTGGGCTCCAGTTTATCATCTACAGCAGTAAACATTACTCCCTCCTGAACCTGATCATGCTCAATCGCAGCTTTACCTAAAATATAGGGTGCTGCACCTGTAATTCCGGGGAATTCAAGTATCACCTGCCGTAAAGAGTCATAATTCTGAATAGGTGTGGAATGGTATTGCATAATGCGGGCATGAGCATGGGTACCCACGATTCTATCCCGCACCTCTTTTTCAAAACCATTAGCTATTGACAGGGCAATTATCAGAACAAAACTACCCAGACAGATCCCCATGGCAGTTACATAGGTTCCCACCTTGCGCTTTCCCCGCAAATACCGCCAGGAAACAAATGCCTCAAAATAGCTCATATTCTCAGTAAATTCTCCCCCCCCTGTAAAGCCGACTTATTCCGGACGCATCAGTGGAAATAATACCACATCACGCAAGGTGGCTGCATTTGTTAAAAGGGCAATGATTCTGTCAATACCCATACCCCATCCGGAAATAGGGGGCATCCCGAATTCAATACACTGAAGAAAATCATTGTCTACATCCATTGTCTCCTTATCCCCATGAGCCCTGGCCTGGGCCTGCTGCTTAAAGCGCTCAGCCTGATCAACCGGATCGACCAGCTCCGAATAAGCATTTACCACTTCCCAGCCATTGACAACCAACTGAAAACGATCCACCACCAACGGGTTCTCATCGTTTTTGCGGGCCAAAGGAGAAAGGTCCAAAGGATGATGAGTGATAAAAGTGGGGTTAATAAGCTGCGGCCTGGAAACCTTTTTATAAAGAAGATCTATTAAAGTTCCACGTCCTGCACTGGCAATCTCCACATCGGTTTCAAATCGTATCCCTTTTCTGTCAATTTCCTTCATCAGCTCTTCTTTAGTAGCGAAGGCATCTATGTCGATACCGCAATCTTTAAGGATAAGCTCCCGGAAAGAGTACCTGGGCCACTGTCCGTCAAAGGAGATCTCGGTTCCCTGATATGTCAGTTGAAGACTGCCATTGACCTTTGTTAAAAGATGCTTAAACAGATCTTCAGTGAAATTCATATTGTCTACGTAATTCCAATAAGACGCATAATACTCAAGCAGAGTAAAATCCGGAAGATGCGAGGCATCCATTCCCTCATTTCTAAACGATCTGGCAAACTCATAGACCCGGTCAAAACCCCCGGCAATCGCACGCTTCAGATAAGTCTCCGGAGCTATACGAAGATAGATATCAATATCCAGAGCATTATGATGGGTCTTGAAAGGCCGGGCCAGCGCTCCGGTAGCCTTATTGGTCAAAACCGGTGTGTCAATCTCGGTAAAGCCATGATCATCCAGAAAATCTCTGATTGTCCTGATAATCTTAACTCTTTTTTTAAACCGCTCCCTGGACTCTTCTGACATAATCAGATCAAGATACCTTTTACGTAAACGAAGCTCAGGATCGGTAATCCCATGAAACTTCTCAGGTAAAGGCCGCAATGACTTGGAAAGAAAGGTAAACCCGGATATGTCTATAGTTTTTTCACCGGTTTTGGTAGTAATGATTTCCCCTTCAACACCGATAAAATCACCTACATCCACCAGACGCTTCAGATCCTCAAACTGTTTGCCCACCTTGTTTTTTTGCACCGAAAACTGTATCTTCCCATCAATATCATACAAATGTCCAAATGCCAGTTTTCCGAAATATCGTAATGCAATAATTCGCCCTGCTACCTTCACATCTTTGGTACCATCAGGAAGCTTCGATGCCTCACTCAACCGGTGCGTACGTTCGAAACGCTCTAAATAAGGGTGATATCCAGCCTCCTTAAGTTGAGGAACCTTATCAAGACGAACCTTCATCTGCTCATGTAAATCAGTTTGAGTATCCACAGATCCAATCTCCAAATATTAAATTCAAGGACTCCGGCTTATTACAGGGAAAAAACAGTAAGTACAAATACGTATCACATCGACGGTTATTTCTTTTCCAAAAACAGCCAGTTTCAGCAAACCGCTTAAAATAGTTCATTTATCCGAAATTTCAAAACAGGATTATTCACAAATTAACTCTGATTTCGAAGCTATAAACCACATAACCTAACTTTTTTTAGGGATTTGGGACAAACTGTTCCTTTTTGAATTTTCTTTTTTAATAAAAGTGAACAAAACTATTGATATCTGAACAGATATAAACGATCTTATTATTTGATTTATTTAGTTTTAGGTTGCTACTCTGTCCATTAGGTGATCTAAAATTTCTTTCTTCTGAATTTCGCTCAAATCCATTCAGGAGGCATCTTTTGGTAAAATCATTTTTAATGGTGAGCGCCATGGCCACAATATGCAATTCTGCAAGCCTGATCTCTCCGGATAATCCCAATCTTCAATATTTTGGCAGATTCGACTTTTCAAACCCTTCAGAGGCAGCTTTTGATTGGCCGGGAGTCTATATCAGGGCAGCATTTCAGGGCACTTCCTGTAAAATCATCCTTAAGGGAAATGATTTTTTCGATGTTTTGATAGATGATAAACCGGTCGCGGTAATCAAATCCAGTTCCCAAACCGATACTATTATCGCTGCTAATGGACTTGAGGATAAAACTCATCAGTTGCTCCTTAAAAAACGTTCCGAATCCAGTTCTCCCTCCTTTTTCCAAGGTCTAATATTGGATAGCGGAAAAGCACTGATCCCCCCACCTTCCCCACCTGCCCGCAAAATTGAGTTTATCGGTGACTCCTACACAGCGGGTTTCGCAAGTGAATACAACTCAAGAGAATGTCCACCTGACAAAGCAGATTCCATCATCATGAGTTATACAAATACCAATAAGGCATTCGGCCCCCAGGTCGCCAGCCATTTCAATGCCCAGTACCAGATCAATGCTATCTCTGGCAGAGGCTTGGTTCGTAACTATAATGGATTGAATCCGGGCAAAGAGCTTCCTTTCTACTATGAAAAAGCCCTGCTTTCATCCGATGATAAAATCTGGGATTTCTCTAAATGGAAAGCAGATGTGGTAGTGATAGGCATAGGGATTAATGATTTCCAGGCTGATCCACCCTATGCCGATAGTGTCAGGTTTGATTCTGCATATGTTCAATTGTTAACAAAGCTGCGTAAGAGCTATCCCGGGGTAAAATTTATCTGCTGTGCAACAAAGGTTTGGCCAACAGATGCCCTGATACCACGCATTAAAAGTATTGTGGAAAGTCAGAAAAAACGAGGGCATAAAGATATCTGGTATTATGAATACGCAACCGAAAACAATGCTCTTTATGGTCATCCGGGAATCAAAGATCACCAAAACATCGCTGAAGGACTTATTCCGGTTATTGCCGAAGCAACTGGCTGGAAAAAGTAGCTAGTGATTTCATTTTTGATTCGATATTATATTAGCCGAGGTAACTTGTGAGAATGCTTCGAAAACTTAATTCACCCATTATGGAAATGAGATGAAAAGTATATGTGTTTACTGCGGTTCCAGTGCCGGAACCGATATGATTTACCGTAAGACAGCAATTGATCTGGGAAAAGCGCTTGCCCATTACAACATCAGACTGATTTATGGAGGTGGAAGAATTGGGCTGATGGGTGAACTGGCAGACTCTGTTCTTAGTAACGGCGGAGAAGTGACAGGTATCATTCCTCGATTCCTGTATGAAAAAGAGGTCGCCCATACTGGTCTTACCAAACTCAAAGTAGTAGAAACGATGCACCAGAGAAAATCCACCATGATAGAAGAAGCCGATGGCTTTATTACTTTGCCAGGTGGCTTTGGAACTCTGGATGAAACTTTCGAGGTAATCTCCTGGGGACAACTGCAACTGCATCAGAAACCCTGTGCATTTTTTAACATACAGGGATATTACGATGAGCTTAAGAATTTCATTGAAAAAGCCATAATGGAGGGCTTTGTTGATAAAAAATATAAGCAGCTATTCTGTTTTGAAAGCAATCTGCTGAATATCATGGATTTTTTCTCCACTTATATTCACCCATTCTCAGACAAGGCCGCAGAAGCTTTGAATGATCAAAGCAAAACTGTGCATGATTAAATCGGCACAAATATCAGGACAATACACTTTAAAAAGAAAATCTTTCCCAGTAGATATTTTTTGAGGCGATACCGCTACTTTTAAGCTCTTTAATTACACTCTTTCTCATCAAATCCGGTCCGCAGATATAAACAACAGTATTCCTTATTTCTTTCTTTCTGATCAGCGGTTCCAGAATGGATCTGTCGATTCGACTTCCCCCGGTAATTGCATTGACCGATCTGGTAACTATCGGTACAAAAAGAAACATGCTGTTTTTTGATTCGATGCGAGTGAAAAGATCCCGGTAAATCATCTCCTCAGCAGTTCTGGTACTCCAGATCAGAGTCAATGGTGTTTTTATACCGGCGAAATCCCACTCAGAAATAACAGAGAGAAATGGTGTAATACCAATTCCACCTGCAATGAATATATGATGTCTTCCGTCCTGCTCAGGTGTAAACACCCCGTATGGACCGTCAAAAAGGATCTTTGTCCCTGATGAAATCTCTTTTAGCTTTGAAGTGTAATCTCCCAGACTCTTTACAGTTATAGCCAGTTCATCTGTTCCAGGCTGTGATGAGATAGTAAACGGGTGCTCCTCTTTACTGTACATCTTCGATATAATGCTGAAATAGCCAAATTGTCCTGCCCTGTATTTAATGGCAGTACCTTTAGTATGATGCATCCGGATTTCCACTATCTCACTGATTAACTGATTAACCTCTGTTACTGTCAGCGCTCTTCCAGAAACAAATTTCCTGACGAATTTATGATAAATGAAAAATGAAATACTTGTTAAAGCCCAGATATTTAACAAAATTATCCGTGAGTTATTCTCCTGAGTCGAAGAAGCCAGAAAAGCGTGTATCGCAGCAAAAAAAGCAGCCACAACTGAGAAATTATGGAAGACTTTTACTTTGGAATAGTCAGGATTCAGCCGGTTTGCAGCGCCTTTTCTAATAGCTTTTATCCAGCCAGAGATAAATGGGATAATACTTGCCATAAACAGTAATGTCAGAATAATGACAACTAAAAAGAGAATTGAAGCAGAGATTCCGGACAGAGTCTGAATTGTAATGTTATAACCGTAAATCTGCTTGAATATGAAATGAGCTGTCACAGCAAGCATGGCACTCAGAGCCAGATAACCATGGAAAAGTAGAGCCTTGTCATGGCCGAATAATCGATCAAAATAGCGGATTCTGGAACTGATGATCAGAGTATTAAAGAAGTAAACGTATCCGGTAAGCCCCATTACCATTCCCATAGAATAGCTGTGGAAAAAAGAGTACCAATTACCCCAGAAATAAAAGAAAATGGGGATAAGAGGACTGGCAATGGTAAAACTGATCCAGAATATTTTTTCGACTATTCTGCTATTCATCAGATGATGGTGATTCCTGAGTAGAAGCAAGCCGTTTCTTAATCATTTCCACATACTTTGCAGCAAGTTTTTTTACATCTCTCTTTGTTGAAGCAGAAGTCACAGCATCCACAGGCGCTTTAACTTTCCAATTGCTTGTCTGAGTAGTATGCAGAATTGTTATTGGCCAATAATTTTCATTTTTCTTGATCCATTCACTTATCCAAGGCCTGAGTATCGAATTTACTCCCGAATTGCTGATAAAAATTGCTCCATAATTTGCAGGATCTTCCTTATCGAGTGCACCATTTGAATGCTCAATGACCACATATTCGATGGAATTTTTTTTAAGGATCGCGGCCATCTCTTTAATTAAAGCAGCTTTAAATTCGGTCTGTTCATAGGCCAACAGCACTTTTTGCTTTTTAACGCTGATGGTACTATCCTGTGCATAAATACTAAATCCAGATATCAAAACAAAAGTGAATACAAAAAGAGATCTGATCATTAAAAATTTCCTCTCCGATATCAATAACGTTTACATACCATTTTTATTACTCTTCCTCTTCCATGCCATTGAGGAAAAGATCGATATCACTTTGCAGCAGCTCATAATAATTCTGAAAAACTTGTGGTGAAAAGCTTCCATAATACCAGGCCTTGTACACTGCATATTCATCCAAAGCAACAAATGAACCGGCACGGGTCTCCTGGTTAAGCATATTAATGATAGAAAGCAAGGTGGGATCTTCAGGATTATAGCTCTCAGCCCCCTTGAAAGCAGTAGAGAACATAATCCCGTTATTCTCTTCACTGAGGGCAAGCCAGACTTTCTCAGGATGTTCAAAAGTGTAGACACCTTCATCAACAGTTTCGGTATACCCGATTTTTGCCAAATGCACCCTGATCGGTATCAAATTGCTATTTTCAGCCATTGTCTGTCCTTTCTTGATTTCTTCCCATCCATTAAATTTTGCCAGCAACCTATTATTAGTTTTTCTATTTCCTATCCGTAACTACTCGGGTATCTGGTGGCAAAAAGAGCAGTTGCCTATTATACTAATATATTTTCCATCGCGATTTAAAACCCTGTAAATATTTTGTTCTATTACTAACATGTTTAATTCTTACAACAAAAATTACAGTGAAGTCAATCAAGCATCAGGGTGCTTCTGTTTCTTTTCCCGATTCTATGAGAAAAATACTCAAAATGCAGGAGTCTGTCCAATGAGTGATCAAGAGGATACCAGATGGGTTTTGCCTCAGAAACTTCGGTGCCAGATTTCAGCCAAAGATACCTGCTTCTATAATAAAAGGAACTGAAATTGGATTTGCAGCCTCTCCACCAGGTCACATGTATCACCAATAAACAATGATATTTATCCAACAAACGAATTTCTTTGATCAACAAACAACAACGCTTATTAAACAAACAACAATGTTAGTTCAATAAACACAATTCATCTTTAAACAGACATCGATGTTAGTTCAATAAACAACGACGCTAATTCAACAAACAAAATTCATCTTTCAACAAACAAAATTCATCTTTCAACAAACAAAATTCATCTTTCAACAAACGAAATTCATCTTTCAACAAACAACGATCCTTTTTCAACAAACAAATTTCCTTGTTGAAACAGGTTCAACCTGTTTTTTTTATAGGACGTTTTATGAATTTTATCGTATGTCACATATTTTATATGGTTTTTTTACCATTTGGTAAAGACAACTTGATTATTTGCAAAGAAATTTCCTTCTTTTTTTAGCATCAGTCTTTATCCGGAATAGAATGATCCTTTTTCAACAAGGAATTTTCCTATTTTTTATAAAAATAAAATATTAATTATGTAAAGGAATGACCGGTTTTGTAAAGGTTTTTATTCCTATTGCAAAGCGATTTTAACATTCGGGCAGTAAAAGCTGGCCTTTTCAGGTGTTCTTTTTTGATACTCTTAAGATAAACCTGCCCTATTTGCGCAGAATATGCCATTATCATCACAAATTACAAATCCGATTCTGATTTCTCCGAAATCTAAAATCTTAAATTGTAAATCTCAAATTATTCTCAGTCCTTTGGGAAGCTGTTCACCGAAAATCCTGCTCTGATCCTCTTCATCGAGAGAACCGCCGCTTTCTACCAGTTCGATGAAATGCTCTCCGGCGTTATACTTCTGCATATAAGCTAAAACCCTGCTTCTGCTCTCTTCATCTATATCACGATAGCGGTCATTTGTTTTCCTGCACAATTGCATCAAAGAAAGCATAACCGAAGCAGTGGGCTTTAAGGAGGAAATAATCTGTTGAGCCCATGATGCCGCAGTTTCTGCAGAAACAAGCTCATTGAGAGGACCGTAAACCGGTACCCTTGTGCCAAGTCTTCCGATAGCCCACACACCTGCATCGACCAGGGAATCAGACCGGTTGGCTATCATATTTAATGCTATACCGGCAATCTCCTCTTTAAGCGAAACCTGAAGATATTCCAAAGATGCAAGCAATCGCCAGATTTCAGCCAACTCATGCACACCATACTTTTCGGATTTCACTTTCTTTTTAGAATCGGTAAATTGGGCCCGCAGGTTGGCTAATAGATTCTGAGCCAGTGTACGTTGCTGCCCCGGAGTCAATCCTCCGGCGATCCGTCTCCAGAAAATCCACCACTCAGACCTGCAGGCCTGGTTTCTGGAGTGAATGACCCCTTTTTGAAAAATATACCAGGTTTGCTTTACCCTCCAGTCATCCACCGCATACCCATATCCCGGCCTCAAGGAAAACCCCATGAAATTGAGCCATCGTTGCTCATGCAGCGGATCTATGGAACGACCAGCTTCGACTTCCAGCAGTATTTCCCAGAAAGAGCGCAAAAGCGATGGCGGCCAGCCATTACGGTCCATGCCAATTTTCTGTTCTATGTTTTTCATCAACTGTGAAGGATCGGCAGTCTTTCCCTGTTTGGAACGAAAGGTATCTATTATGATGTCCCTGCATTCTGAAAGTATTGTGGAATCAACAAACCCCATCTGTTCCCCAATGCCTTTATGAACCGGGACATCGGTCCTGGTTGCCGAGCGCACATCAAACTGTAGTTTCCAACTGCGATTTCCGGAAACTTCTGTACACCAAAGGTCAAGGGTCCCGATTTCGGTAAGACGGGTGTGAAGCATTACCTTGACAGTATCAGCTTCCATCCTGCGACCTGACCGAAGCACTGTGCTTATCGGTGGAAGTGCAGTCATCTCCAGAGGATCAATAATCACCAGGTCTCCGGGTTTATCGGTTGTCCTGAAACTGGATACAAAAAGCGGAAACTCCACCGGTTGACGAATCAGTAAATCAAATGTACGGTTACTGAGGTCTACACTCTTCCCTTCCTGAAGACCTGCAGGAGCCAGACACAATGCCATAGTTTCCTCACCGCTTTGCACTCCTATATAATAGGAACGGGCTAGCCCTGCAGTTATCCTTACTCCCAGTCCGCGACGAACCATGCCAAAATAAGAAGCACCTCTGGAAACTGCGAGTTCAGGATGCTCGTTCTCAAACAAGACTGGTTCCCAGGGATTTTCTGCAGTGCTGAACCATCTTTTTAATACATCAATTATCCTTTGACGAATTGCAGCAGAAGCCAGAACACCGCCATTAAAAAGAACTATATCCGGTCTGGCCGGATCTGTTTCAGATTCTTTGACAGATTGTGCTTTATCATTGCGATGTGCGGTAAGGAATGCAGCCAGATGTCGGGTAACAGCAGGTTCAGATGCATAGGGTAATCCAAATTCCTGAAAACCGGATTGACGGGTTTTCGGTTTTTCTGTCAGATCTGTGAAAGGGAAAAAACCTTCCAGAAGAATCTGTTTGACTTTGTCCAGAGTTATTTCTGTCTGTATACTACCTCCGATAAGTGATGAGCCGGAGCTTTGAATGGTAATGCTCATTTTTTGAGGAGGATTATCTCCCAGAAACGACTCCTTTGCCCGTTGGCAGTTTCTCAAGAGGGAACCGAATTGACGTGGTACGAGTTTTTTGCCACCCAGATGTTCAGATTCGATATAATATGCCAAAGCGAGATCCAGATTATCCCCTCCAAGAATAAGATGGTCCCCAACTGCCACACGATGGAATTGAACCGAACCTGCAGCTTGAGCAGGCCGAACCTGAATCAGTGTAAAATCGGTTGTACCACCACCAATATCACAGATCAGAATCTTCTGTCCGGGGCTTACCTGGTGTTGCCAGTTCTTTGAATGTTGATAGATCCAGGCATAAAAGGCTGCCTGAGGTTCTTCAAGCAACACTATCCTGGGAATACCAGCTTGTGCTGCTGCTGTGACTGTGAGTTCGCGTGCAATTTCATCGAATGAAGCAGGTACTGTTATGACTACATCCTGCGATTCAAACGGGTCATCAGGGTGAGAGTAGTTCCAGGCATGTCTGATGTGGGAGAGATAGCGCGCAGTAGCCTCAACGGGTGATATTTTTTCTACATCCACTGCACCATGCCACGGAAGCAGAGCCGCAGTACGATCGACACCGGAATGACTCAACCAGGATTTAACCGATGCCACCAGTCGGGCAGAAACCTGAGCCCCGTGATCACGAGCAAAACTACCGCACACGATCTTCTTCTCGGTACTATCCCAGGGCATATTCAAAGAACCGCTCCTGAATTCCGATTCCGCTGCTTCATAATGAAAGGATGGGAAAACCGGCAGAGCCGCAGTCTCATCCGGAGCTATCAGTTGTAAAACTGGAAAATCCTCTACTTTAAAAGGTTTATGAGAAGTATCCACAAATGAGACCGCAGAATTAGTGGTCCCCAGATCTATACCTATAATAAAACGGGCCAGTTCCTGTTGTTCTTCCATATCGTTTTTTTCCAAAATCGTTACACTCAATCTTTCTTTTCACGTACACTGAATTCCAGTTTCCAAGAGTCTTCAGAAATGGCACTTTTGCACCACAGTTCAAAAACTCCCAGCTCGGTTATTTTAGAAAGGAAGTGTACTGGTACATATCCTTCCACGAAACGTTCATCGGCGGGAAGTTGAGACTCGAGCGAATCGGTTTCCTCAAGTTCGTTTTCACTCCAGTGAGTTAGCAGATCACCGGGTTTGTCTTTTTTTCTCACCGAAGAGCTGAAAAAACGGAATTTGACCGATTCACCTACCACCAACCCGATCTCATCACTTGGTACCTCGATTTCGCTTCCTTCCTCCATGCCGAATGGCACTACACACAGGGCATTTAAAGGACGCTCGATTCCCGGAACTGCCGGTCCTGAGGTCTCAATCCCCACATAGTAAGAGCGTCCGGTTCCTCCACGGATACGAATTCCATGGCCTTGCTTGATAAAGGAGTAATAAGCAGCACCTTTGGCTACAGCAAAATCGTAATCCGGTGTAGCTTCCAGAGGAGAGATAGAGCTCTTATTGAACCAGCTTTGCAAGACTTCCAGTAGCCTTTTGCGAAACTGGGCAGCTTTAAAGACTCCTCCGTTAAATAGCACATGTGAGGGTTGCAGAGGAACCGATTTGTTTTCATTATGAGCCCTAAGGAATTGAACCAGATGTCTGGTAATAGCTGTATCATGTTCAAAGAGAAGACCCAGTTCTTTAAAACCGGAGGCTGGTTTTCTTGAAGGTGAAGCATCTGGGGAACATGAAGGGAAAAATCCATCCAGAAGAAGTGAAGAAATTGCAGCAGATTCAAGGTCTGCAGAGATAGTCCCCCCAATAAGCTTTGAACCTCTTCCAAGAATAGTTACCGGATGACTTTTCGGTGGTTTTTCCGAGAGTAGTTGTTCTTTGGCGATTCTGCAGGAATGCCATAAGGAAACTGCCTGCCAGGCATCCAAAGCAGTCCCTTTTTCAGAAAAGAGATTGCGGGCAAAATGCGCGAGAGTGAGATCCATGTTATCTCCACCCACCAGTATATGATTTCCCACTGCGATTCTTTTTAAAATCAGATCTCCCTCTTCCTCGCCTACACCGATAAGGGTAAAATCGGTCGTACCACCTCCAATATCACAAACCAGGAGAGTATCACCAACAGAAAGTCTCTTTCTCCATCCCTCGCCTGAATCAGCAAGCCAGGCATAAACCGCAGCCTGAGGCTCCTCCAGAAGCAGCAGACTGTCTGGAAGACCTGCTTTTGCAGCAGCTTCCATAGTGAGTTCACGTGCACTGACATCAAAGGATGCAGGAACTGTCAAAACAACTTGTTGTTGGGCTATCGGTGCATCTGGAAACTGAGAGTTCCAGACAGTCACGATATGTTCCAGGTATCGCCGTGATGCTTCAACAGGAGAGATTTTTTTTACATCCGAAGGTGCATTCCATGGAAGAATATTCTCATGACGATCAACTTTTGAATGAGCCAGCCAGGATTTTGCAGCAGCAATCGTTCGTGTGGGAACTTCTGCGGCCTGCTTTCTGGCAATTTCACCTATTGCAAAATCTCTACCCTTTTCCCATGGCAGATCATAACTGCGCTTCTCTTTTTCCGCATCGGTAGCCAGATAACAGAAGGAGGGTAGAGAAAGACGGTTTTCTATGGTAGCAGGACCAGTGAGTTGCTGGATATTCAGCAGCTCGATTCTGGCATTTTCGTCCTGCAGTTTTATGTATGCGACAACACTATTGGTGGTGCCCAGATCAATTCCTATGGAATATGCAGCCGCCATAGCTTAAAGCTCCTTTTTTAACAGATTTTCGAAATATTTCCCGGTTGTTTTCTAAGCAGAAGTCTGCTCCAGTGAAATAAAAAGAGATAGAGATGGATTCAGAATACCAGAAATGGACTTCTAAATTTGATATTGTTGCCCGATTAAGGTAATTCAACCTCTACAGGAGCAATAATATCTGCGGATTCTTCGTTACCGTTCCATAGCGGCAGTTCGATTTTTGAGGCCCGCCATCCATGATGACGAACCGTACCTTCATAGGGAGGTTCTCCGGTAACATTACCGGTAAGCCGGAACTGCTCCGGATCAAAACCGGATACCACTGTCAGGCAAGACCCTTCATCATTATCTACAAGAGGCTGGATATCAAAGACCCTTTCCAGAACGGCTGCGCAATCCCGATGGACATCACGAACCGCGGCTCCAATCTGAGCATCACTGTAACTGTCGATTGGTTCCTTTAAGAAGTCGATCAAACGACCTTCACGCTGCAGAAGAGCCAGAATTTGAATAGCATCATTTCGAGCTTTTTTCTCTTCCACTTTCTGTGGTTCTTTGTGCTCCAGTAAAGTTTCCTGAGGCGGTGCTTCAAAGAAAGTCTCGATTTTTTCTGCAAATGATTTCTTGAAAAAAATCCAAAAGAAGGTCCGGAATGCGAGTTCAACTCGATTCATATGAAGTATCCTTTCGATAGTTTATCCGGGAGAATTATGCTGATTCAGAATTTATATAAAGATACAAAATGGCAGATAAGTTTCAGAGTCATATTTATAGGAGATGAGTACTGTTTTTATCATCTATGGGCATAAAACCATTTGAAACCATCGATGATAATCAGCAGGTATTACTTAATTTCAGACTATAGATTGAATCAGTTTAGCTGCCACCGGTGCACCTGAACAGGTCATAGGAGTGCATTTCCCCTTTTGCGTAACGTAATTGAGAGCATCAATCCATTGCAAGCTGTAATACTGCTCCTGAGACAGACAGTAGCCCATTCCCCATTTCTGTACCGCTTTTTCCAGAACCGGATATTCTGCAAAATGTTTCCTGGGCAGATAAATAAGAGGGGTCCCGTTTAGAAAGCACTCTGAAACTACCCCGTAACCGATTTTGCTGATAACACAATCTACCGAAGAAACCAGGTCCTGATAAGGAAAATTCTTCTTATCCAAAAGGTGAAAATTAGATGGATTAGTGGGTAGCTGGTAAAGCCCAAGGAATTCCCAATCGGAAAAACAGTTTAGTTTCTGCCAGTTTGCGCTGTTCATGCCGAAATCACCAGTATAGATAAGCCCCAGTTTCTTATTATTATCGATTTTATAATGAGACAGCACATCATCTCTTCTGTTACGCCCGATTCGCCCTGTTACCGGTACCTCTGTTTTTTTGCGGAAAAAGTTCATCTCCATTGATGGTTGCAAAGCGATGCAAAGATCTGCATAAGAATACTGTTCAAGGATTTCCTCAAGATATGGTTTAAAAGAGGGAGAACTGCTGAGGTATTGGGCATATATATCATACCAGGTAAAGTTTGTGACTGCTACAGAGGGGATATTACTGTGTTTTGCGATTTCAAAGGCGAAAGGGGTAATATCACTGACAATCAAATCCACCTTCTGTTCAGCACACCATCTGATCTCTTTTTTCAGATTTTCACGATTATTATGGGCTATTTTTCTGTAGCAATCCAGCGTAGCATTGATATCAACGGTTACACCATCTGATTGCAGACAACCACAATCGTAGCGGGCTTCCTGCACTGAATATTGTCTGTTAAGTTCTTCAGAAAAGAATCGCTCTGGAAGCAGTGTTCTGAAGGTTATTTTAACATCGGCTGAAAAGCAGTTGGCAATAGCTGTTGTCCGGACACCATGTCCATATCCGTGCGAAGTAATAAAATATGCTATATGCACAACATCCTCCCCTTTTTATCGTAATAAGTGCAGAAATTGTCCTGTTTTTCCGGGTGTTTTAGAATTATTCCATCAGAAAAATACAAAATAGGCATTCGGAGCGGTCTCAAACTGTCGATAAATTTTCTATTAGGCATCCAAAACTACATTTATTATATTTTTCGCCCGTTGAAGATTAAAACTTTGCCACAGTAATAATCTCCTTGGATCTGGCATTACAGCCCCCGAAACAGTTTATTGTATTCAACAAAACACAGTTTCTGATAAATTGTTTTCAAAAGGTGATTTATCTGGGTAATCAGTATATAAAGGTGACTATTGTAACCGGTTTGAAGACAAAACGCTCGTTTTTTTGCACAGAACGCTATATTTTCAATGAGAGGTTTTAAGTTATGGCCAACAACATCCTTACGATGCGCAATATTGGAATCAGCGCACATATCGATTCAGGAAAAACAACACTGACAGAACGAATATTATTCTACTGTCAAAAAATTCATGCTATCCATGAAGTAAAAGGCAAAGACGGTGTTGGAGCCACCATGGATTCAATGGACCTTGAACGTGAACGAGGAATTACCATTTCATCTGCTGCAACCAATGTTGAGTGGAAAAATCATCAGATTAATGTTATAGATACTCCGGGACACGTTGATTTCACTATCGAGGTTGAACGTTCATTACGGGTTCTGGACGGAGCAATCCTGGTACTTTGTTCGGTGGGTGGTGTGCAGTCTCAATCGATCACAGTTGATCGACAGCTCAAAAGGTATAAAGTACCCCGTCTCGCTTTCGTTAACAAGTGTGACCGTTCCGGAGCCAATCCATTCAGAGTTAAAGATCAGCTTCGTGAAAAGCTGGGTCACAACGCAGTAATGGTGCAGATACCAATTGGATTGGAGGAAAAACTGGAGGGTGTTGTCGATCTGGTAACCATGAAAGCCAACTACTTTGAAGGAAAAGACGGTAACATTATCCGTGAAGATAAAATTCCTGCTCATCTGGAAGAGCAGGCCCAAAAATATCGTGAGATAATGCTGGATGCTCTATCTATGTATTCTGATGAGCTTGCAGAAGCTTATCTTGAAGGAACCGAAACTGAAGAGCAAATTCGAAAAGCGATCAGAATCGGTACTTTATCACTGGATCTCACACCGGTTTTCTGTGGATCAGCCTATAAAAACAAAGGCATTCAGCTCCTGCTCGATGGTGTCGTGAATTATCTGCCCAATCCTTCAGAGATCGACTATCGGGCGATAGATATGAACAAAGATGGAGAAGAATTCCCCATCAAAGCAGACAATGATGCTCCACCGATTGTCCTGGCTTTTAAGCTCGAAGATGGGCAATACGGACAGCTTACTTATATCAGAATTTATCAGGGCATGATCCGTAAAGGCATAGAGCTAATAAACAGCAGAACCGGCAAGAGATTCAAAGTCGGTCGACTCATCAGGATGCACTCTAATTCAATGGAAGACATAAACGAAGCGGGTGCCGGAGACATAGTTGCTCTGTTTGGAATCGATTGTGCTTCTGGAGACACCTTCTGCGCAGAAGGTCTTAATGTAAGCATGACTTCCATGTTTGTTCCAGAACCAGTTATCTCTCTGGCAATTAAACCTAAAGATAAAAAGTCCGCGGATAATATGTCCAAGGCACTCAACAGGTTTTGCAAAGAAGATCCTACATTTAAAAGTTTTGTAGACCCCGAATCCAATGAAACCATCATCAGAGGTATGGGAGAATTACATCTCGATATATATATTGAAAGAATGAGGCGTGAGTACAAGGCGGAGATTGAAACCGGAATGCCTCAGGTGGCTTACAGGGAAACTATTACCCAGGCAGCTACTTTTGACTACACTCATAAAAAACAGACTGGTGGAGCCGGCCAATATGGACGAGTTGCCGGAATTATGGAGCCTGTAACTGATAAAGATTATGAGTTTGTGGATTCAATTAAGGGCGGTGTGATTCCAAATGAGTATATTCCATCATGTGATAAAGGCTTTAAACAATGTCTGTCTAAAGGTAAAATTATAGGGTTTCCAATCGTGGGAGTAAAACTTACCATTAATGATGGTAATTTTCACCCGGTGGACTCATCTGACATCGCTTTTCAGCAAGCAGCAATCGGCGGGTTCTGGCAGGCCTTTGAAAAAGCCAAACCAGAGATTCTGGAACCGGTTATGAAAGTATCGGTAGAAGGTCCAAGCGAATTCCAGGGAAATATCCTGGGAAGTATTAATCAGCGCAGAGGAATGATTGTAAGCACAACCGAGGAGAGTAATTTTACCAGAATAGAAGCTGAAGTACCTTTGAGTGAGATGTTTGGCTATTCTACAGTGTTACGTTCTCTTACTCAAGGGAAAGCCGAATTTACCATGGAATTCCTTAAATATGGAAAAGTACCGGCTTCTATCGCAGAACAATTGAAAAAACAGTTTCAGGAAGATAAAAAAACCGATGGCAAGAAGGGTAAATAAGGAGGCAGCTAATGGTTAAAAAAGAGCTTATATCCAGGAGCCCACTACGTATCCTGGAGAAGTCAACCAATGGTGGAGTCGGGAAAGGCAATATCGGTGTTATAGCTGCTCGCAAAGGTGTGGGTAAAACCGCCTGCCTTGTACATATCGCTACAGACCAACTATTTCAGGGCAAGCATGTCATTCATGTTTCCTTTGCCCAAAACACTAATCATATCGTATCATGGTATGAGCATATTTTTGAGGAAATCTCCCGTCGTCATAAACTTGATTGCACGATGGATGTTCATGATGATATAATCAAACGCAGAGTAATCATGAATTTTCGTCAGGATGGTGTTCAGTCAGAACAAGTACAAAAAGGTATACGTTCCATGATCAAGGAGGGAAACTTTTCTGCTGACCTGGTTGTAGTCGATGGTTACGATTTCTCCAGTATTTCCGCTGAAGAGTTTTCCAGTTACAAAAAACTGGCAGAAGAGCTGGGAATAGAGATCTGGTTCAGTGCAACTTTGCACAGAGACAGTTCTTTTGTTAATGGCATCCCCTCGATTCTGACCCCTGTGATCAACCAATTGGCTATCATTATCATGCTGGAACCCAGAGAAGGTCATATTCGTCTGAAACTGGTGAAAGATCATGAATCTACTCTTTCTGAAGATTTGCATCTAAAACTGGATCCTCAAATCCTTCTGATAGCAGAGGAAGCTTGATAAAATTCTGCAAGTACAGTTGATCCTGTACTTGCAACCTTTCCCTGAAATCAAAATTCAGAGGTATCCAGCGGCAACGTCCGGAAAGGATATCGATGAAAACAGCTTTTTGCCTCTTTATCCTGACTCTATGGTCTGTTTTAATTATTGCAGATGATAACCATTCTATAAAAAAACTGCCCCGGGATCCATTTGAGATTCAGTTAGCCAATCTTTCTGCTACTATTAATCAGAAAAGTGGCGAATGTGAAAAAGTCAGAATCACATATCCCGATTCGAAAGATCAGGTGATCATTACTGCAACAGATGATATCTTTCTAAGATTTACACGCCATGGAACCGAAAAAACCATCTACCGGGAAGACATTAACTACTCCTATAAAATCAGCGACTTTGAACTAAAACACCTTAAATTGGTAAGCAAAACATTGTTAGAAACACTGGAAGAGTTCGAAAAGGATCTACAAAGCAACAGATGGGGCAAATGTCTTTATCTGGATTCTTATCTACCCAGATTTCTAAAAGGCTATTACCACCTTTTTTGCCTTGCAATGAATACCACCGATGTCCTGCCGGAGAGCGTAAATGTAGCTGATTCGCTCTATGACATTTCTCTCAATTCGGACAAATCCGATATGAGGCTTTATAAATGGAAAACTACTAACGACTACATCGTAAAATTGCGTATCGCCACCAAAGAGCTTATTCATCAGATCGGATTATGGCAGCAGGAAATCTCCAAGAAAGAGAAAAACCATTCAGAAATAACCGTTAGCAGAGAATTTGCCCGCTCTCTGGGTTTGTTTGCCAGCATCTATTTTAATGAATCTTTTCAGCCAAAAAAATCGCAAGGAAAGCGCTAAAGTTTCCTCTCTTAAGCTGTCCAAATATTAGGTAACATTCATAACAAAATGTTATTTTGAGTTAGCCCGAAATACAATTCCAGATTTAGTATTCATTTATCCCTTTAAATTCGAGGATTTGATGCATCTAAGAATTGGAGACGCTTTAAAAAAGAAACTGCATCTGCAAGATTCGGTTCTGGATAATGCAGCTTTAAAAGCCAAAGAAAAAGGGAAGAGAATCGGTGAAGTGCTCGTTGAAAACAATACAATCCCTGAAGAATTACTTTTCCAGACTCTGGCTGAACAGTATTCAATGGAATTTCTCTGTAAAATTGAAAACCACATCGATATGGAGCTTCTCAGGGAACTTCCGACTGAGCTTTTCAGGGAAGGACGTTGTTTTCCTCTGGGAAGCAACGAAACAGTTCTGAAAATTGTAGTTGGTGACCCACTGGATGTTGAAATAGTTCAACTGGCAGAGCTTTACAGCGATCTATTAGTACATACTGTACTCAGTACACCATCCGAAATGGAAAAAGTCTCCAATCGGCTCTTTGAGGGTAACACCCTTTTCAAGCAGTCTGCTGGAAAAATCAGCAAAGAATATGAGAAGCAAATGCAAGCTGATGAGTCCCTTACGCTGGAGGAGATAAGGCAGAGAACAGAATCGGAGCCAGTGGTAAGAATGGTGTCTTTGATCTTTGATGAGGCAGTGAAATTAAACGTTTCAGACATCCACATCGAACCATCCGAAAATGATGCAGTTGTACGGTTTCGTATAGATGGAATGCTGCGCCAATACACCGAACTCACCAAATGGATGTTTACACCTCTGACCTCCAGAATAAAAATTTTGGCAGATCTGGACATTGCCGAGAAAAGGGTACCTCAGGACGGCAGAATACGCTATGTTCAAAATGGTCAGGCTTTCGATTTCCGAGTTTCAACCCTGCCTACCCATTTCGGTGAAAAAACTGTAATTCGAATTCTAAAGCATGATAAATCTCTTCTTGATCTGAAAAATCTTGGTATTTCACATTCAGAACTGGAAAAAATTTACGAGCTGGTGGAAAAGCCACAGGGAATGATCTTTGTTACCGGACCAACTGGAAGCGGTAAGAGCTCTACTCTTTTTGCCTGCCTTAATCGAATAAAACACAAGGCCATCAATATCACAACCATCGAAAACCCCATCGAATACAAACTTGAAGGAGTTAATCAGGTACAGATAAATGAAAAAGCAGGAGTAAGCTTCGCAGCCGCACTGCGCTCTATTCTAAGGCAGGACCCGGACGTAATCCTGGTAGGAGAAATAAGGGATAGTGAAACCGCGCAGATTGCCGTACAGGCATCTCAGACTGGCCACCTGGTCTTTTCAACTCTTCATACTAATGATGCTATCTCGGCAATTACTCGTCTTAAAGATCTTGGTATCCCTGAATTTCTTATCTCTTCATCCCTGCTGGCAATTATTGCACAGCGTCTGGTCCGAGTATTGTGTGTTAACTGCAAAAGAGAAACAGAAATGTCCGATGATCTTAAGAAAAGATGGACATCGCTTCTGGGGACCGACTCTATCCCAAGGACATTTTCTGCACCTGGCTGTGAGGCATGTAACTTTACCGGCTATAAAGGCCGGGCAGGTATTTTTGAAATTGTTTCGGTAAATGAAAAGATCCGTAGTATGATCTCAGATAACATTTCCGAAACATCATTGAGAAAGAAGTTACGAGATGATGGATTCAAAACCATCCTACAGGATGGTATTTCAAAAGTGGAGCAGGGAGTCACAACACCAGAAGAGCTTCTCAGGGTTGTTCTGGTAGAAGATCTGAATTATAATGAATAAAATAAAAACTGAATCAGTCGATTCTTTTGTGTTCAATGTAACAGTACACTTTAGATTAGCGGGCAGGATGTTTTTCAAAACTTACAAATGTAGCCCTGTAAAAATCGTCTGTTTCAGATTAAACATTTTTCAATTTGTAAAATCTCATACAGGTGCCCCATGAATATCAGAGCGCTGTTTTTTCTGTCAATTATATGCCTTTGTCCTGCTGTTTTTTCTCAGGATACCACCAAATATCCTGAAGAACAGAAAATGTCAATTGATGTAAAAGATACTGATCTGCGCGATGTGATTAGAATGATCTCCAAAGGGTATGATATAAACATCCTTCTGGATAATGATGTATCAGGAAAAATTACATTACATCTGGTAGACGTACCCATAATGGAGGCATTGCACAGTATAGCGCAATCCAATGGTCTGGAAGTAATCAAAGAGGGAATGGTTTATAAAATCAAGAAAGCCACCGAAGAACAGAAATCTCTCATCCGTTATGTGAATGGTAAATTGACTATCGATGTTCAGAATATCGAAGTAAAAACGTTTCTCAAAGAGCTCTCTTCAAAAGCTGCAATCAGTATCGTTCCGGATGCAAAGGTGGAAGGAAACATTACCGGCAAGCTTTATCAGGTTGACCTGGATGATGGTCTCAGGGTTTTACTTGAAGGAAACGGATTCAAGGTTATTAAAAGGAAAAATATTTACCAGATAACAAGTGCTCAGGAGAAATCCGGCTCTCAGCCATCTTTTCCTGGTAAAACCAGTACCCCTTCCTCCAAAACTAACTTCTTTGTGGAATACAACAAGGGTCTGATCTCCCTGGAAGTAAACAATGGGGATCTGGAAGAAATAATAAGAGCAATCTCAGAACAGAGTGATATAGAAATTATCACTTATGGAAGCATTAAAACCGAGATAAACGCGAAATTGAAAGACATTCCACTCACCGAAGCTCTTGCGTTGCTTCTTGGTGGAACCAGATTTACCTTTGTACAAAAGGACAATGTCATCCTTATAGGTGACAGAAACACAGCAACTCCATCCGGACAAACCCTTTCCAAGTCAGAACTGATACATCTTAAACATATTAAAGCGGATAATCTTCCCTCAATTTTGCCTAAGGACATTCCCCCCACCAATGTAAGGGTGATTAAAGAACAGAATGCCCTCCTTATTTCCGGCACTTCCGAAGATATCGTTACTGCAAAAGAGTTTCTAAATACTATCGATATCCCCACCCCACAGGTGCGAATAGATGCGGTTATAGTTGAATTTAAAGATAATATCGATAAGGGCTCCGCTTTCAGGGCAGGAAGAAACAGGGGACTCCAGGACAGCTCCTATAATATCACCCCCTTCCCTCAGCATAAATATAACACAACCGCTTCACAAGGTTTTGAACTGGGAGTAAGCGGAAAAGATCTCAAAAATTTCCTTAAAGAATTAAATCTGCCTGTGATAAAACAAATTCCGGATGACCTCTTTGCAGTACTGCGTATGATGGAAGTCGAGAATAAGGCAAAGATCCTGGCACAACCATCTATACTGACACTTAACGGAAACAAAGCCTCCATAGATGTAAGTGAAACCCAGTATTTCACCATAGTCACAGGAGTTGGAGAACACCAGACTTCACGGTTTCAGCCCATTAAATTTGGTATCACTTTGGATATTGTCCCATGGATTTCCCAGAGTGGACAAATAACTGCAGAAATTACTCCCAATGTCTCTAATTCTGATAAGACAAATGAAGACGGCTACCCTAATGTTTCCAGCAGATCCATCACCACTACTGTCAGACTTAACGATGGACAAACACTGGCTCTGGGCGGCCTTATCAAAAATCAGGAATCTGAGTACAGCTATAAAGTACCATTTCTGGGAAGTATTCCCATCATTGGCGCTTTTTTCAGACAGTCCGGAAAAATGCGGCAGAAATCAAATCTGGTAGTATTTATCACTCCGCATATCATAACTGAGAATGAAAATATCGTGCTGGAAAAAGAACTTGAAAAATACGATCTGAATGACAAGAGTTTCATAGAGCGCGGATTCTATTCGGTAAAAAAGAAATTGCAGTCAAGAGCTGAAGAAAAAGACAGTGCAATGTCGCAACAACCTGATTCATCTTCAGAAAAAGCACAAGTGGTAAAACTTCCGAAAGATACTTCAGTAACTGTTGTTTCCAGACCCCAACCCAAACCCGAACCTTCTGACAGTTCCGTACACAAACCTGTAAGAAGAGCTGACAGAAGAAATCCAATGCCTGAACCTGGATTCTCTGATTCAGTAGATAGACAAAGAAAGAATCATGCGGAAACAAAGCAGATTAAACAGATTAAACCAGATTCCACTGGCAATCAATTGAAAAAATGAAAAAAATACATGGGATCATAGCCACAAAGGATGGCAGCTATACACAGGCAACGATTGTAAATGATACTTCCGGTTGGCGATTGTATAATTCAGAAACCTGGAATATCAATAAAGCATATAAAAGACATTTTCTTTTCCATAATGGCATTCACCTTGGTACAGAATGCCATTGGATAAAAACGGATTATCTGGATAAAGAAAAGTACATTTCCACTGAAAACAGTGGACCTTTTGTGGCCTGTCTTCAACCATTTCAACTGCAACTGTATATCGATTCTTTTCAATATAATCTTCTTGGAACCCACCCCGATGATTTATACCTCTGCACTATACCTTTATATATGCAGAAAAACCCCAGAGAATCATTTATCTCTATCTACCAGGAAGAGCTTTGCTGGAAAATTGCTGTGGTTATCGAAAGAAAACTTGTCTCAGTATTTTCCTTTCCTATAATACAGACTTCTAACCTGCAGTACTGCATATCCCGTCTTGAACGATATTGGTCAACCTTAAAATCGGAAAAAGATTTCCCTAAAACAGTCTATATTTTTGATGATCAGAAACTTGACCCAGGCGATCAATACAATATGCTCAGGGTGAAAACATCCATCAAAGATCATAGTGTTTTAAAAGCTGCAGGTATCGCATTTTGTACAATCGATAGCGATACCCCACAATTTACCGGAGCTACTGAAGCCAGCAGATTCAGAAGGCAGCGGTCAATGATTTACTTTTTTTCTGCCGCACTGATAATTCTTTCTCTTCTTTCTTTCGGAACACTGTTTCTGATGAATACTCATAACCAGTCCAGAATCCGGGTCTGTCAATCCGAATATAACCGTATTCTGACAGATAACAAGGAAATAAGAGATCTGTTTTCCCAGGGAGAAGCACTGGCTACCAAACTGAACCGAATAATAAACCTCTCCTCAAATGTAACCTGCTGGAGCCGTTTCCTTCATCAATTAGGTCAGCAGAAACCGCCACGGTTGTTTTTCGAACGTCTGGGTTCAGAACCTATTCCGGGTGAAGGAAAAGTAAAAATTGCACTTAGCGGCTGGGCTGATAATGAAAGCACTGTAACCGAACTGATAAAAAACCTCAACGCATCAAAACTGCTGTCTCATATTTCCTTGTCATCAATGGAAAGGGACAGCAAACAAAAAGATTATTGCCGGTTTAAAATACTATGCATTCTGACATTATCAAAAAGTTGAAAAGAGAGGCTATTGCCCTTATTGTACTTAGTATTGCTGTTTTCCTGACCGCAACAGCCTTGAGGTATCTGATTATTCCAACATACCTGGAACTTAAGGCAGGTCGTGTTGAATTAAATGACTATCTCAACATGATTTCATCGGAAAATGGTTATCAGACCATTAAGAATGAAATCATGGAAAAAACCCGACTTCTGCAAAATCGGGTGGATACAATAGCCGGAACTTCCAATGAGTCACGTGATTTGTCCTCATTTCTCGAACTTTTGATAAGTAAAGCCAGAGCATCCGATATCCGCTTCGTTAAGATGCAGCCACAACCAGAAACCAGAAACGAAGACTTTCAATTCTTCCCGGTGCTACTGGAAGTCACTACTACTTACCATGCTCTCGGTCAGTTCCTATCATCACTGGAAAAACTTCCTTATATGTTCAGAGTTGATCGGCTGGCTCTGGAAGCACTCTCTGAATCATCTATTGATGGTAAAATATTGATCACCTGCCTCATCCCTATTAAAGGTTAATTATGAAGAATGAGTCAAACAGCACACTTCTAATACTGGTATCAATTGTATGCCTGTCGGCAGGAATATTTCTTTTAATGGAAATACCGGACCTGCTGGTTCAGAACACCTATAGAAAGCGAACCAGTAAGTCCATAATTGACAATAATATTGCCAGTATAAACAAAGTCCTGTCCCTGTCCCCGCATTACGATTTTTTCACCTATACCAACGAATTCGAAAGCCCGTTTCGCAAATACGGAGCCCCACGTACTCAGGCACAGACAGTCAAATCTTCACAGGAGGTCATACCCAACAGACCAGATCTTATGTTAAAAGGTGTATTATTAAAAGAAAAAAGTCTTGCAATAATTGAAGATAAAGGTGGACAGACTTATATAAGGGGAATCGGAGAAACGGTGTTGGATCAGCAGATAGTCTCAATAAATGCAGATAAGGTTGTACTTCGTGATCGCAAGGGAACCTATGAGCTTGCGGTTGAAGAAAATTGAAAATATCAGAGGAAGCTCCCTGCCGGTAGTACTGCTTTTCTCTGCAGTCGCCATGATCACTGTTCTAACGTATCTTCTCAGTCAGACATCCCTGGCAAAACCAGCCCTAAAATCACCTTCCTCTATACAGGCACTTCTAAATGCCAGGTCCGGTATTTATAAAGCTTACCAAAAGATGACTGATACTTCTCATACCGATATTATTGATACTCTGGAAACTATCTCAACTCTCGATTCACTCTTTGGCAGTGATCTTATCGAGATAACTGATACAACTGATAATATTTTCGGTCCGGATCCAGAACCAATAAACCTCTTTTCCAGTGACTCTTTTGGCACCTGCGAAGTATCCATGATCACCCAGGGTTCTTTCTTTATCCTTAACTCGATTGGCCAATTCAATAAAGCACAGCGACAGGTTACCGCAAAACTGGGAAGTAAAATTCCAGCCCTGCCTGATACAGTACTGCTTTACTATGAAAACTCACCATGGGAAGGGAACAAACCCGATGGGGAAATTGCAATACTGCCAACCCCGCCATCCGATTCTGCTACTTCACTTCTCTCCAGAATGCTTTCTGATTATCAGGAAAAACTATTGGTTGATGATTCAGTCATGTTTGATCAACCTCTGACAATCCAGTCACAGCGGGAAATGGATAAGATAAAAGATACCATTAATGGACATCTGATCATCGATGGCTCCCATTTTGAGATTTCTTTGAAAGGAAATCGAACCATTACGGTTTTGGGCGACATTCAGATCACCGGTGAAGTTTCACTCGATGGCCTGTCACTGATTGCCGGAGGAGAGATAAAGCTTTTCGACCAGTGTCAATTGAGGAATGTGAGTCTTTTTTCAAGCAGTCGCATCTTCATAGGAGATTATGCCAGTTATAATGGAGATGCCCTTGCCTGTCACAGCATTTCCATCTATGGAAACGCGACTGTAAAAGATAAAAGCACAATAGTGGTTTCCGGTAATTCATCCGCAACCTCTTCCTCCAGCAGCGACTCGATGAAATACTCAATAATTATTGCAGATAATGCTACTGTTGATGCCACCTGCATGGCTTTACGAACTCCAGGAAGTATCAAGACGGAACATAACACTGTAATTACAGGAATTCTCTGGGCAAGAAACATTGTTTGTCACAAAGGACGTATGCAGGGCCTGATCAATGCCCGGAGAGTGATAGATTGTGATGATCCAGGCCAGCTCACCCCTTTAGGCACGACTCCCAAAGACAGTTCAGGCGGAAAAATTGTTTATAAATCAGCAGTGCCCGGAGAGCTCTCTCCACTGGCCAATATCATTGATTACCCTATGCCTTTTTTCACAGGGGTTCCCTCGATTATCGATTGGAAAGAATACTGAAAAATGAAACAACTATCGATAAAAGGCTCTCAGGCAGGTTATACTATTCTTGAATCGATAGTAGCCCTGTTTATTTTCAGTTGTATTACTGCCGCCATTCTCAGAGCAATGGGCACAGCCGACAGAATACACTCCCGTGCATCGGTAGTGATGAACGTAAGCAGAATAGCTGAAAACGAGTTCGAACACATCCGTCAAAAAGCCTCCTTCTCAGAAGAAATCGAAGATTGTACATGGGTAATGATATCCGGTGCAAGGGAATACCAGATTGAACGCAAAGTACTTCTGCCAGATTCCGTTAAATTCGGTATCTCTGAGAAACCATCTTTACTGGAAATTGAGTTGAACATAAAGACCGGAAAAGCCAATCAGCAAGCGTACCGGTTCAGAACACTGCAGGGTTATTCATGGTGATCAGATATCAGGACAGAAACGGCTATTCGCTAATGGAACTGGTCATAGCAATGGTACTGGTTTCAATCGTAATCTCAAATGTTTATTTCTTCTGGAGATACATGGACAAACACGTTTTAGTCCACTCAGAAAATGCATCTTTGCAAAAGGAAACAGACCGATTGATTCATCTGATTACCACTTCTGTTCGCAGAGCCTCCTCCGTGTTGCATTACGACCAGAAATCGATCACTTTTCTGGGAGAAGCAGATGAAGACACCATCTCGTACTCATTTTCCGAAGACACACTATACAAAAACAAGGTTCCATTGACTATTCTTGCCAGAAAAGCACATGTGAAGAACTTTGAAATCAAAAATTTAAATGACGATCCCTATAATGCATCTGTATCTATTCTTCTTGAATTCAATCTCACCTTGTCAAATCCATCCGGATATGAATCGGAAGCTAAACTGGTGGTAAAAACCAGACGCCCTGTTCATCAATTGGATCCGACTTTTGGGTGGTAGTTTTAAAAGCTTTTCGGGTGGCAGTGTCTTTCTGTTTAAATCGCAGGATCTTTCTGCCTGATTTCTCTGAAATCTATCTACAAAATAATAATAGCATATCAAATCAGAATCAGATCAATATCTTTCAATGTCCGAGATTCTAATCTCATCGATTTTTCCGTTAAAATGCATGCTCTGATTAATACCTATTTCGTTCAAACCAACTCTTGATTTTTTCCCGATAAAGAAAACATTCTCAGCTGTTGATCGAGGGGACATTTGATATGATGAAGTATCCTGATTGGAATTGATGCATACACCGTTAAGAAACAGTCGCATTCCTTTTGATCCCCATGTTCCGGCAACATGGTGCCATTTACCCTTTTGAACAGATGCCAAGGCTTTTACATATTTAGTAATATTGGAATGATTTTTCAAAAAATACAATGTATCTCCTTTATACAGAATATTACACCTTGCTCCATCATTGCCAATTAAAATGTGGTTACCAGTGTTAACACTATCGGGGTCAAAGGAAAAATACAGTTCAATGGTCCCATTGGGGGTATTATCTGGAATAATCGTACCGAACGTTGAAAACTTGCCAGTAGAAAGGGATAAGCATTTGCCAGCAAAACCAGTTGTTGATCTTACACTGCTATCAAGCGTACCATTCCAACGGCCTGTTTCATCCAACAGAATCGAGCCACTATCTTCATTAAAATGATAAAGGGCAAGAGTGTTCTCATCCAAAGTGAATACTTTTAACTTGCCTTCATCAACTGGATTTTCAGAACAGCTATGCAATATCAAGGAAGCAAAAGTGAAAACAAAAAATACTGCTGTTCTTCTGCTCATGTAATCTCCTGAAAAATAGTATTCCTCTGAAAATATCCGGTTGCTCAAATTCATTCTGCAGATTCTCAGACATAAAATTTAAATTAAAATGCTCCTTTTTACAATAACATTAAAGAGAATCCAGATTTTGGCTCTGATTCCTGAAATCTGACGATTAACAGTCATACTGTGGTTGGACTATACAGTCGGACCTCCATCAACTGCAGTAATTTCAGATAATCAGCCAGTTGTACCTTTAAATAAAGCGCTTAGATAATTCCTAAATTCAAAATAGGTTTTCTTTTCTTCTTTCTATTTTCACTGGCTATTCACCAGGATTCATTTCCATATCTCTTCCAGTTCATCTATCTTTTCAGCGGGTAATCCGGTTATCTCCTGAATGAGTTCCTTGCTCATACCTTTCTGAAGCATACGAAGAGCATCCTCTATCTTACCCTCTATCTTACCCTCTATCTTACCTTCTATCTTACCTTCATTTTTGCCTTCTATCTTCCCCTTCTCTATTCCCTTTTTTATACCTTCTTTAACGCCCTCTTCCCGACCTTCATTTTTTAACCTCTGGAAAAGTTCTGAAACTTCCGGCATATCCATCCTCCTTTCCCAACTCCTTATCCTCTCTACCAATTGTTGCCTTATATTCTTAGGTGCAGCACTTTCTACATAATGCGAAAACGTATTCAGATAGATTTCTATTATACCCTCAGGCATCTCCTTGAAAAGTACGGCAAAATCATCCAGTTTATTCAGTATCTGCTCACCAGGAACATATTTCAGGGCAAGAAAAACTATTCTTAAAAAAGCAGATCCTCTGATCTGATCATCTGGCATATGAGAAACATCAAAAAATTCACAACTAAAATCCCTTGAATATTTGGTATAACTGATTAATTTATTGTCACAGGAAAGATTACAGTTTCTTTCACCATTATAGATAATTATGGGAATGATATAAGCAGAGTCAACAGAATGAGATCTGAGCAGGTTTTGCCTTAACATGAGCTCATAATTTTTTATTTGTGTATCTGCATGAGGATCGAGTGTTCTCTTGTGTTCAAAGAGCAGGTATACTGGTACCTTTTCCGGAATAGTTTCGGTTTTATAGATGAGATCAGAAAAAGCTTCCTTTAAAGAGCTGTCAACCGAATCGTTCTGATACAACTGAAAATTATTCAGGTTGATCCGAAAATGGACACGAGACTGAAGATATGTTTCGACAAAACTCCTTACCACATCAATGTGGCTGAATGCTTCCTTGAAAAACTTATCGTGAGGATTGTGTATCAAAGGTTGATCCATTATGCCCTCTTATCAATCAAGTGGTCACGTTTTTTTCAGTATATCGTTCTTAAAGCCAATATGATTTCAGGAAAGGGAAAATATAACGAATATCGAATATCGAAGAGAAAGAAAGCCGAAACATCCACCTGCACAGCGGTGGGCATTAGTTGAGCGCCCCTTTAAGGGCGTGAAATCAGGGAATGAGATCTAATGTTTTTATTACAATAAAGATTAAGAAATTCTGCCATCATTGTCAGCATCTCTGATCTGGTCAAGAATTCTGCATGAAGCCCTTACATATTCGTGACACCGTAGGATAAGCTTATTCTCCTTAAAAGCCTTTTGACCTTCCGGATCAAGCAAGCGACATCCATTCAAAAGGCCTTTGCAGTTAACTGTTCCGAATTCATTTGTAAAAGAGTCAATGAAGAACTGGACTTTTGAGTATGTGATTTCCTGTTTCTCTTTCCCTTCTCCGTCTCCTCTTCCGTACATCAATCCAATAACCATCAAGGCTCCGGTAACTGCACCACAGACTTCCTGCTTTCTTCCCATTCCGCCACCAAAACCGGTCGCGATTCTGGTGGCCAGATCTTTTGACAAACCCAATTCATCGGCATATGAATACAGTACCGATTGTGCACAATTAAAACCTTCTTTGAATTTGCTAACTGCATTTTCTGTTCTGTTCATTTTTCACCTAATTATTGGATAAAACACAAGGGCAACCACAAGGGTTGCCCCGACGAATTATTGAAATTCTGTATCCGAAATCCTATTTCCTTTTTCCAAAATTTAAAATCAAATACTCTAAATCTCAAATCTGTTGCTCCAATCGTGCATCACCGGCTGATAACCCATTTTGTGCAGATCTTCTTTTACCTGCTCCAGAGTTCTGGGATCTGCAATCTCAAACTGTGATGTGGATCCATCTCCAATATGGCCGCCCACTGCGGTAGAGACTCCTGCTGAGATCTTGGTAACCCCCATAGGGATGATTGCTCTGCGAAATTTTTCTGATTCTCTGGTGGAAACGCATATACCCGCAAATGGTAAGAAAAGACGTGCAGCGACCATCATGCGCACAAACTGACGATCACTTACCAGGTAAGAAGTATTGAATTCTCCTGCCAGAGGCCTCAGACGGGGAAAGGACAGACACAACTCCACTGAAGGATAATTCTTCTGAAGAAATGAAGCATGCAGTGCTGTAAAGAAAGCTTCATAGCGCCAGTTGTACAAACCAAAAAGAGCACCTATTGTGACAACTCTTATATTCTGTGCAGATGCACGCTCAGGAGCTTCAAGTCTGAAACGGTAATTTTCCTTTGGACCACCTGTATGCAGCTTTTTATATAAAGACTGATTATAGGTTTCCTGGTAAATTGTCAGACCATCAATTCCCTCTTTGATAAGTTCTGCATAACCTTCAGATGTCAGTGGATAAATTTCAATTGCGACAGAAGAAAAATACTCCCGCAGAATCTTCACCGCATCCTTAATGTATTGAAGAGTAACCAGAGAAGGTGCTTCACCGGTAAGTAAAAGAATGTGGCGAATTCCAGTACTGCTTATTTTCTCCGCTTCAGCCCTGATTTCATCAAGATTCAGGTGCCTGCGGTTTATATGATGCTGACTGGCAAAAGAACAGTAGGCACACTTATTCTGACAATAATTGGAAATATAGAGCGGCGTGAAAATCTTCACTGTTTTACCGAAATATTTTCGGGTTTGCACCGCCGCTTTCTGTGCAATCTCTTCCAAAAACGGATCAGCAGCATCAGATAGTAATGCGAGAAAATCATATTCGGTGAGATTATTTTTTGCAAGGATAGACTGAACCTTCTGAGGAGTGACTTCAGCACAAAACTGCTCGATATCGAAATCTTTGCAGGATTGTATCAGATCATAAAAACTCATATTAACCTTCAGCTTTCAAGAAAACCAGTCAACGGCGAAGATGCAACGGCTACTCTGGATTGTCCTGCCATTCCTGCCAGGAATGCCAGCCTGCCTGCCTCTATAGCCAGTTTGAACGCCCGTGCCATGGAAACCGGATCATCACTGGCAGCAATCGCTGTATTTAATAGAACCGCATCGGCACCCATTTCCATGGCCATTGCCGCATGAGATGGACAACCGATACCGGCATCCACTATCACCGGGACATCGATTTCATCGATCAGAATTTCCAGCAGTTCTCTGGTTTGCAAACCTCTGTTGGAACCGATAGGTGCCCCAAGAGGCATTACCGCTGCGGCTCCGGCATCTACCATTCTTCTTGCACTGGCCAGATCCGGACACATATAAGGCAGTACCACAAATCCTTCCTTTGCCAGAATCTCGGTAGCAATTACCGTTTCTGAGTTGTCAGGAAGAAGGTATTTAGAGTCATTTATTACCTCAATTTTTATCCAGTTACCACATCCCATGGCCTGTGCAAGACGGGCGATCCTGACTGCTTCCTGAGCATTGCGGGCTCCGGAAGTGTTGGGAAGCAGTATCTTGCCTTCCGGTATGTAATTGAGGATACTCTCATCTGGTCTGTCAAAATCTATTCTTCTCAGAGCAACAGTAATTACATCACAGCCTGCAGCCTCAAGCACGTTCCTGATTATACTGTCATCTCTGTATTTTCCGGATCCTGTTATCAGACGGGAACGTATTACTTTCCCTCCAATAATCAGTTGATCATCCATTTTTCACCCCCCACCTACAAAACGGAGTATCTCAAGCGAATCACCGTCTTGCAGAGTATATTCTTTGAATTGATCTCTTTTTATTATGCTATTATTCACTTCTACCACGACCCGCTCAGGATTCAGCGCCTTGTCATTGAGCAGATCGTATAATGTTTTGGGGGAATTGACCGATTCTACTTTTCCATTCACCCTGATATTAACATTCATGATGCTACATATCTCCGACTGCAAACGTTTTTGAATTCCCGTTTCCAGCTTTATTATAAATCTTTGCCCCAGGAGGCACAGATCGGGTTATCCAGGTATTACCTCCAATAACAGCTCCTTTGCCGATCACCGTGTTTCCGCCAAGGATGGTGGCATTGGCATAGATTACCACGTCATCTTCGATATCAGGATGACGTTTTTTCTCTTTAAGCAGATTCCCCTCTTTGTCGACTACAGACATTGCACCTAGAGTGACTCCCTGGTAGATCTTGACATTACGGCCGATTCTGCAGGTCTCTCCAATGACAACACCTGTTCCATGATCGATAAAAAAACGGGGACCGATCTGAGCACCAGGGTGGATATCAATACCGGTTCTGGAATGAGCCCTCTCAGACATAATTCTGGGTATGATTGGCACATCAAGTTTGTACAATTGATGAGCGATCCGGTGAGTGGCAATAGCCTCTACAAAAGGATAACTGAGTATTATTTCATCTATGTAACGTGCAGCCGGATCACCATCGTAAGCGGCCTGAAGATCCTCCATCAGTGTTTCCCTTATAGATACCAGAGATTCTATCAGACTGGTCAGTGCTTTTATGGCCCGTTCATCACAATTGCAGGTTGTGCAGTTATCCTTCCTGCACCGATATTTGTAAACTTCACGTATATGTTTTACCAGTTTGAAGCTGATATGGCGAAGTATATCAGAAAGAAAAAAATTTATTTCATGAGTTTTTATTTTTTCTCTGCTGTAGCAACCGGGAAACAGGGCTGCAAGAAGGTCATCGAGAATTTCGTAGATCTCGTTTCTGCCGGCCAGATCCAACCCGTCATTTTGCTGAAGTGTGTTGGACAAAAGGATGTTTTTTTCCATCCTGTTTACAACTTCCGGAAGCTCCGTATTCATCCATTCCGTAAGATTTGTCATCATGTTTTCCGCGCAATCAGTAAGTGGTTGTTTCATGGATATACTTGATCCATTGGGAGAAAAATTCGGTTCTGTGTGATCTCCATGTGTTAATCGGATTGCTGATATCCAGATTTCGCGGGGTTTTCACATCACTTCTGCCTTTGTTCTTGTCCCTAAGATATTCTTCTACCAGACGATGCGGCTCGTATTCGGGATGCCCCAAATGAATCAGGAAACGCTGATCGGTGCTCTCAAAAATCATATATCCTGCATCTTTGGCATGAGCTAAAAGATGAACATTACCTTTGTCCCTCTCCAGTTCCAGCACCTCATCAGGAATACCCGCATGCCTGCTTTGAGCGCACCAGAAAACATCATCCATTTCTCCAGTAATCGGATGAGTTCTGTCCAGATTTCTGGTCTCAAACACTCCAAAAACCTTCTCAGGATAAACCACCTTGTCTATTCCTAAAAATTTGGCCAGTGCCAGTCCTCCCCAGCAGATCCCCAAAGTAGAGGCGATATTATGCCGGGCATACTTCAGAATACGAGTTATTTCCTCCCAATAGGAGACCTGCTCAAATGGAATCTCTTCAACAGGAGCACCAGTAAGAATCAATCCGTCCAGATGATTTTTCCCAACCGCTTCTTCAAAAGGGACATACATTTTTTCCAGGTGTGATTGATCACTGCTTTGATATTTATGTGTTTTAAGTTTGATCCAAACCGGTTCGATCTGCATGATTGAGCGTCCCAAAGGATGAAGAAGGCTGAATTCGTAGGTCTCCACCTTTGGCATAATATTTAAAATCCCAATCCGAAGTGCCCGAATATCCTCCCGGAGAGCTTCTTCAGTAGAAATGCAGATAACTCTGCTTTTCTCGAGTGCAGCTTTCGCATGATAATCCTGGGGAAGAACTATGGTCATTTTAACAAAACCCCTTTAGAAACAAATGATATCACTTCAAACACTTCACTATTTTAGTGTGAAAGATGGTTAAAATACATTCTCAAAACAGCGATTACGAATAAAGTTATTTCCTTTATCTGTTCCATTAGATGCAGTAATCAAGATATTGTATCGAATTCTCCTGATCGAGCAGATCCTGTAATGTCTTGGCAGATAAGGTTTTCCGCCATATTTCCGACATCTCGCACCAGACCGTCCTGGCCGAACACCGGTCCGATTTTTCACAGCTTTTACTGGAAGAAACACACTCTACCAGATCAAGCGGCCCCTCTAAAGCTTCTACGATTTCCAATACCGAGATCTCTGAAGGTGGTCTGCATAAAACATATCCCCCATTAATTCCTCTGGTAGTCTCAATAATCCGGATGTTTTTCAAAACAATCAGAAGATTTTCCAGATATGAATCAGAAAGCCCCTGTTTCTCGGCAATATCTTTTCTCTTTGCAGGAGCACCACCATAAGATTTAGCAATTTCGGTAATAGCCCGAAGTCCGTAACGAGCTTTTGTTGATAGTTTCATAATCTCTCTTCTTCTAAAGTTTATAAACTTTGAATGAAAAATAATAATAAAGAAGAAAGATTATCGCCTGGTTTTTTTTGTTTTTAATCAGATGAAGCCATTTTTACTGCGAACCTCTTTAATATAGCTCACATATTGAGAATCGCTTTGTTCACTGTGCTCCATCAGCCATCCGGTCAGAAAAATCCTCAGTGCTGCCGGATTTAGCTGCCCGGCATCAAAGTCATTAATATACCGGATAAACTGGGAAGCCATATTTTCATGATCCGATTGGTGCTCAGCAAAGCCAGGTACCTCATAGCTCCTTATCAGATGCTCTTCACTGGTAAAATGGAAATTCAGATATCTTTCGATCTCCTGAAGAACCGTTTTCATAAAAGAGACATCGGTTACTTCTGTCGATTGTTCAATTGAATCAAACAATCTGTAGAGATATTCATGCTGGACATCCATCTCAGCAAATTCCAGTATATAACGCCCTCTCTGATCTTTCATGATTCTGTGTTCCTTAATTTTTTAGGGTAAAATCCGGTTAATGTTCAATTGTCAGAACCTTAAAAATAATACCTAATTATCGATTCCATTCGGGCATAATGCCGTAATCATTATCGCATATCACGAATTCCGAATCATTGTCCCACATTCGTCATCCCATTTCCGTATCCCGTATCCGTATCCCATATCCGTATCCCATATCCGTATCCCATATCCGTATCCCATATCCGTATCCCGTTCGTATCCCGTTCGTATCCCGCATCCAAACCACACAGGGCGTTGCCCTGTGCTAACCTAGGGCGCCCCTTCATGGCTGGAGAAGATAGAGAGATTTTCCAGAACCAGCCAGTCGGGTTAACGCAGAGGGAATCTGGTTCTTAATGAATGATAAATTTTTGGGGTGCGGATATTATTTTATATAACTTTTTTCTTGAAATTGCCACATTGTGGCGTTGAGGAGGTTGCATAAAAGTCATGAAAACGGTTGTGATCAAAATCGGTGGTGCAACTGTCGATGCAGAGGGTTTGCTTCGCGAGCTAGGGCAGAGTATTCATAAGCTTCTGCCAGATTCCTTTCCGGTCGTAGTACACGGGGGAGGTAAAGACATCGCCAAACAGCTTTCTTTGCTCAACAAAGAGTTTACATTCATTGAAGGAATGCGAGTCACTGACAGTGAAATGGTTAAAATAGTACAGATGGTTCTCTCGGGTGATGTCAATAAGCGTATAGTCAATGCCCTGCAGCAGGAAAATGTAAGGGCTTTCGGTTTCAGTGGTGTGGATAACAACCTTTTTGTGGCTTCCAGAATGCTTTTAAGAGGTCAGGATATCGGTTACGTGGGAAAAATCGAAAAAGTAAACACCTCCATTATCGAGATGTGCAAAAATCATGAGCTTATTCCGGTAATCTCCCCTATAAGCCGCGATAATGAAGGAAACATATACAATGTTAACGCAGACCTTGCTGCCAGTGAACTTGCCATGGCCCTGAAAGCTGATGATCTGGTCTTTGTTTCCGATGTTCCCGGTGTGCTTATCAATGACACTGTCAGAAAAGAGATTCCTACTTCGGAAATTGAAGACCTTATAAGTCAAGGTTATATTACCGGAGGGATGGTTCCGAAACTCAGGTCCGCAGCAGATGCAGTTCACCGTGGAGTCGGCAGAGTTCATATCTGCGGCTGGAAAGACAGTGAAACCCTGCGTAAAGAGCTGACAAGCTCAGATTCCGAGGGCACTGTCATCTTTAAACAAGCCTGAAAAATTACGGACATTAACAATTCCAAATTCACATCCTGCAAAGTGAAAACAAAATGAATAAAAAAGATTATAATAAACTCTTTGTCCCTACCTATAAACGGGACGGTGCGCCACTGACAGAAGGTAAAGATGTTTACCTGTATGATGCAGATGGTAATAAGTATCTGGATTTTGGAACCGGAATAGCAGTCAATGCTCTGGGCCATGCTCATCCTGCCCTGGTTAAAACAATCCGGGAGCAGGGCAAGATGCTGCTGCACTCCTCAAATCTTTATTTCTCACAAACTCAGATTGCCCTCGCCAAACAGCTGCTGAAGAAAAGTTTTGGTGATCGGGTATTTTTCTGTAACAGTGGAACTGAAGCCAATGAGGCTGCCATTAAGTTTTCCCGGAAATGGGCTAAGAAAATCTCACCCGACAAATACCATGTGTTGTCATTCACCGATGGGTTCCATGGAAGAACCTATGGGGCACTCAGTGCCACAGCACAGGAGAAATTCCATGCAGGCTTTGAACCCATTTTAGAGGGTTTTCATTACGCAACCTTCAATGATATCGAAAACACGAAAAAGCTGCTTGATCAATACTCTTTTGCAGCAGTCATTGTTGAGCCGATTCAGGGTGAAGGAGGTGTAATTCCTGCCACAAAAGAATTTCTCCAGTTTCTGCGGGAATACACTCAACAGAATTCCATTGCGCTTATCTTTGATGAAATTCAGTGTGGAATGGGACGGACCGGCACATTATGGGCATACGAGCAATATAAAGTAATACCCGATATGATGACCCTTGCCAAGCCGGTTGGCGGAGGCATTCCGCTGGGAGTGGTTATATGTAAAGAAGACATCGCACTTGCGCTCTCTCCGGGAGATCATGGGACCACTTTCGGAGGAAATCCGGTCGCCTGTGCACTGGGCTCGACTGTACTGGAGATAATCTCCCAGAAACCATTCCTCAAAGAGGTTAAACTCAAAGGTGAATATCTGAAAAAGAAACTGAATGCCTTAAAGGAAAAATTCGATATCATTCAGGAAATCCGTGGCAGCGGTTTGATTATCGGAATACAGCTCAGTGAAGATCCGTTGCCTTTCATAAACAAGTGCAAACAGAAGGGACTTCTGGTGGTAAAAGCCGGACATAATACTATCCGGATGCTGCCGCCTCTGATTGTAAAGACAAAAGAGATCGACAAGGCTGTATCGATACTGGAAAATGTCTTGGCATCGGGCGCATAGGTCCGTTTTCAACGTAGATTTCTGATTATAAATCACAATAAAATAAGGACAAGTTATGGAAAAGGTTGTTTTACTGTACTCCGGTGGTCTTGATACTTCGATAATGATTAACTGGCTTAAAGAAAATTACCATTGTGAAGTAATCGCTTTCTGTGCAGATCTGGGACAGGAAGAGGAACTGAGCGGTCTGGAGGAGAAAGCGCTCAAAACCGGAGCATCCAAACTTTACATCGAACACCTTACTGAAGAGTTCATAGTAGATTACATCTACCCCACTCTCAAAGCTGGTGCAATCTATGAAGGCTCCTATCTTCTGGGGACTTCATTCGCACGGCCGCTTATTGCCAAAAAAGCAGTAGAAATTGCACATAAGGAAGGTGCTACCGCAATAGCACACGGAGCTACCGGAAAAGGCAATGATCAGGTAAGATTCGAACTGTCGGTTATGGCTCTGGATCCAACTCTTAAGATCATCTCCCCATGGAAAGATCCTCTCTGGACTCTTCATTCCCGTGAAGATTGTATCGCCTATGCCCAGAAACACAATATCCCTGTTAGCCAATCAAAAAAACGTATCTACTCTGAAGACAGAAATATCTGGCATATCAGCCATGAAGGTGGTGTTCTGGAGAATCCGGCTACAGAACCACCCGATGATGTTTACACCTTAAGCTCGACAGTGGAAAATGCCCCTGACAAGGCAGAGCATGTGGAGATTACTTTCGAGAAAGGTACTCCTGTCGCAGTCAATGGCAAAAACCTCAAGCCAGTTGAGCTTCTTAAGGAACTCAACAGAATCGCAGCAATACATGCAGTAGGCCATGTGGATATGGTAGAGAACCGTCTTGTGGGTATCAAATCCAGAGGAGTATACGAAACTCCGGGAGGTACTCTTTTATACGCAGCACACAGGGAACTGGAAAGACTGGTTCTGGACCGGGATACCAGCCATCAGAAAGAAGCCCTGGCTATCCGTTATGCAGAGCTGGTTTATAACGGCCAGTGGTTCAGCACACTTCGCTCTGCATTGGATGCATTCGTTGATGTGACACAGCAGAATGTGACCGGCACAGTGCGTCTGAAATTATACAAAGGAAATGTTATTCCTGCTGGAACAAAAGCAGAAAAATCCCTGTATCTCGAAGACCTTGCTTCTTTTACCGATACAGCCCTGTATGATCAGAAGGATGCAACCGGTTTTATCAAGATCTTCGGTCTGCCCATGAAAGTTGCCGGACTTGTGGAAAAAAAGAAGAGCTGATTCTTCAATGAGCAGTCTTGATGTTATAATAGTTGCCGCCGGGTCTGGTACCCGGCTTGGCCTGTCTGTTCCCAAGGCATTCGTCCCACTGATGGGTAAACCTATCCTCTCCTACTCCCTGCAAACATTCCTCTCTCATCAGGCAATAAACTCAGTTATTCTTGTGGTTCCGGATTCGATGTATGAATCTGCAAACAGAGATTATGCCGGTAAACGGGTTAAAGTCACTACCGGTGGTGAGCATAGATGGCAATCGGTCTCCAGGGGCATTGACATTTCTGATGCAGAGTGGGTTATGATTCACGATGCAGCCCGTCCCTTTGTGAGTAATATGGTAATAGATCGTCTGCTGGCAATGAAACCCAAGTATGATTGTGTTATCACTGTTACTCCTGAAGTCGATACCATACGCATGTATTCGGGTGATCAGGCAGGAGAGACTGTTGACAGGGATAAGCTGGTAAGGGTGGGAACCCCACAGATGTTTCGAAAAGAAACGTTGTGTCAGGGTTTGATACGGGCGAAATCCTTGCCGACTCCACCAACCGATGAAGCAATTCTGATGCAGCAGATGGGTGTAAAGGTGGGAATAGCATGGGGTGATCCCAGAAACTTTAAAATTACCACACCTTCAGATCTGGAGATTGCGGAGGCTCTGATTGCAAGAAGTCAACAGATGTCCCTGGGCGGGCAATGATCCCGATTACTGTCACTACCACGACCATGAATGGGGAGAACCTGTCCATGATGACCGCAAGCTTTTGGAAATGCTTATTCTGGAAGGATTCCAGGCAGGGCTTTCCTGGATCACCATACTGAAAAAAAGAGAAAACTTCCGCAAAGCGTTTGCAAACTGGGATGTCAGAAAGATCGCTGCATTTACCTCCGATGATGTAAACAGGCTTCTTAACGATTCAGGTATTATCCGCAACCGCCGTAAGGTAGAATCTGCTATCAACAATGCCAGACATTTTATCGAAGTTCAGAAAGAGTTCGGTTCTTTTGACAAATATATCTGGCAATTCACCAACTACAAAACACTGTTCCCTAAAACTCCCCCAACCACTCTCAGTGAAATTCCTACCCACTCTCCGGAATCCGATGCGATGAGCAAGGACCTTCAGAAACGGGGATTTAATTTTGTGGGCACAGTTATCTGTTATTCGTTCATGCAGGCAGTGGGCATGGTTAATGATCATGTTAAGGGGTGTTATAAGTTTATAAAAGCAAGATCAAATAGAAGAATGTCTATATAATGGTTTCCTGCATCGCAGTTGCCCTCCGATCGAATATCGAAGTAAAAGAGAGTTGAACGCTGAACCCTGAAACTCTGAATCCTATTCTCCTGGATTACAAAAACCGGTTAATTAGTAGATTCTTCTTGTTTTAGGCTTCCCCTACCATTATTATTTAAACGTTACACTTGATTTATTGATCGTTGTCCCAAAAGGAGATCTGAATGAATTTAACCAGAAAATTTCTAACCGCTCTTCTACCGGTTTCACTTCTGCTGTTTTCCCACTGTGAACTCCTCGATGAGATGATCCTTACAGAAGAACCCACACAGAAAAGAATGCAGGGGATCTGGATGGTCACCGAAGCTACTAGTGAAAACGGTGAAGACATAATGGATAAGATTAATTCTCCTGTAACTGTCTTTCAACTTGGCAATGACAATTCATTCATTTCCACTGCTGGTCCTATGGCCACTTATCTGGTTTACGGAGGTAATAACAAATATGCCGAAATAGCATCAAAAGTAGATCAGGTGCTTGACTATACTAAGATAGATCCTGATAATGGTGAGTGGTTTATAGATGACGGGATCGTATCCCGCTTCACCATTTATTTAAAGCTTATAAGTATTCCAGGTGTTTCATCACTAGAGAATATACTTTCGCTTTTTGGAGTTTATATACCCTCTATTCGCCAAGTTATATATCATAAGTTTTTCAAAGTAAAAGTATCTTTTGAAACGGATGATATCATGATTTGGGAATTTGATAATCAAACGACTACCGAGTATTATACTGTGGATGGCAGTGGTTATGAAAACCCCATAAGTTTATCCACCGATCACTTCTCTCGCGCCAGGTTCGTTTTAACAAAACAGGTCAAGAACCTTCAGGATCTGATCACGGAAGCTGTTCAGAAGTAAAAAGATAACCAAAGAAATTAAACTCAACATCTTTCATATATCCATTTTCGTGTCGTCTCTTTTGAAAAAACAGTGAAACTGTCAGGCTGGTTTCACTGTTTTTTCCGTTTCAGAAGGCATGATTTATCTTTATTCCCCAATAAAAACGCATATAAAAATCACCAGCTATTTCAACATAAACGGAAAAAAAGAAAAAAATGTTACGAATCGAATACAGCACCATGTGCTTTAATCAATCCAATTATCGG
>Ga0209510_1000277_pt1 | contig 74923 bp, 58 predicted proteins | sample BiotimSIPDNA_FD_185749 | JGI IMG/M metagenome (GOLD analysis project Ga0209510, IMG submission 185749) | Anaerobic biogas reactor microbial communites from Washington, USA - Biogas_R1 time_0 SIP DNA (SPAdes) (version 2) | ecosystem: Engineered > Bioreactor > Anaerobic > Unclassified | place...
TTTGATATTCGCTCCGGTTGCGTGAAAATGAATATCAGGTTATTCTTATTCTAATGAATTTATGAAAAAGGAGCTTAAATATGACGGATGCTATAATCGCAATCGTATTTGCTGTCATATCTGCTCTTGTGGCTGCGTTTCTGCCGAAACTCTTTAATATGATGCCTGAGCCATGGCTTCAAGATTATGATTTTGACCCGAAATCAGCTAATTTTCGTCTTGCCAAGCGCCTGAAAATGAACCCTCACGGCTTTATTCTGATAGCTGTTATTTTCGTATCTGTCCTAATCGGCGTATGGCTTAACCGGAGTCATTTTGGACAATTTCGCTTGTTTACAACTCTTCTTATTATTCTTCCCCTGTATCCATTTTCATTAATTGTTATGTCTGACAAACTCAACCGCATTATTCCGGACCAATTAGTTCTTCTTTCGGCTTCACTGGGTCTCATCGGATTGCTTGCTGATATATTGGAAGGCAATATTTGGTTTCATTCGGAATCATCATCCTTAATTCTACTTGCGAATCGATTTGCCGGTGCACTGGTTGGTTCCGGACTCCTTATACTTATCGGGTTTATCGGTCGATGGCTAAGCGGTCAAGAGGCTATGGGCATGGGTGACGTCAAGTTTATTTTCGCTTGCGGAATGATTTCCGGTGGGATTGGCCTGATTTTTGTGTTCTGTATTGCTTTTGTTGTCGGAGGAGTAGTTTCGGTACCATTGCTAATTCGCAAACGTCGTCGCATTGCTCGAGAAGAGAAAATGATCCGAGAGAGTCCGAACCCGGCTCGTGCCAGACGAGTTTTAGAAAAGAAGAAACGAGAGATGAACTTTGCAGATGACCCGGATTATGTTGCTTTTGGTCCTTTTCTGGCGCTCGGAACAGCTGCATTCATAATTTTCGAGCCATTAATTCACTCTTATTACTTATCTGACATTTTACCTTCTTTGGAGTTAATACTTTGAAAAACCGCCTGAATATCAAACTGCAAGAATATTTCAATTTACCAAAACAACTCCATTTTGGATTTGTTCTGTTATGTTTGTCTGTTCTTTCCTCAATACTGATGACCATTTGGGCCGCCATTCCGGAGTCGATTCTATCCTATTCCAAAACTTCTGTTCTTGGTTTCGCCGCTATTGGTATTCTGCGTTCCTTCATCTGCTTATTACTCCCCATTGTTTTTATTTCCACGCGATATGCGCTCTCCGGAAAACTACTATTCGGTAAGTTCCCCGGATTTGGTGTCCTGATAATATCCGTTCTTGCCGGCTTTCCTGCTACTCTTATTTTTACGGCGCTTCACAATCTATCCCTCTATTACTTCATTACCAATCGTATTCATATACCACTTCCCGCGTTTTTCTATGCGGGTTTTGACCGTTCTCCAATTTCTCTTGCGCTTGTCGTTGTCGCCGGTGTTATACTTCCGACCCTGGCGCACGAGGTGTTTTTTCGCGGACTATTTTTCGCTTCATTGCCCCCTCAATGGCGGAACGGATTCGGCATTATTCTTATCGCCTTCGTTTTTGCCGTTTTTATGTTGAATCCCGTTGATTTTGGAGCGTATTTATTCCTTGGTATTTTGCTCGGTTATGTCAGAATGACAACAGAAAGTGTGCTGGCAAGCGTTTTGACCCAATGTGCCATGGCCGGTTTTATGTTTCTCTTAGCTCCGCTAATTCCATTCGTCGAAATCGCCGAAGCCCAAACACTAATCGACATAGACCCCTCAATTCCTTATGTCGCAATAACGTCAATAGCGATTGGCTTACTTGCACTTGGAGCGGTGGTGTCACAGTTGCAAAGGAATTATTTGAGCTTATTGCTTGAAAAATCTGCCGTGCCCGATTCAGATGTCGCAGATCCAAAATGGTATAAGGGTTGGTCAATGGTCATGTCCGCACTTTTCTTCTTTAGCCTGTGGTCAATAGTCATGTTTAGATAAGCATATTCATGTATAATAAAACTGCTTATAGGAAGCTTGGAGGAATACAATGGAAGACAAGTTCAGATACGAAAGGGATCGCGCAACCGTTATAACAATTGTCAAATATCTGCTCATTACGGCTATTGCGGCGACCGTTCTTTATATGTTCAGCAAACTTGTGGTTATCATTTTGCCGTTTCTGATCGGCTTTGTTTTAGCCAAAGCTTCAAGACACCTTGCCAACTTAGTATTAAAGCTCGGCAATGCGATATCCGGACTTTTTAAGCGAAAGAAAAATGCAAATTCCGTCACAAATACACAGGACGCAGACGCCATTGCACCAACTAAGTTTTCAAAACGCAAGAAACCATCTAAATTGCTCCTTTTCTTTTTCCCTTCTTGGGGCAAGCGTCGCAGATCCGGAAAGACCACCCTCACCATTTATATTTATGCCGTACTAGTCATTGTTCTGCTTGGCAGCTTGTTCTTAGCCGGCATCGCATTAATATTCCAACTCAACAAGGTCATCCAAAATATTCCGAATTGGTTTAAGGATTCCGATATCATTAATACCGCAATGTCATTCTTGGATCGGTTCAGGGTCGAAAATGGCGGTTTTCTTACAGATACCGCTGTTGCGTCTATATATGATTATGTGCTCGGCCTGGAGCAGACGCTCCAAAACCGAATCCCTTCTGTGGCATCTTCTCTTCTTCGAGGACTCTTGTCCTTTCTCGGAAGTCTCCCGATTATGTTGTTTTTTGTTGTTGTTGTCATCATGTCCGGCGCATATTTCATCACTGACGGAAAGAAGCTCTTGCGCTTCTTTGCCCGCAATATCAAAAGTCATGTTTTCCGCCATAAATCATTCCTATTACTCGACCAATTGTCAGCAACATTATTCAGGGTCCTTGGCGGGTATCTTTCTCTCTTGATCATTACTTTTTTTGAAGCGGTGATTATTTTCTATTTTGCCGGGGTCGACTATGCGGTGGTTTTGGCATTGCTTACTGCTGCGCTTGACTTCATGCCTGTACTTGGCGTCAGTGCGACAATGGTGCCTCTGATGGTATATTTCATAATACAAGGGAATATATCCGCCTTCATCATTTTACTGATTGGTATGACGATAATAACGATTGTCCGTCGAGTCATTGAGCCCCCGATTCTCGGAAATGCGATGAATATGCATCCACTTGCAACGCTTTTTGCCATGATAATCGGCGTCGCAATTTGGGGTGCAATCGGTTTCTTGGTCGGTCCGGTCGTATTGCTCATTGTCTTAGAGATTCTCAAAGTATTTTCTTTTGACAAAAAACTTCGCGATTTCGCCGGTAAGATTCTTAGCAAGGTCAGTGACTGATATCTTTACAACTGCGACTTTCGATTTTTGACTTGATCCGATAAGCAAAGAATTTTTCAACAAACGCTCTGGTAATCTCTGCTGTGAGTTCATTAGTATCTGTGTACTTCTGTCGACCGATGCATGTTGCATCGAATTGGGGCAAATGGATGGATGATTTCTTATCCCTCGCTTTTATATAAAAGATACGAGTATATCACAATCGGTACAAACATAAATATACTACTGACTAGCGAAACCCATATCCCTATTTCACCGCTAAAGACAAACAAGCACATTAATCCCGATACTATTCCTGTAATGACGGCTATTTTCCCGCCAAGTCTATGCGTTTTGTACCAATTGTTCTCACTGGCTACCGTCCATGGCGTTCTAATGCCCACCAATCCGTTTGGTTTAAGTTTTGGGAGTATATTTCCAATCACTATCCAATTTATACTTAGTGCAATCGCCACGATTTTTTGATAGTCAAAATCGTTTATGCTCTCGACACCTTTGTAAGTTAAATACAAAAATACAATCGTTGCAATTATTAAAGGGACAAATGCTAAAATCCAAGATCTTAAACGCTTGGTTGTCATTACAAACCCTCCTTAGAAAATTGCTTTATCCAAAGGATTGAATCATCAAATACAGTAGTGTTCAACTCATAGTAGATATATGTCTAAATAGAGTGTGTAAACAAAATATAGAGTCGTCAAGAAGTATTTTGAAAAACATCTTAATAGTTGAAAACGAAAAGACTACTTATGCGATTCCCTCGTCCTTGTTGCCGACTTTACTGATGAAAGAATACGTTTCAATAAATATATCACTTGAAAAGGAGTAGAACATCCGTGCGTGTGGCGTCGATGCAATACTAACTCCGTCGGCATCCCGCAAGTCTTTTAAGATAATGTCCCGGCTAAAGCCATTGGGCGTCATTAAAGTGACAGTATCACCTTCATTGACTTTGTTTTTTTGCTCGACTATAACTCGTCCGTGATCTGCATCATAGCCAATAACGACACCGACAACATATGCCGGTTTATGGTATGTTTTATCCGAAAAAATACGAGGATTATCTTTCGGTTGGTCAAAGAAAAAACCGGTTGCAAATTCTCGATGCACCGTTCTTCCGATCCACTCACGCCATTGAGAATCGACCTCATATGCATCGGGATCTTTGAAATATCGATCGATTGCCAAACGGTATGCTTTAGTAGCGGAAGCAACGTAAAACGCCCCTTTGATTCGTCCTTCAATCTTAAAGCTATTGATACCAGCCTCTATTAATTGGGGAACATGATCAATCATGCATAGATCGTTCGAACTGAATATATAACTTCCGCGCTCGTCGCCTTCTACGGTCAGAACTTGATCCGGTCGCTTGACCTCCGTAACCTTGTACTCCCATCGACAGGGTTGCGCGCAAGCTCCCTTATTTCCGGATCGGCCGGTGTAAAAATCCGAGAGGAGGCAGCGCCCGGAATAGGAGACACACATAGCACCGTGAATGAAGCACTCAAGCTCCATATCATCCGGCACTGAAGCACGAATATTTTTAATCTCTTCCAGCGTCAGCTCCCTGGCAAGAACGACACGCCTGACACCCAAACGGTACCAGAACATACAAGTTTCGGCATTTGTAACACTCGCCTGAGTACTGATATGAATCGGCATCTCGGGAACGCGCTGTCGTATAAAAGAAAAAACGCCGGGATCTGATACGATGCAAGCATCAATACCCGCATCCACGTAAGCATCCAATTGCTCGCCCATGGTGATGAAATCATCAGGGTGTGCGTAGATGTTCATTGTGGCGTAGCATTGCACACGATGCTCGTGTGCATATGCGACACTGTCAATGAGCTCAACATTCGAAAAATTTGTGCTTTGAGCACGAAGTCCAAATGCTTTTCCTGATAGATACACAGCATCAGCACCGTAGGCGACAGCAATACGGAGTTTTTCGGGATCACCCGCAGGCGATAGAAGTTCGGGTTTATTCAATTTCTAATTCCTCAAGATCCTCATCATCGATTGCGGGACCGTCATCATTCCAATTCTGCGAATAGAGCTCGATATTTTTAAGGTGTTCTTCATAAGTAACTGCAAATGCAGTGCCGCCTTTGATTCCGGTTGCACAGAAATAAAGGTAGTTCACATTAGGCTCGGGATAAAGCGCGGCCTGAATAGCATCCACACCGGGCATGCAAATCGGGCCCGGAGGTAATCCTTCGAATTTGTAAGTATTATAAGGGCTGTCACGCAAGATATCCGCACTGGTTGCTGCCCAGACCGGAGGCAATCCATCCTTCTCTCTTAAGAAATTGATAGTTGCACACGAGCCGAGAAGCCGTAAACTCGGATCAGTGGACTTAAGGCGATTATGAAAAACCGCCGACACGAATAGCATGTCTTTGGTATCGGTGGTCTCGCTTTGAATCAAAGACGCCAGCGTCATAACTTCATCCATCGACATGCCAAGCTTTTTGGCTCGTTCATAATAATCGGGCTGAAGCTTAACTTCCATATTGCGTAAAAAGGTACGAATAATCGCGTCAGAGTCGGCATTCATATCAAAATCATAGGTGTCCGGAAATAGATATCCGTTGAGAACGTAGTCCCTCTCTTCATCGGATGCAATGTCTGATACGAAACTGTAGTTAACGAACATCTTAGAGCTGTTCATATATTCGTCCAACTCACTCTCGTCAAAGGTCAAACCGGCATCTTTCAGCTTGTTCTTAATCTGAATGTACGACATACCTTCCGGAAATGTGACGCGGGTAACCTTAGGTTCCTGACAAAGAATATACATAATTTCATCGTATGTCAGATTCTTTGTGAGAAAGTGCGTACCAGCAAGATAACCACCGTCAAAACCGTTGAGTTTTGACATCATGACATAGATGACTTCATTTTCAATGAGGCCTTCGTTTTTGAGTTTCTTGGCAATTGCCGGTGTGTTGTCGCCGGTCGCAATGACCAACATAATCGACCCCGGCGTGGTCTCGTCAATGACCATCTGCCCGTCTGCCATGGACTTTTCGAGCAAATCAAACCGCTGCGTCTGAGACATGACGTAATTGTATCCCAAAAAGACACCCAATATGCCACATCCAACCACAGCGATAATGATAAGCAATGCCTGAAACGCAATTCTTACTTTTTTAGAAAACATATCGGTGAGTTAACCTCTCATGTCAACTGTTCTTCTTGGAACGAACCTTCATTCTCATGTCGTTGCTGAGAATTTGCTTGCGAAGACGAATCGTCTTGGGCGTCACTTCGCATAATTCATCATCACCGACAAACTCAAGGCATTGTTCAAGACTATAGTTCACCGGCGGCACAAGACGCTGTGCATCATCGCTTCCTGAAGCACGCATGTTTGTGACATGCTTTTTCTTGCAGACGTTAACGGTAATATCTTCGCCCTTCGGACTGATTCCGACGATCATGCCCTCATAGACATGCGTACCGGCACCGATTAATAGGAATCCTCGCTCTTGAGCGTTATATAGACCGTACGTCATCGCTTCGCCGCTCTCAAAGGCAACAAGAACCCCTTGCGAACGCGTTTCGATCTCTCCGGCATAAGGTTCAAATCCGCATATTACGCTGTTCATTATACCATTGCCCTTGGTGTCGGTCAAAAACTCGGTACGGTATCCGATGATGCCGCGCGAAGGCACTTTGAACTCCATTCGGGTGTATCCTTTTTCAGGAGGAAGCATGTTGAGCATCTCCGCTTTGCGACGACCGAGTTTTTCGATAACAGCGCCAACATAATCTTCAGGGACATCAACAAGTAGTGTCTCGACCGGTTCGCTCAGGACACCGTCAATTTCTTTTAAGATGACACGTGGCTTAGATACTTGAAATTCATATCCTTCTCTTCTCATCGTCTCGATAAGTATAGAAAGATGTAGTTCTCCGCGTCCCTTAACGATGAAGGATTCCGTCGTGTCAGTCTCTTCAAGGCGCATCGAAACATTGGTCTCCATCTCCTTGAACAACCTGTCACGCAAATGTCTGCTGGTAACAAACTTACCTTCTTTTCCGGCAAAGGGACTGTTATTGACCGAAAAGGTCATAGAAATCGTCGGCTCATCTATATTTACGAACTCGAGAGGCTCCGGATTATTCGGATCACAAACGGTATCACCGATATTGATTTCCGGGATGCCGGCAATACATACAATTTCACCGACCGACGCGGATTCAATTTCTTGCTTTCCAAGTCCTTGAAAACGTAAAAGTTTGGATATTCTTGCCGCCTTTACCGTATTGTCATCATAACCGCAAACTGCAACTCCTTTGCCTTGAGTGATTGTTCCGCGAACAATTCTTCCGATGGCAATACGTCCGATATACGGATCCGAATCAATGTTGGATACTAAAATCTGCAAAGGCAATTCGGTATCGCCGACCGGACAAGGCATATGTTCAATAATTGTATCCAACAACGCGGTAAAATTCAGTTCGTTACCGGGCGTATATTCCGAAAGATCTTTACAAGCGACACCGGCTTTACCTGATGAATAAATAATCGGGAAATCCAACTGATTGTCGTCCGCTCCGAGCTCAATAAACAACTCAAGAACCATATCGACAACTTCTATCGGTCTGGCATCAGGGCGGTCAATCTTGTTGATGCAAACAATCGGAATCAAGCCCATCTCCAAAGCCTTTCTCAACACAAATCGAGTCTGCGGCATCGGTCCGTCATAAGAATCCACAACCAGAAGAACGCCGTCGACCATTTTGAGCACTCGCTCGACTTCTCCTCCGAAATCAGCGTGGCCGGGGGTATCAACGATATTGATACGGAAATCTTTGTAAGAAATCGCCGTGTTCTTTGCCAAAATCGTAATGCCCCGCTCTCTTTCAAGAGCGTTCGAGTCCATGACCTGTTCAACAATTTGTTCATTCTGTCGATAGATACCGGCCTGCTTTAACATCGAATCAACAATTGTTGTTTTGCCGTGGTCGACGTGAGCGATGATAGCGATGTTTCTTAGATGATTAATTTTTTGCATTGTGGTGAATTCCTTCCTGTGCGTCCTTTTCTTTGTTGCGGAGATAAATGCGAATCGGTGTGCCCTGAAAACCGAAATTCTTGCGAAGCTGGTTTTCAAGATACCGCTCGTACGAAAAATGCATGAGCTCTGTATTGTTGACAAATAACAAAAATTGCGGCGGATGCGTCGCGACTTGTGTTGCATAGTAAATCTTCAGGTGCTTGCCCTTATCCTGAGGCGTCGGAACCATTGCGGTCGCCTCTGCAATCAGCTCATTGAGAAGTCCTGTTTTTAATCTCTTTCCGGCCTGTTCATGAACATCACGAATAACCTCAAAGAGTTTTTCGACCCGTTGTCCCGTCTTTGCGGATAAAAATACCACCGGCGCATAGTCCATGAACGAAAAACGATCCAGCAGGATTTTTCTCATGTTCTCAAGAGTTCCGGTTTCTTTTTCGACCAAGTCCCATTTATTCACTGCGAAAACACAAGCCTTGCCTGCGTTGTGCGCATATCCCGCAACCTTTGTGTCCTGTTCGGTTACACCTTCAGAGGCGTCAATTAAAATAACGCAGACAGATGCGCGCTCTATGGCCGCCAGAGACCGAATCATACTGTACTTCTCAACTGCAGAATCAATGCGACTCTTCTTGCGTAATCCGGCAGTATCAATGATGGTGAACTCACCGTATTTGTTCGAAATATTGGTATCCAATGCATCTCTGGTCGTGCCGGGAACATTCGATACAATCGATCGTTGACGACCGACCATAGCGTTGGACAAAGAAGACTTTCCCGCATTCGGTTTGCCGATCAAGGCAACACGAACGGTGTCCTCATCCTCTTCGGTGACTGAATCGCCAGGAAAAAAATCATAAATTGCATCCAAAAGTTCTCCGATACCCAGTCGGTGTGAAGCAGAAACCGGAAAAACGTCGCCGAGCCCCAACTGATAGAACTCGAAATATTCCGGTGGCGGATCACCGACATTGTCAACCTTATTGACGCATACGACGACCGGGCGTCCGGATTTGCGAAGCATAATCGCAATATCACGATCAGAAGCGGTCAATCCGGCCTTCACGTCGCACATGTACAAGATAACATCTGCTGTATCAATCGCTATCTGAGCCTGATCGATGATGCCCGCCATCATCTCGTCATCCGTATCCAGCTCGATACCTCCGGTATCAATCATAAGAAATTCTCTTTCACGCCAAGTAGCACGAGCATAAAGGCGGTCTCGAGTCACACCCGGCATATCGTGAACGATGGAAATGCGCTCGCCATACAGGGCATTAAACAGCGATGATTTGCCAACATTAGGTCGGCCGACGATGGCCACTACGGGTACATTACTCATATCTTCTCCTCCCGTGAGGTCTGAGATGTCCGATCCGGCAGGTTCTCAACCGCCGAAACGAATCCCTCGCCTGTAGTCTCATAAATAATGATTGGAAGTGGCGATTGGGACATAATATCCTGAACCGTCATATCATCCAAAAAAACATCTTCACCGACTCGCAGCGTGACATCCGGTATAAAAACGGCGTCTACCCGGTCCGACTTATCAGCAATCTTGTGGATTGCCTTCAAAATATCTTGGCCGGTCAACAATCCCGTCACCGTTACAGAATGCCCGAAAAAGTCGTTGGGTACTCCGACAACCTGAATATTTATACCATAATTATCGACGACGCACATCATAGATTCCGAAACATAACTTGCGGCATCGACACCCGAAATAACCGCAACCTGAAATTTGCCGGTCGTTTTTAAACCGGATAACGCTCTTCTTATCTTTTCAAAAAAGTGACGACGTCTCTTTCGCTTTGAAATAGCTTGAAACAGCTCAGCTCGACGGCAAGCCAACAATCCGACACCATTTTCCAGTTGGTAAAAACCTTCGTAATGAGTCGCTGCCGGAATTTTTACTCCCGCTCGAATGTAAAACTCATCTGCCGGAAAAACAATCCGTCGACCGTATTTTTTCAGAAATATTCTCTGATAACGCTCCGCAACGTTTATGACCTCGAGAGCCGATTCTTGGTTATAGGACTTAAGAGGATATAGCGCGTTATCATCGCGAAATCGAGTCAGCCCAACGGGAACAAGTGCAACCGAAACCAGGTGGTCTCCTAATTCTGCGAGGTCATCGATTGACTTTTCAAGATGCTCTCCATCATTTAATCCCGGACAAAGTACCAATTGCGCGTTAATATCTATACCGTTGGCAACGGCCTTACGGAGACGGTCCATGATGTGCCCTGCAAATCGATTATTCATCATCATAACTCTCAACTCCGGCTCAGTCGCGTGAACCGATACATTGAGCGGCGACAAATGATAGGAAAGCAAACGGTCGAACTCTTCTTCTTTTAGGTTCGTTAACGTCACGAAATTACCGTTAAGATAAGACATTCGGAGATCATCGTCTTTGAAGTACATGGTGGAACGCATGCCCTCGGGAAGTTGATCCACAAAACAGAAAATACACTTATTGGAGCATGATTGGCAATCGTCCATTAAGTCATCCTGAAAAACAATGCCAAGTTCTTCGTCATCATCTTTCTCGATGAGCACTTCGGACCGCGTGCCATCCGGATGCAAAATTCCCAGCGTCAGAGACTCCGCGAGCTCTCTCAACCGGTAATCGAATACATCTTTAATCACGAGACCGTCAATATCCGCGAGAATATCACCGGGACGAATGCCGATTTCTTCGGCAATGCTATCCGGTTCAACTCGAAAAATAACGTTGTGATTAAGTGACTTGCTTTTCAAATTGTTAATCTCCCGAAAATAAAAGCAGTGCGACCCAGTATACCGGTTCCGCACTGCCGTTCATTATCGTTGTCTAATCGGCGATTAAGCCGTCTCGTCAATCTTGACAATTTCCTTGCCATCCAGGTAGCCGCATGTCTTACATACTTTACGACGCAGCATCTTTGTGTGGCAGTGTGGGCACTCTACGAGTCCGGGAACACCGAGTTTCCACAAACTTCTGTGCCGTGAGGTCCTTGCCTTAGACCATTTACGCTTGGGATGTGCCATATATCCACCTCCGTTAATTAACAGTCAGAGCGCCGCTCCGACGAACGAATCCGCCACGAGAGTTATCTGAGGCGCGAATGATATTATCATACATGTGACCTTCTTTTGTCAAGACATTTCACGGTTGAATTTGAATGAATTAGCAGAATTTCTAGTTTTCGGTTTTATTCGCAAGAAAAAACGTCTTTCCGAAATTCTCAAGACCCATACCATGACGAAAAATATATTATGTCATTAGCGAGCAAAGCGCAATGTCCGGAATCGGGCTTCGACGTAGTTAATCTATCTTCCTTAAAACAATCATCAGCTCATTCCGCATTGGCTCTTGCCCCGGGAAAATCAAATCGTATATCAGATGTGCTTCGTCATTCGGACCCTCCGGGACATCAAGCAAATGGGTGAAGATCTCTACTTCAAAACTTCCTTCCGGTGTTGAGATCTCACCGCGAGTTCGAGTCCCGAGACAAAATCTCATTTTGGATATCACGCTCCCCGTGCGAGCTATATCCAGGATGCCAAGACCAATCTTGTACGTGAGTAAATATTTTGCACCGAAAGGTTCTTCTTTATCCGGTAATTGAAGCCACTGAAGCACATGTTGTCCGTCCTTCATTTCAAAAGTACCGTTGACTGATGCGTCCGGTCTTTCTTGAAAATCACTTTTGATACTGATATTGACGTTAATTGTACTCACTCCTCTCTAAACGAATCTGTCGAAACATAGCACGTACCGCTCGGACGTCCGCCGCCGAGAAAAGGAGTAGCCATGTTCTCAAACATGTGCGGATCGTCACTGGTATAGAACTGATAAGTCGGCAAAGTACTTCCGTCGTTCATAAGATGATTCTTGTCCAGAACGTCCCTGACTTTCTCCGCAACGCTAGACCCGGAGTCAATCAGCAACGTGTTCTCGCCCATTACACCGGATATTACATCGCGCAAGAGCGGGTAATGCGTGCACCCTAATACCAAGGTGTCTGTGCCCGATTCAATCAGCGTCTGAAGATATGTTTCTGCAACCATTCTAGTGACCGGTGTATCCCACCAACCCTCTTCTGCAAGAGACGCAAAGAGAGGGCAGGCCACTTCTCTGACTTCAAGACTGCGAAGGACTTCTGAATTGGGTGATTCATCATTAATCAGGTTTTTCGCCGCTTGAACGACCGCGCTGTTGTAAACGCCGGAAGTCACTGTTGCTCGGGTTGCTATGATGCCAATCTTACCGTTCCGCGTACGCTTTGCGGCCTGTCGGGCACCCGGAGTTATGACTTCAACGACCGGCACCTTCGAAATACGGCAAAGTGTCTCATATGCATGAGAGCTGGCAGAGTTGCAAGCAATGACAATCATTTTGACATGTTTGCTCTCAAGGAAACGCATGATCTCCGTCGAGTATTTAACAATCGTATCGTGGGATTTGCTACCGTAGGGTTGGCGACCGTTATCTCCGAAATATATGGTGCTTTCACCGGGGAGAGTATGCCATATTTCTTTTAATACAGTCAATCCACCGATTCCGGAATCGAAAATGCCAATCGGGGATGTGCGGTTGATGTCTGCGAGGGATGAGATTTCGTTATGCGTCATAATATTCTCCGTAGATAAACTCATAAATAGTTTATCATTATTTATGAGTATTTGTAACTCATCTGTCGAGAAGTACGCGCAACAAGGATTGTGCTTTTTTTACTGCTTAACGTCTGATAATATGATGATGCGCAATTAAAACTATATGAATGATATAGTTTTACTATTATAATGGCAATCGCATCACCGACGCATTTTTGAAGGAGTTAATAAATGAAAAGTTTTAAGATCCCTGCCGACATGGCCGGCAAAAAGGTCATCCGCGCTTGTATCAGCGTCTATCCGACGTTGACACCTGCGAGAATGCACAAGGCGCTACGGCATAAAGACATCCGGGTCAACGGCAAGAGAATCACTTCCGATGTCGTTATCGGCGAAGGCGATGTCGTTGAACTATGGGTTCCTGATTCATTTTTCGATGCGTCGCAGACATTACCGGACGGCAGAATGCTGGATGATTATAAGGTGGTATTTGAAAACGATGATTTATTGATGATAAATAAGCGTCAAGGGTTAGCCGTGCATCCGGGAAAAGGCACAGCCGGAGATACGCTGATCGACTTGATCCGAAAAGACTTTCGCAACCCCGCTATTGATCTTTGTCATCGTATCGATATGAATACCGGTGGTATTGTCATGTTGGCAAAAAACAAAGCAAGTCTGGAGCACGCCGTCGCCTTATTCAAACATAACCATATGACCAAACGTTATCGTTGCCTGGTTCTCGGTACTCCGGATGCCGGAACTTCTTGTATCTGTGATGACGATACCCTTATGATGGAAATCAAAGGCTTTCTTGAAAAGCCCACACGAGGAAACGTCTTCATTCATGATGTTCCTTCAGACAACGACTTGCCGATAACGACTCGTTACCGTGTATTGACCACTTACCGAGGCATCGGACCGGACGGTGAGGATGTATCGGAACTGGAGGTTGAGTTGGTCACCGGCCGAACTCACCAGATCCGAGCTCACATGGCGCATATCGGCCATCCGATTATCGGTGACGGTAACTACGGGCGCAACCGAATCAATAGGCACTTTGAATCGCCTCTCGGCGGTAAAGTCCGATATCAGCAACTATTTGCGTCTTCATTGTTTTTCGCAGGAATTCCCAGAGATAATATGCATTTCCGCTTGTCGGGACGCAAGTTCTCTGTAGAACCGCTTTACGGGGTCAAGCTCGAAGACTAGTTTTCTCATCGTATAACGGAGGCGATTCATTTGCTTCGGATATTGCATTGTGGCATAATTTTCTTAGTGTCAGCTAATCCTTCTATAACAGGAGCGTGCTTATGACAGACGTTACATATGAAATTGTTACCGGAACAGATTTAGACGAAATCGGGGTCAATTTTTTCGCCGGCGTAATCAGAAATCGTTTTGTCACTGCCGAGTATTTTGAGTATCGCCAGTTGATTGAGCTTCGAATCGGCACATCACAGTTAAGCCGAGCGCATCGTAACTCAATCCGTAATATGCTCTTCGACAGTTTGCACAGCCGTAGCAATGATGTACAGTTTGATGATCACTCCGTTTGCATGTTTATTCCTGTTGAACTGGATTGGCTCGAGCGAATGAATCGCTTGATTACATTTTTGATTGATGCTTGTGATGACTTATCTATTCAGAGCGGATGCTTTTTGTGCGGTTCGACCCAAGATGACATCCGGCCACTGGAAGTTGGTAGTGTTCGCGCTTTTCTATGTAAAAATTGCATTGAGAAACTCAATCGAGATTTGCGTCTGGCTTTGCAGGAGAAGCATAACACGAATCGTTTTTCTTTTCTCTCAAGGGGTTCTTTTGATTCCGGCGAAAATACTCTGGCCGGTATTTTTGGTGCCTTCATCGGGATGTGTATCGGTATTCTGTCCTGGTTTTTTCTGACACAACACCCGGTCGGTTATCCTCTCGCCGGATTCGTCTTATCATTTCTCATCTTCTTCGGCTACAAGAAATTATCGACTAAAATGAGTATTCTCGGACTGATTATTTGTGTTACCATGCTTGTCATATCATTTCTGCTGTCATTTTTCTTCAGCGAATCGGTCCGACTATTAGTTGAATTGAATTCTAACTTGACTATCGATTCGCCGCCATACACCTTTGCCGACATTACTAAATCCTTTTTTACGTATCTGAGCATGCCGGAATACAAAGATCAGATTGTTAATAATTTCCTCTTGAGCAGTATGCTCGCCTTTGTTACGGCTCTCCTTCGCTATATTATGTATTGCAGAGAAGACTAGTTACTCATCGTCCTATTCTGTGACTCTCATCTTTGGTCGGAGTGGCGCACCAAAACTAAAAACCGGCCTCTCAGCCGGTTTTTTTGATGATACGTGGGATTCTTATTGAAAAAGAAATCGAGTTTTTCAGAAATATCTATATCAAGAAGATTATCAAAGTGCTTCGGAGACCATCTGAATGGCTTCCGATACGGCTCCTTCAACCGTCATCTCGCGAACATCTGATGAAGCTCTCAATTTGAATTCGACGACGCCGTCTTGTGCTTTGCGGCCCACCGTTATACGAATAGGAATACCAATCAAATCCGCATCTTTGAACTTAACTCCGGGACGCTCATCACGATCATCGAGCAATACTTCAACGCCCTTTTCTTGAAGTTGATCATGTATTGAAGTCGCTAATTCGTTGATGGTCTCATCCGTTGAATTCGTCGGAACAACAATAACCTGATACGGTGCAACCGCCATCGGCCAGATGATGCCGTTATCGTCGTGATGTTGCTCAATAATAGCCGCGAGAGTTCTGCCGACACCGATACCGTAACTTCCCATAACCATCGTCTGCTCTTTTCCGGTCTGATCAAGATACTTTGCTCCGAGTGCCTCGGAATACTTCGTTCCAAGCTTGAAAATATGCCCAACCTCTATACCGCGGCACAATGCTAACGGCCCCGAGCAGACCGGGCAAGGGTCTCCGGGAACTGCATTTCGAATGTCAGCGATCTGCGTGGGCTTAAAGTCTCTGAGCATATTTACATTTTTCAAATGATAATCCGTCTCATTGGCTCCGACAACGAAGTTGGTCATCGCCGCTACTTCAAGATCTGCAATGAGCATGATTGATTGCTTAAGTCCGATCGGTCCAGCGAATCCGACCGATGCTCCGGTAATTGCTTCTACATCTTCAAAAGCAGACAAACTAATCTCCGTGGCATCAAGCAAATTTTTAAGCTTCGTCTCATTGACATCGCGATCTCCGCGAACCATGACGGCAACATTTTTGCCATCGATATTGTATAACATGGTCTTAGCAAACGCGGTCGAATCAAGACCCAGAAACTGCATGAGTTGCTCAATCGTCTTGAATCCCGGGGTATGAACCTTCGTAACATCAAGAAGAGTCTCGGGCTCACCACGCTCAGTCACTTTACACGGTGCTTTCTCTTCGTTGGCAGCATATCCGCAAGCACTACAATATGCGATGGCATCTTCCCCAACATCCGATTTCACCATAAATTCTTGGGAGCCGGATCCACCCATTGCTCCGGAGTCCGCATGGACAAGAATATAGTCTAATTTGCAACGATCGAAAATACGGCCGTAAGCATGATACATCGTGTCATAAGAGGCATCAAGCCCCGCCTCGTCTGCATCAAAGCTGTAAGCATCCTTCATAACAAATTCACGTGCGCGCATCAGTCCAAAACGAGGGCGCTTCTCATCGCGGTATTTATGTTGAATCTGATAAAGCGTTACCGGCAACTGTCGGTAAGACTTGATACTATCACGCACTGCTTCTGTAAAAGGCTCTTCGTGAGTCGGGCCAAGACAGAACTGTCGACCGCCACGATCCTGAAGGCGGAACATCTCCGGGCCAAACTTATCCCACCGTCCGGACGACATATAAACTTCCGCAGGCAATACGGCAGGCATGATTAACTCCTGCGCGCCGGAGCGGTCCATCTCTTCACGAATAATATTCTCGACTTTGCGATAAGCACGATAACCAATCGGCATAAACGAATAAATGCCGGATGCCGCTTTTTTCATTAAGCCGGCACGAAGCATGAGCTGATGGCTGACGATTTCGGCATCGGAAGGAATTTCTCTTTGAGTAGACATGAAAAGCTTGGAAATACGCATATGATTATCTCCCTATTTACACACAATTAAGCACTAGCAAGTATACGTTTTCGCTCGTTCAATGTCAATGAATCACAGAACGTCAGGAAAGCAGAAAAGTGCGAATCATCGGCGCTTTTCAAGCATACTCTGCATTTCGAACGGTGACATTTAATCATCGCGAACAATTGACGACTCATTTCTATTCTGCTATGATGTGTTAATCAAATAATACAAGAGGTTTCCATGCAGAAGGATCATTTTACGACCGGAGAATATCGATTGATTCAGCATAGCATTTCGTTTCTGAAGGTGAATATTTTGGCGTTATTATATCCGTTACCCCTTGTAGTCTTATTTGTTGTCGCTTATTTTTTTATCCGGTCGGCAATTGCTAATGAATTATTCTCAAAATCTCCATGGTTGGAGAACTCGCTTTATCAACTAATCATGTACTTGGGTATAGTGATGATAGCGTTGGTCCTTCACGAATGTACACACGCACTGGTATTTTTGAGACACAGCAAAAATGGCCGAAAAAGCATCAAATTCGGCATCAAATCTCTGACACCGTATTGCCACTGCGAAGAAGTCATATCTCTGAACGCATACAGACATGCCTGCTTAGCGCCACTTTACAGCATATGTTTACCATTAGCAATTATTTCCATAGTCACCGGAAATTCTATTTTCTTTCTGATTGCAATAACGATGATTTTCGGCTCAGGCGGTGATTTGTGGGTTTTTTTCGTCACTCGAAAGTATAACGGCAGACAGACTTACGTCTGGGATATGGAAGATAAAGTTGGGTGCGAGATTTATGTTCCGACAAATATATCCCCCGTCTGAAGTATCCCTTAAGGCTTTTCTCAGAGATTGGGCATTTAGATAAGAGATCGCAATTTTCAAATATAGTTCAACTTCAGTGAATCCCGAATCACTGCCATTGAAATTTTTCGAACGCTAAACGAGGCTTACCAGTGCATTCATTGCACTGGTATTGTTTTTTCGCTATACTCAATTTATTAAAAATTCCTATGGAGCATTTATGAAAAGGCAATCATCGACAGGTATGGGCTCTGCCGAATCGAATATTATTCGTCGTCGCTCTCGCAAGTGGTTTCTTCTCTTATTAATCATCCCCTTAATACCTGCTTTGATAGCCGGAGGGGTCTTTTTGCGTCTTTCATCCAAGTACAATAAAGATGTGTATGTTTCACAAGAATATGTCGAGGGCTGGGATAATATTCCGGATGCCTCCGTTGATATCGAAGTGACTCAAGCACCCGAAAACTATACCATCGCCGAACCGACTGATATTCCTGATGCGCCACCGCAACTCAAGGATATTGAGGGCAACAATGATCCCATCATTCTGGTCGACCCGATTGATCCCGACGTTGAGAATATTCTTCTTATCGGAATTGACGCCGAAGATGTCGAAAATGAAGGTCATCGATCGGATACTATGATGATCGTCAGTATCAACAAGAATGACAATACCGCCAAAATGGTCTCGGTGATGCGTGATATTTGGGTGTATTATCCAAACCGCAATGCATGGAGCAAAATCAATGCTTCTTACGCTTACGGCGGTCCCGGGCAGACTGTGAACATCATCAATTCTAATTTTGGCTTGGACATTCAAGAATACATCGTTATCGATTTTACATCATTCAGAGCTTTGGTCGATTTGATCGGTGGTGTTCAGATAAAGCTTTCTGAAAAGGAAGCTGAGGTCGTGCCTGATATCGCTCAATCCGGTACCACTACGCTCAACGGTAAGCAGGCTCTTGCCTACTCACGTATTCGCAAAATCGATTCTGATTTCGTTCGCGTCGAGCGGCAACGCACAGTTCTGGTGTCTATTTTCAAGAGCATGCGCAAAATGGATCCGTCTACTCAATTCGATGTCGTAACGAAGATGCTTGAATATATGCGATCGAATATTCCTTCCAAAGATATTACCGGTCGATTGATGGATCTGGCGCTGCAACTTGATGAGTCTTTGGAGCAGTCGACCATTCCTGGAAAAGGGATGTATACCGTTCATAACGAAAGCACGTGGTATATGTCTCTGAATTGGGACAAACAAAATGAAGCGTTGCATGATTTCTTATACGGAGCTGTCAATGGCGAAAAACAATGAAACATTTGCTGACGTAGTTATTATTGGTGGCGGTGTCGTCGGTGCTTCAGTTGCATATTCACTGTCCCGCTACGATGTTAAATCTATTCTTCTCGAAAAAGAAAATGACGTCTCTCTCGGAGCAACCCGTGCGAACAGCGGCATTATTCATGCCGGCTACGATCCGGAGCCGGGAACATTAATGGCTCGCCTGAACGTCGAGGGTAATTCCTTGATGTACGATCTTTGCAGAAATCTTGATGTGCCCTATGAAGTATGCGGCTCCCTTGTCATTTCAAGAAACAACGAAGAGAACCACATCATAAGGAATCTCTACGAGCGAGGAAAGAGAAATGGTGTTCCGGATCTCAGAATCCTATCCGCAGCGGAAACGCTTGAGCGCGAGCCGCATCTGACCCAATCGGTCTGTTCTTCGCTTTTCGCCCCCACAGCCGGCATAGTAATGCCTTGGTCGCTTTGCATTGCGATGGCTGAAGTGTATGTTCGCAACGGCGGAGATCTTCGACTTGAAACTCGTGTCAGCGCCCTCGAGAGATCCGCATCCGGTTTTCGGGTTCATACCAATCGAGGCAACATTATTGCTCGCTTTATCATTAATGCCGCCGGTTTGTATTCTGATGAAATTCTGGGCATGACAGGAAACAAAGATTTCAGGATTGTACCGTCGCGCGGTGAATACTATCTTCTTGATAAAAGCCAGGGCAAACTTGCCCATAGCGTTATTTTTTCTTGCCCATCACCGAATACAAAAGGTGTTTTGGTGGCTCGAACGGCGCATGGAAACCTGATTGTGGGTCCTACAAGCGAAGTCATATCGGACAGAGACGACACCTCAACCACCAAAGATAAACTTCGTGAGATTCGAGAAAAAGCTGCCGATATGTTTCCTGATATAAATTTTTCGGAAAACATTCGCAACTATTCCGGCATACGTTCAAATTCGGACCACAATGATTTCATTATTCGAAGTATTCCTTCCTTACCCGGGTACATTGACGTCGCGGGCATCAAGTCTCCGGGGTTGGCTGCTTCCCCTGCAATCGGTCCTTACGTCATAGATTTGCTGAGAAAACAAGGCCTTCAACTGAATTTTAAACCGTCTGTCTTGAGTGAGCCGGAGCGGCTCAATCGAAAAGTCGTGCGTTTTCACAGCATGTCCCCTCTGGATCAAGCCGCACTGACCGCAGTCGATTCCCGATATTCGAAAATGGTCTGTCGATGTGAAACCGTCACCGAGGGAGAGATTCTTGACGCTATTCACTCCCCTCTTCCCGCACGTACGATCGACGCGATAAAAAGAAGAACCGGTGCCGGTTTGGGGCGATGTCAGAGCGGTTTTTGTTCGCCACGTATCGCCGCCATTCTCGCAGAAGAACTTAATCTCAAGCCGACTGATCTCTTACAGGACCGAGAAGGCTCATATCTCTTTACCGGACCGACAAAGCTGGCTATGACAGATGCGTGCAAATCATTAAGCAATGAAATCCATGAGCCACTCGAGACGGAAAATTACGTCACCAAGAGAGCACAAAATAGTTCTTCTACAGTCGCACGCTGCTCGCTTGCGATCATCGGCGCAGGACCGGCCGGGCTTGCAGCCGCTGCCGAAGCTTACTCCAAAGGGATCAAGGACATTATTATTTTCGAGCGAGACAGCACAACCGGCGGAATTCTCAACCAATGCATCCATACCGGCTTCGGGCTTCGCGTATATAACGAGTCGCTGACCGGACCGGAATACGCGGAACGGGCGGCTCGCGAGATTGAAGACACTGAAATTCAAGTGCTGACAAATACGATGGTCCTCAATATCTCGTCCGACCGACAAATCACTGCTATTAACGAGAAGAACGGACTATTTGTGTGCCGGGCGGATGCCATAATCCTGGCCATGGGATGCAGAGAACGTACACGAGGCGCAATTTCTATTCCGGGTTCAAGACCTTCAGGTATCTGGACGGCAGGCACTGCTCAACGATACATTAACATCGAAGGATGTAAAATCGGAACAAAGGCCGTTATTTTAGGCTCCGGAGATATCGGCCTGATTATGGCCAGGAGACTGACCCTTGAGGGGATGAAAGTTATAGCTTGTGTTGAAGTCATGCCTGAGGCAGGAGGGCTTCCCCGAAACATTGCGCAATGTCTGGATGATTTCGACATCCCGCTATTGCTCTCCCATACGGTCACTGAGATTAAGGGTAGAGATCGACTCTCGTCCGTTGTTATCGCTCAGGTTGACTCGAATAAGAGGGTAATCGACGGCACGGAGAAGGAAATCGAATGCGACATACTATTACTATCTGTCGGATTGATTCCCGAAAACGAATTGTCAAAGAGTGCAGGAATACCTCTTGACCCGAAAACAGGCGGCCCTCTTGTCAAGAATTCTACGACCTGTATCGGCGACGGTTTTTTTGCCTGCGGAAATGTGCTGCATGTCCACGACCTGGTCGACGATGTCAGCTTAGAAGCAAAAAAAGCGGCTCACGAAGCCGCTTGTCACCTAAGTCGGATGCGAGATAATTACATAGACAGTAATCAATTGAAATCAGATGACATTAATTGTCTCCATGCACCCACTAAAGCAGAACAAATCGTTGAAATTATTCCGGGAAATGCACTTCGTTATGTCGTGCCCCAATACATTTCATTGCCCTCTGAGGCCGATTTTATTGATGTTTCATTTCGCGTACGTCATTCTTACGACAATGCGGTGGTGTCGTTACGCAGTTCAGACGGGATTGAACTGCTCGAGAAAAAAGTAAAGCTGGTAAAACCTGGAGAAATGCAAAGATTACATTTACCGTCAGCTATACTTAACGACACAAATTGCAATCTTATTCTGAATATTTCGGAGGATAAATAAATGCGGGAATTGACATGTATTGTTTGTCCGACAGGCTGCCGATTGCGAGTTGATATAGACACATTGACCGTCACCGGTAATCAGTGCAAGCGCGGACTAAAATACGGTCTGGAAGAATTGACCGCTCCGCGAAGAACCGTTACATCGACAGTGCGTATTCTTCATCAACAGTCAGACTCACAGGTTTTAAGTAGCTACGTTGATTCTTCCCTGCAGTCTAATTCTTCAAAGCCATTGGTCAATAACTTTTTCCCGGATTCAGATTGTATAGAAGGTCGTCTTCCGGTAAAAACTCGAGAAGATATCCCAAAGGACAAAATTGAATCCGTAATGCAAGAAATTAATCAATGTGTCGTAAAATCACCGGTTCACTTGGGCGATATCATAGTCGAAAATATCGCAGATACAGGCGTAGCTTTAGTCGCTACACGAACGATACTCAAACTCTGAACTGATCTTCAGAGCTCGTATATTTTGATTCTGGCATCGAAATCGGCCAAACTGAGGTGCGGACTGTAGAATGGATCTTCCCGTAACAGCTCTCCCCACTTCTCTTCCATGTATTGAGATTCGATCTGTAACCGATCCAATTTCTCGGGGCTGTCCTCTTTACCTCGACTAACGGATTCATGGTGATATAGTTGAACATCTGCACAAAAGAGATTGAAATAGCCCTTATTCAATAGCTTTATGCAAAGATCAATATCATTGAAGGCAACAGAGAGTTTTTCTTCAAATCCGCCAACCTGATCAAATATGCTCTTTCGAACCATTAGACATGCTCCGGTCACGGCACTGTAGTTATAATTGATCATAGATCGAGCGAAATATCCCGGATTTCTCTTATCATTCAAACTGAAAATATGTCCGGCAACTCCTCCCAAACCAAGAACGACTCCCGCATGTTGGATCCTGTCGTCCGGATAATAGAGCTTTGCGCCAACGGCGCCGGTCTTCTCACGTATCGCCCTTCCGAGCATTCGCTCCAACCAATCACCGTGTATAATCTCAACATCATTATTTAAGAATAGCAGAACATCTCCCTTTGCTATTTTTGCGGCTTCGTTGTTCAATATTGAGAAGTTAAAAGGGATATCGAGTCGTAGCAACCGAAAACGTTGGTTTGCTTGCTCGTAGTCTGCGAATAAATCTTGAGTCTCTTTCTCAACGCTGCCGTTATCGACAACGATAATCTCGTAATTCTTGTACGTCGTTTTTGCGGTGATCGAGTCGATGCAAGTCTTTAAAAGATCGGCTCTGTCACGAGTCGGAATAATGATGGATACTAAGTTATCCTGGCTTGGCTTAAAAACGACATTGTAATAAGGAATTCCGGGAATATCCTCAACCTTTGCGATCCATTGACGACGAGCGATCGCATCCTCAAGTGCTCTTACTCCGGCTAAATACGGGTAGTTTTTTTGATCTCCGCCGAGTGCCGTTGATCCTTCAATCGTTCTCCAATGATATAAAACTTTTGGAACGTGATAAATATGGTCCGTCTTTTCAGTAAATCGAAGTACCAGGTCGTAATCCTGTGATCCTTCATATCCGGCGCGAAAACCTCCAATTTCATCGACGATCGATTTACGATACACACCAAGATGTGAAATGTAATTCGACGACAAAATCGTATCCGGAGACCAATTCGGTTTGAAATGAGGGTCTCTACGCTGGTGATTTACGTCGATCTTGTCTTCGTCACTGTATATCAGGTCCGCGTCGGGATGATCATTGATGCAAGCAACGATCTCAAAAAGAGCATGCTTATGAAGTTCATCATCGTTGTCGACCAATGCGATATACTCGCCGTTGGCGATCTCTAAGGCTGAGTTTGTTGCCTTGGAAATGTGGCCGTTTTCGGTGCGATATACAACTTTAATTCTGCGGTCGGCAGCGGCAAGTCTTTTAAGCGTGGGGCGGACATCTGTGTTTGTAGAACAATCGTCCGCCAGGCATAATTCCCAATGACGATAAGACTGCTTTTGGATCGACCGTACACACCGGATCAGCCATCGGGGTTCGACGTTATATACCGGAATCAAAATCGAAATAAGTGGCTTGTGTTGCATTTTCGAAATTGATCCGCGGACATCTGGTGAACTGTAATATTCATTGTTGATGATCCATTTCTCGTATCGACTTTGATCCTCTGGAATTTCTTTTGGCGACGCGGAAGAAGCATTGAGAGCTTGTCGCACAAACCATCTAAAACCCATAACTTGGGCGCCATAGAACCATTCTTCCCAACACTCCCGACTATAAGCACGTCGGAGGCGGTCATACCGCATAGCTTTGCATCTGAGATCGATTTGCTTCAAGTCAAATTCGAAGGAAACTCGATTCACATCAGCAACACTAAGAATGGCAGTCAGTGTTTCCGCTTTTTTATCAATATTGATTCTACACTCAAATCCGGATAGCAGTGCTTGTTCATACTGCTTATTAAAAGCAATAAACACGTCTTGCCTTTCATGTCTTTGAATTTTGATTTCTTTATCTTCATGCAACAGTGTCGCCGGGCGACCACTCGGAGCGAAAAACCAACCTCGGACATATAGATGCCTACTCGGAGAATTAACGATTTCGCAGCAATCAATAGCAAAGGCAAGATCAATCCCCTCCGACTCACATAAAGAAATAATCTTATATTCAGTGTCCATTATGTCCTCCGTATTATACACAAATGCCTATTATTTTAGGCTTTGTAACAATGTTACGTCTATATTTTCGTTTCTTACATCTCGCTATGATTGTCAATCAAAAGACCGGATGCGTCAGCGTTAATGTCCAAACCCTCCAGAACGTCACGCAATAAATATGATCGAAAAAACGGTATCGAAAAATAATAACCGTCGACGAAATCTTTCGTTTGCTCGACGACTTCTCTGCACATCATCACGCCCACTTTTTCGGCGGCGGACTTATCATTTGGATCAGAAATATGATCGAAACGACGTAGTACAGAATCTGTCACAGGTATGCCCGAAACCTCATTTCGAATAAACTGAGCATTCTTTTTGCTGACCAAGACCATCAGTCCGCACAGTATTGAAGCACCGGTTTCCGCTTTAATTTTTCTCAAATTCTCAATCTCGCGAGTTTCGAAAATGGGCTGACTGATAAAGAACGATGCTCCGGCTTCCATTTTACGTAATACACGTCGAACTTCGACATCGATATTACGACGGCCGCAGTTAACGGCTCCTCCGTAAAGAATCGGATCCGAAGTAAATTCATTGCGGTTCATATCGTACATCAGTTGCATCATACCGACCGAATCAAAATCAAAGACGGCGTGCGTCTTATGTCGCAAGTCGATCGGCACTTTGTCACCGGTTACCACTAAGAACCGTCGTAAATCGTTGACATATGCGCCGAGAATCTGAGCTGATAGTCCGATACTGTTCTTGTCCCTGCAACAGATGTGCGGTACCGTTTCTATTCCAAACTCTCGAAAAACCTTAATTGCTGTGGCAATGGAGTCTATGCGCGTTCTTCCGGACGGCGAATCCGGAAATGTAATCATATCAACGCCCATTCGCTTGTAATCTGCCGCTGCTTCCATCAAGCGCGAAATATTCGCATCAAAGGGCGGAGCCAGTTCAGCAGCAATGATTTTCTTGGGAGAATATGCCGAATGCAGAATATTCGCTTTTACCGGCTCGGAAGTGTCTTCCGATAATATATATTCGTCTTTCTCATTCGACCGGACACGCGCAGCAAGAGAAACGTACTCGGAACGAATAATCTGACTCAATGCTTTTATATAATCCGGTGTCGTACCACAACACCCGCCGAATATTGAAACACCCAAAGGCAAAGCTTCGGTTAATTTTTGGGCGAAAAACAAAACATTTTCTCGGGTTGCTGCCTCATCTCTGGAAAATGCCGGGAATCCGGCATTGGGTATGAGCGAAAACATCTTGTTTTCCGGAAGTCGCACGCGTTTGAATACATTCATCATTAATCCAGGCGCGATTCCGCAATTTAATCCAACACCGTCAATGCAAGATTCCGATGAAAGCCTGTCAATTAGCGCTGTAACCGGAAGTCCGTCTTCTGTGAATCCATATGGATCTGAAGATAATTGCACTTGGATGTGGCCATCGAAAATCTCACGGATATGATTAACCGATCGAATGACTTCTTCTACGGAAGAAAACGACTCGAACCATAAAACCTTCAATCCTTCTCGAATAAAGTGCTCTGCTTGGCGGATATAAATATCTGACGGGCAAAACTCTGAGCTCCCTTTGTCGGTTTTTCGGCGCGAGACCGGTCCGATGTTCCCGGCGATAATCACGTCATTATCTCTTAGTTCCGCTTGTTCCGCTTCAATCGCATCTCGAGCGGCCAGAACGGCAGCGCTTTGGATTTTGGTTATGCGCTCAAAAGGCTCATCCGAATGATCGGACCACATGGCACTCAAGCCGAACGTATTTGTGCGAATCAAACCGGCGCCCGCAGCAATATATTCGCGATGTATATCGGAAATGCGCTCTAAATGGTCCAGATTAGCCAGCTCCGGTGTCCCATAATCCGGATATCGGCTTCGATAATATGTACCGAATGCACCGTCACAAATAATTGGCCCGCGCGCCTTAAGCTCGGTCTGTAGTTGAGTAATTCTATTTGTCATTCCCTGATGAGATCCTCCGATTCTTGAAGATATCTTTACATGTCGAAAAACATATTATTTGCCGCTTACGGTCTCAAAGTGATACGCATCCCGAACCATATCCGCAAGGGTCAACTCCGCCTCCCAGCCCAATTCGTCCTTGGCTTTGGTGGCATCCGCATAATATGACGCAAGATCCCCTGAACGACGAGGCGCAATCTCATATGGAATGTCGATGTCGTTGACCGAGGCATAAGCTTTGACAATCTCCATTACAGATATTCCTTTGCCGGTGCCGAGGTTATAGATACTTACGCCACTTGTCCGCTTCTCAACGGCCTTAACATGGCCTTTCGCCAAATCAACCACATGAATATAATCCCTCACGCCGGTACCATCCGGTGTCGGGTAGTCGTTACCGAAAATTTTAAGTTTGGGCAACTCCCGCCGGGCAACTTTGGAAACAAATGGCATCAGATTGTTGGGAATACCGTTGGGATCTTCTCCGAGAAGCCCGCTGGGATGCGCACCAACCGGGTTGAAATATCGCAACAAAGTGGCCGAGAAATCCGGATTTGCCTTTGCGACATCTGATAAGATTCGCTCGCTGACGGCTTTGGTCTCTCCATAGGGGTTTGACGTCGTCTTTAAATCCATATCCTCTCGGTACGGAGAGGGTTGATCCCCGTACACCGTAGCGGACGAGCTGAAAATGAAGCGATTAACGTGATGCGAAAGACAAGCCTCTGCTAATACCATCGTCGAAACTAAATTATTGTAATAATATGCTATCGGTTTCTCGACCGATTCGCCCACCGCCTTCAGACCCGCAAAATGAATGACGCCGTCAAAGTGCGGATGCGCCGCGAATACGGATTCCAACGCAAGGGCTTCAGTAACATCCACAGGAAAGAAAACAGGCCTCACTCCGGTTATCTTCTCGATTCGATCCAAAACTTCCGGCTTGCTATTCACCAGATTATCGACAATGACCACTTGATGTTGATTAGAGATCAGTTCAACACACGTGTGACTTCCGATAAAGCCCAAACCACCCGTCACAAGAATTTTCATGACTCTCTCCATTCTGATGATATAAATGCCGCTTCATATAATGAGCCGACGAAAATAACGATCCCAACAAACAGGCGACCTCACACGTCATATTCCCAATTATTTATTTGATCCGACTGCTTGTTGTAATTGTCTTTGATTGGAATAACCGCTTGAATCGTCTTCAATATAATTCGCATATCCGATACAAAACTGTAGTTCTTGATATACATCATATCGAAGCGGAGTTTATCTTCCGGGTCGGAGTTATATCGTCCGTATATCTGAGCCAAACCGGTCAATCCGGACTTCACCTTCAAACGCTGATTGTAGCCCGGAATCTGATCTTCAAATTCGCCGATTGTAGACGGACGATCCGATCTCGGTCCCACGACTGACATCTCTCCAAAAAGAATATTTAAAAATTGCGGCAATTCATCAAGGTGCGAGGCTCTCAGCCACCGACCGACGCGAGTAACTCGCGGGTCATCCGGGCTGGATTGAAAAGAACCGAAGGTCTCTTCAGCACCGGCGACCATGGTCCGGAACTTGTAGACGGTATAAAGCCTTCCGGACTCGGTAATGCGTTCCTGGGAATAAAATACCGGCCCTTTGCTATCCAGGCGAACAGCTAAAGCAATAATCAGCATAAACGGCCAAAGAATCAGCAATACGATCAAAGAGAACAGAATATCAAAAATCCGCTTGAAAAGGCGTTGCTGAAAAGTCAATCCCAAACTATCAATCATAAATGTCGGCATATCATGGAATTGTACGATGCGGAACTTACTGTAAATCAAATCCGAAAACTGAGGAACGACATAGATGGTCTTATCGATATTGGCACAATATAGATAAAGGTTAGCCTTATCGGTCTCATTGACGGCCGGAGATATAACCACCTCTGTGCTGCGGTCTACAGCACGGTAAACCTTTTCCATATCATTCTCGAGAACATACCCTAAATAGTTGATATGAAGAGACTTAAGTTGTCCGGCTATTTTCGAGAAAACACGATCCGCATCCTCTCGGCTCTTCGCGACAATAACCAAGCGACCCTTTGAATAAATTCGCTTACTCATCTCAAGACTGAAGACTGACCATACCGAGGTAGCAACAAACATGATAACCGAACCGACGACCATAACCCATCTCGGAAAGGTATACCACTGAAACGCAAAAGCGATAGCGGCCGCCGACACAATGACCAGAAACACGAAGCGAAACGAGACCACAACCATTTCGGTCCGATTCTTTCGAAAAAAGTGTGTCATACCGAAATAGTCAATATACAGCAACGCACCCACGGTCATCAGTGGCATCGTCGATAAGTAGTCCGAGAAACTGATTGCGAAAGTCGGAAGGCTACGATCGTAGACCAGAAAAAATGCGGCCACCAGAGACAAGTTGACCAGCAACAACTCCACAACAATATATAAAAGCTTAAACAGATGAGCCATAACCGAACGTCGGCGACTCATGATATACCCGGTCTTCTCCGGCTTGCGGTAATACTTGGCTTCCATTACATCACCTCAATCGCAACGATATGCAGTTCGCAACGCATACCGCATACATTCTAACAGAATTAGTGCCAGTCGTGAAGTTTAGACTTTGAAGGGCTCATAATCTATTTTCGAGGAAAGTTTATATGCAAATGATTCGCGTGCACAATTGAGTTGTTAGGTTGAAAATCGCGGCAAAATGTGTAGCCTCTGAGCCGGAGACAAATACGACTGAAAACTGAGAATAGCTCATGGGCGAGGGTGTCGGTGGATGCGGTGGTTGTAGTGGTGGTGGCGGTAGTGACGGTAGTGACGATCGCGGTGGCGGTGGCGGTGGCGGCGGTGGCGGTGGCGCGAAACGTTTCGATGTAGGCGATTACCGCCAAATTCAACAGAAATCCCCCCTTTCGTATGTATTAGAGTATTAAAAAGAAGTTATTCAGAAGTTCACATACATACGAAATAGCACAAACTCAACCATTTCGTATGTATTAGTGTGTAGCAAACCGTTTCGCGTTAGCCTGAATAGCAATGAAATTACATACGAAATAGAACAAACTCAATCATTTCGTATGTATTAGTGTGTAGCAAACCTTTTCGCGTTAGCCTGAATAGCAATGAAATTACATACGAAATAGCACAAACTCAACCATTTCGTATGTATTAGTGTGTAGCAAACCGTTTCGCGTTAGCCTGAATAGCAATGAAATTACATACGAAATAGCACAAACTCAACCATCTCGTATGTATTAGATTGTGATGCACAATCCGGTTCACACCACAATTACCTATAAACACAGCAAAATGCTACTTTTAGTCGGGATTTCACTTTACAAATTTTTCGCGCAAATCTCGTGCCGTCAAAATCTCTCAAACGCTCTTTATCGTCGTCATCCTCCGATATTTACGGCTTCAATGTCTCCCCGCACAAAAAAATATGAATTACCGCGGTTTATGTTCGGAAAAAGAATTGCCATATATTTTTCGCATCTTAATTCGGCTCGGATTGACCGAGGTTCTCGCTGTTAGTCATGAGAATCAATCTCTTTTCGAATTCAGATCGCCCGTTATTCAATGCAGCGAATCAAGAGAAGTAATTTCTTTTCGAAAGCGGCGAATGTCCTTACGCTTCATAATCAATGCTTGCGCCAACCGAAATCGCCATTGGATAATTTTCCGGATTGACGAGCGATGCATGGCGCTTTGATTGTCCGCGTGACGTCTGTAGCAGGCCAGAATGGTCGAATCGAAATCGACTTGTCCGGCTTTTTCCGCCAAAATGCCGATCCAGACATCGTGCATGGGAACGCGTTCGGAAATCGGTAAGACCAATGCGAGGATTTCCCGGCGAAAAACCATATTGCAGCCTTGCCACGAGTTTCGAATGAAGTTCTTGATTACGCCTTTGCGACAGCCGCGAAGAGAGAAAAAATCCTGCCCGATCGGCTTTCCGTTCGCGTCAATAATCTCTGCGTTGTTCTGAAGCAGCAAGAGCGACGGCTCCTTTGAAAAACGTCCGCGACAATAACGTATTTTACGGTCAGACCACACGTCATCTTGATCCGATAAAAAAATGAGATCTCCGCGCGCATATCCGAGTGCTTGTGAAATATTCGGAATAACGCCCCGACTCTCCGTAAAATAGACCACACGAATGCGCTTGTCGGATTTTGCTATGAGACGGACATATTCAAGCGTACCGTCATCTGAGCCATTATCTGAAACAATTAACTCATCTTCCGGCGACAACTGGCAGAGTATGCTCTCAAGTTGTTCTTTAATATAAGGCATGCCATTATAGGCGGTCAGCACAACGGAATTCATTTGAATTTCCATCCCCATTTTTTGAAATACTTCAGCAGCGATTGAATGTGTATTTTTGTCATTCCGGCATTTCTGTATGATGCGCGCGCCCACCGATGACAAACTTCCAGTTCTGGTCGGTATTGTATTTGAGATTTCTGTCTGACACTTCGGCACAAGTCTGCATCTTCTGCATATAAAAAATAACGATCGTCAAATCCGCCGATTGCAACAAATATGTCCGTTCTGATCAACATGCAGCACCCTGAAGAAAATGCGACCTCAAATGGTTGACTATAATCCATATCTCGCATTTCATGATATTGCCGTCTCCTCTTCATGATTTTTATCGGACTGAAGCGCAGCATGAGATCCAGAATGGTCAGGTCGCGTCGGCAAAGGTATTGAAGCTCTCCGTTCTCATTGCGAACAGAAGGCGCTATCATACCGACGGACGGATTTTGCTCGAAAATCCGGATAAGCTTTTCGAGAAAATCAGTCGTCTTAATCGTCACATCCGGATTCATGATCACGTGGAAGTCTGAACGCAACGTCGGAATAACAACATTGTGTGCCGCACCGAATCCCACGTTCCCCTTCGGAGACAGGATTAGTTCGGCGATATCGCTGTATTCTCGAACGATTTCACGGGTATGATCTGTGGAACCGTTGTCTATAACTTGAACTTTATAAGTATAGGATGCTCCGCTCAATGCTCGAATTGAATCAAGCGTCTCTTTGATCGTCGAGGCGTTGTTGTATGTCACGATAGCAATTGATATAGACTTCATTATTCACTCACCTTCGCGGCTTTATTCGGTCGAAATCTGGTAGGTCTCTCGGCACAAGTCAAGATGAGGACTGTAATACGGATCCCCCTCGGTCAGAATGCGCTTCCATCGATCCATACAATAGGTGACCTCTGACGAAAAACGGGCTTTTTTTTCATCGGTGTCTTCTTCTCCGCGAGATAATGATTCGTGGTGATATAGTTCTGCCTTTGGCGCATATACAATATTATAGCCTTGCTCCCTGATTTTCAGGCACAGGTCAATATCGTTGAAAGCGACTGCCAGTTTTTCTTCGAATCCACCGATTTTTTCGAACAGTGATTTTCTCATCATGAGGCAGGCAGCAGTCACAGCGGATAAGTTTTGCGCGGCGACCGCACGATTCATATATCCCACTTCCGTTGAAGGGAGATGAGCGAAAGCGTGCCCTGCAACACCGCGGAAGCCGATGATGACTCCGGCATGCTGAATAGTGTGATCCGAATACAATAGTCTTGCGCCGACCGCGCCGACATCATCTCTTTGAGCGTAGCCGAGGAGTCTTTGCAGCCAATCCGGCGCGATAACCTCGGTGTCATTGTTGAGAAGTACCACGTATTCTCCGCGAGCTTGTGAGACCCCGAAATTATTGATGGCAGAATAGTTGAAGGCTTCCGGCCATTGGACAACACGAATGCGTTCATCGGTCTTGACTTGCTCATAATACTCGAAAATGTCTTGAGACTGACTGTTATTCTCAATGATAACAATTTCGAAGTTCCGATAGGTTGAAAGATTCAAGACAGAATTGATGCATTTTTCTAAGTCTTCTCTATGCTCGTAATTCGGAATTATTAATGAAATCAAGGGTTCTCCGACAATCGCATAATCTGCATGATAAACGCCATTGTCTTGATCATAACTGACACGAGCTTCGCGGCCAATGCGATTGAAATGATCTTGGAGAACTTGTACGGCAACTTCAGAATCTCCGAAATGGAGCTCATTTCTCAGTTGTTGCGGGAGTTGCTCTTCTCGAGAATGGTACATAATGCTCGGGATATGAGCAATTTTCTCGGTAGAGGATGTCAGACGGAGAAGCATATCGTATTGATACTGTGAATCATAGTGACTGCGAAATCCGCCAATATCGAGCATTATGGTTTTGCGAACTATGTATGCATTGCCGATATAATTATAAGAACACAATAGATCCGGGCTCCAATCGGGTTTGAATAATGGCTGGTAGCGCCTCATCCCATCAATACTCATTCGGTCCTCATCCGCGTAAATTAAGTCGACATCCGACTTTTCGTTGATGTGACTGACCATCTCAAATAACGCCCAAGGCGCTAAAAGATCGGATGTTTGAATCGACATGACAAATTCGCCGTCGGCCATTTCCAAGGCATGATTGAGATAAAAACTGCGCAAAGCTTTTTCGCAATAGTTAACATGAATTCGTACATCTGTCTCCGCATACCTTGAGATCAAGGATTTCACATCGGCTGACAACGATTCCGGTCCGACAACACATAGTTCCCAGTTCGGATAGGACTGCGAACGAACGGAATTGATCATCTCACGAACTAAATGAGTGTCGTCAATGTCAATCGGGGCCAATACACTGATTGTAGGCCTATTCGACAAATCTCTCGACAATATCCGCTGGGTCTTTACCTCAGACTCCGAAATCTCGTGCCAACGAATGTAGTTAGCATATGCTTCATCGTGGGATACCGGAATGTGGCATCCGTCACCGAACGACTTAAACGCCTCAATAAAATGCTGCTTGGCTTCACCTTTTTTCCCGGTCATAATGAGCTTGGTATAATGGATGAAAAGTCGCCACTTTTTGAAGCCGGTGGCTCTGGAAATAAGAGCCAATCCAACGCGAATCGATGCCAACGGCCCAAGTCGGCGATAATTGATATCACTAAAGATGACTTCTACGCCCGACTCTTCTCCGGGATCTATCCGCAAGATATCCGCTCTATTCCTCAAATAAACAAAGCGTTCCCTATTTGCCGCTTCCGGATTCAGCCAACCCAGGCGCGTCGATTCTGTCTCTGAGGTATCACCGGCAACTATCGGATATAGTTTGAGCATTGTATGCTTTGAAGCCATTCCGTTCCATCTGAAGAGGTACAAGCCTTTTTTCGCATTGTTAAGCAATAAAAGTTGCGGATCTTCACTGTCTGTTACGAAAACACCCGGCGCTTCAGCGTGTATGCCTCTCAACGGAACCGCTTCGATATCTCGCATCACACGCAAAGGTCTGACGATTGAAACGAATTGTCTTTTGAGATAACGCAGCGGCTCAAAAACAAGGTATAGCGGGCTTTTTTTCAAAGCATTAAGTTGTGCGGACTTCTTCTGATATTCATACATATAGTTGTGCGAAACCGATGTGAGGCGGCGCTCTTTTTGCTCGAGGTCAGATATTCGTGTGGTAGTAGTGATGATAAGCTCATCTATTTCGTTCATAAGCGACTGTTTTTCGAGTCGCCCTTTTTGCTCCAAATCAGCTATTTGTTTGGTTGTGTTGATGATAAGCTCATCTAATTCGTTCCTGAGCGTCATTTTTTCGAGTCGCTCAGTCGCTATTTTCTCTTCAGCTATTTGAATATCCGCCCGAAGATCATTCTCTCTTAATTGCGCCTCGTGAAGTTCTGCTTGTTGTTGGGTATTAATCTCTTTTAAGTCTTTGACAAACGCAGCCAAACCAAATCGCCACGTCTTCAAGTAGTCGTCCGAATTCATAATATCTGAATACGAAAGCACTTGAACCGAAGCTTCAATATGAACGCGGTCTGCCAAAACAGGTTCCGAAAAAACGAAAAGAAACTGAGGGTCATTGCTCAGAAAAAGGTATACTCCGCTTTCCAACTCGATAGCATTCGTTATCATTCGTGGCAGATCATCAATCCTTTTGTTTTTCAGACTGACATGCATCTCAACATCTCGAACCAAAACGCAATAGTTTTCGCACGGGTCCCATCGAAACATCTGAATGGCCGTTGGCTCTCGAAATGTATAAGAGCCCTCCAGATAAGTATCCTGAAGGAAAACGTCCTTGCTGATTTTCTTTTCTTCACTTAAATTGCCATCATCCGAATAATAGAGGCTGGAGCCCAGGATATGTGGCTTCTTGTCCTTCCAGTGCCCCAAAGTAGGCGCCGGAATCTGGTAGTTATTCTTGTAATGATCTGAAGACTGATGGATTCTCTCAGAAAACTCGGACTCCCAAGTATTGAATAATTCGACGTCAGAATCCAAATCGAAATAGGTCAAAATATCGTGAAGCGGCAGCACATGCTGTAGATTCCGGTAAAACTTGTTATATATGACCACAACGGCACGAAACATCACAAAGGCAAGCGGAACCGGCGCGTCTATCACCCATTCACAATCGATATGATAATGATTGCCACGGCGGTCAATGATGATATTTTCCGGAATCAGGTCAATCAGCCCAACCTGCAGACATTGAAATAATCGATCTGTTTTTGAAAAAACTTCAGCAAATTTCGGATTGGTTGAAGGGCATGCGCTAACGACAGGAAGCGAGTTAAGAAGCTGATAATAATCATCAAATGTCTTCAGAATAAGTCGTTTGCTGCCCTGTTGAACGGCATCGCCAATGATTTTTGCATAAGAAATACCGTCAATGTATTCAGAAATCAGATGTCCGTCCTTCATATATACTTTTGGCGCTATGATATTCGAGTTCATCGCTTCAACGCGCTTGAAATTCTCAAAAACGGATTGGACATGCGAGGCGGCAAGACTTGTTTGCGGCTTTTTACGCACTTGGACTTGGCCATCATCACTTTTCTCAATCAGGGTGATGATTCTATAATTCTCGTGTCTCTGGAAGGTATGCTTTACAAATAACGTCTTCATTGGCCCTCCTCGGCTGAGTCTTTCCGAATCAACACAATAAAGGAGTTGGCAAATGTTTTCAAATCACTCTGCTCCGCCAAAGTTCTAAAGACCGTTGACTGATCAAAAGATGAAAAGGAATACGCCCCATAATTAATCTCATTGACAAATGCCTCATGGTAGTGTGTCATATCGTCTGCCGCTATAATCGTCTGGGCAAACTTATAATCCGGAAATGGCAGGAAAAAATCACTGGATGAGTTATCAAGCGTATTAATTAATGACGTCAATTCCTCATAGGAAAAAGTTCGGATTCCCGTGTCATTCGGATAATTGTTGAGGCCTTCAAATGGTCGATTATAGTGATCTTCGTTGGCCCCGGCGAAATATTTCAGTCCGAGCCGATTCTCTATGGCCAAGACCAGAGTGCCTCCCGGTTTCAGCAAACTGAAGGCTTTTTGAAGAAAGGCTTCATAAGGGTTGCTGTCCTCCGTATATCTCCCGCAATACTCTAAGACACCGATCAGCGTCACGACATCAAACTGTTTTTCAAACGGTATATCATTGAGATTTGCGACGGTAATCCCGAAATTACTATAGTTCTTATTGCGGATCGCATTGATCTGACTTCGGATCAGGGATAGTTCGACACATGTCACATGGCGGGCGCGCTCGCAAAGGCATCCGGTAATCGCCCCCCATCCGGATCCGATCTCGAGAACATCTGCGTCATCAATCGCATCAATCCAATCAAGAGCGGCATGACGCTCCGGCGAAAAATGGTAAAGAATCGGCCACCGGTAATCCTCTTCGAGAAGAGTAGCCGGAGACACACCATTTTCGAGTTCTTGAAGCACTTCCTGCTCAATCTCGCCATCCGAATAAACGTAATTGGCATCGTACCATTGAAGATTGATTTTATCGGTCATATCCTCATCCCTTTATTGCTTAGGCTTAATTGTTATCTGTGAGTTCGGATCAAAAAAACCGACGGAGTCTTTATCGCTGATGACCTGAATCGGTGCCACATCATAGAGACGATGGTACACCACAAAATCGTCCGCAGTATACGTCGTGCACCCCAAACTCAGTAGGTAGCCATCCGAAGGAAGCGGCAACTGTTGTGTGAAAGTAACTTCGACGACTTCGCCCTTCTTAACTTTGCCGGTATCGACTCCATTATACATGGTATTCGTGCCCGTAATCTCAACACCGCGCATGTTTTTTATGGAAAACGCGTAAATGGGATCACTTTTGTCGACATTGGCACGAACGCGCATCACGACTTTAAAAGAACAATCTGCGCTCACTATATTGGTTACTGTGCCGTTATGATCCAATATTCCGAAATCGATAATTTCCATCTCTTTATTACCGTATTCGATGGGGGTCGCATTAAGTTGAAGATTGTCTTTAAGCATACCCTCTTCTTGTTGCGCCAGATTAACTGCCTGATTACTCTTGAGCTCCTCGACCAATACCTCTCTGTCATCAGGCGAAACCAGAATCTTCTTGAAAAGATCGACCATGGTCACTGAATCGCCTTCAGCGATCTTCGCACCACGATCCATAACGATGCAACGATCACAATACTGTATGACATTACTGAGCGAGTGCGTGACAAAGAGAATTGTCTTTCCGCTATCCTTAAGCTCCTGGAATTTTTTGAAACATTTCGACTGAAAAAGAATATCGCCGACAGACAAGGCTTCGTCAATAATGAGTATCTCCGGCTCGACGTTAATCGCCACAGAAAACGCCAAACGCATAAACATACCGCTCGAGTAAGACTTGACCGGCTGGTGGATAAAATTCCCGATATCCGCGAATTCGAGGATGCGTTCCATCTTCTCATCCATCTCTTCCCGGGAATATCCCATGATGGTGCCATTCAGGTAGACGTTCTGTAAACCGGTATATTCCGGATTAAAACCGGCTCCCAGTTCAAGCAACGCAGATATTTTGCCGTTGATCGCGATTGACCCGGATGTCGGGGTCAGAACTCCGGTGATTATTTTAAGAAGCGTTGATTTGCCGGCACCGTTTTTGCCGATAATGCCGACGGTTTCCCCGGGAAAAACCTCAAAAGAAACGCGATCCAACGCAAAGAAATCCTTGTGCAGTTTCTTGCTCGTCAACTTCAGCGTCTCTTTGAGTCGGTCCACCGGGCTGTCATAGAGACTGTATATTTTGGTTAATTCATTCACACTAATACTTGGATTCATGAGTCACCCCTTATAATACGTCAGAAAAATGCGGCCGAAGCTTGTGAAAAACCATCGCCCCGGCGGAGAAGCACGCGATCATGACGCCAAAGAAATACATTGACCACACCGGACGTTCCCAAAACCACGTGTTACCCGAAAAACAGTCTCGGTAACCTTGTACAATGTAGAACATCGGATTCAGTTTGAAGAAACGTTCCGAACCTCTGGGCAGAATATCAATGGACCAGAGAATCGGCGTCATCCAGATTAGTATTTGAAGCGCAACATTAATAAACTGCGAAACATCCCTGAAGAACGCCGCCAGAGCAGAAAACATCCAGTTGAGCCCTAACAGCATGAATAAAAGACAAGGCAAATAGTAGAAGATTTGCAAGGTATAGATCGTCGGAAAATAACCGTATACAGCCGCTACAACGAAAATAATGACGATGAACACACCATGGACGATGAGTGATGAAAAAGTTTTGACAATGGGTAGAATCGCCGTTCTAAAAACGACCTTTTTGACTAAATAGCTATATTCCACCAAACTGTTTGAGCCGTTCGTCAAGGCATCCGCGAAAAAATTCCAAGGCACCAGTCCGCATATCAGCCATAGTGCAAAAGGCACACCCGTACTCGTCGGTCCGGATCGGAATCCGACACTGAATACAAAAATCAAAACTAATATCTGAACCAGCGGCTGGACAAATGCCCATAATATCCCCAATGCGGACGACGCATACTTGACCTTGAAATCATTTTTAACCATTCCGGTAATGAGCCTTCTCGATTTATAGATATCTCGAAGAAAGTCCGCAAACACATTCAGCTTCGTTCCCATTAGTCTGTCTCCATTTTCATTGGTGCTTTTGACTTCACGCCGAAGGGGACTGTCAAAAAGCGAAATGATCGGTGTCGGACGGATAGCTTTACCGCCCTATATGCCAGGTATAGTCTCGGGATAAAAAATCCCAACTGATTCTTGCGACAAAAAATCAAATAGTCTCTCGCAAAAATTTCAAATCGGCGACACTTGATTGTCTTCTCCTCCGGCATTCTATTCGTAATCCGGTCAGAAAAGCGCTGATCCAAAATCACTTCATATAGCTCAACTATTCGGTGTTGAACAATGTTTTGATTATACATGAAATCGTGGTCGATGCAATCTAAGAAAAGCGTCTCGTCAAAGGGTTTCGAGTCTTTGGGTATTCGTTTAAGACAAATCACCATCCCACTGTTGATCGCAGAAACTCGGCGGGAAGATACCACTTGCGACAGCTTCCCGCTCCGCGCCTTGAAAAATAGAGAGCCCCTGCGAATACATGGTGATATAAGTCGACCGGTTGACATGACCTTCGGAAGAAGAATATCCGCATCCGATTTCTGAGACAATGCTTGGAAAAGCGTATCAAAATATGGACTCGGAAGCGTCGTATCATCATCAAAAAGCACAACGTATTTGATGTGGTCATCCAGTAGGGAAAGTGCCTGATTGTATGCCTTAGACAGACCCTGATTCCCTCCCATATCGAGATGCGTATAACCCATTTCCTGACAATAATCGACATTGATCGCCTTGATTTCCCGGCTGTCACTGTTATCAACGACCAATGCCCGAAGTCCGGACTGACCGCGAAAAGAAGTCAAGGTCTCGGAATCCGAGCATTGTCGATTATATATGACAACGACAAAAGCCAGATCATTCTGCGGGTCAAATTGCATATCGAAAATCACCTGTCATTGCAACTCTTTGATATATCGATCGAGTGCATCTTGCCAAGCCGGTAATCTCGAAAAACCCTGAGCTTCCAGCTTGTCTTTGGATAGTCTCGAATTCTTAGGCCTGACCGCCTTAGTCGGATATTCAAGACTCGACACCGGCTCCACCTTTGTGTTAAGACCACCGGCCTTCATAATTTCGACAGCAAATTCATGCCAGTTGCAAAATCCCTCATTTGTTGCATGGTAAATACCGTATTTATCAGTCTCTATCATGTCACAGATCAAGATCGCCAGATCATTCGTATACGTTGGTGAACCGAATTGATCGGAAACCACACGAAGTGAATCACGCTCTGCGCCCAGACGAAGCATCGTCTTGACGAAATTATTGCCGTTCTTGCCGAATACCCATGCCGTACGCACGATAAAGAAGCGGCTCAATAGCGCGGTCACCTGATCTTCACCGAGCGATTTTGTTAATCCGTAATATCCTTTGGGATCCTTTTGATCATCCGGCTCATACGGGCGTTCGCCCTCGCCGTCAAAGACGTAGTCTGTGCTGATGTATACCATCGCCGCATCCAAATCCTTGCATGCCTCCGCGATATACCGGGAACCGTTAACGTTAACCGCATAGCAGGTCTCCCGGTCCTCTTCCGCGCGATCAACGGCGGTATAGGCCGCACAGTGAACAACGACATCCGGAGAATAGCCCTTGATATATGTATGAACACTATCCGCTTTCGTCAGATCAAAATCGTCGATGTCGACGCCCTTGCAGTCAATGTTTCGAAGTTCCAGATGTTTGATCACATCGAATCCCAATTGTCCTTTATATCCTGTAACCAATACTTTCATTTTGATACTCACGGCTAGCAGCCGTGCCCCCTTAATCGTTTATCGATTGCCGTACATTTTCTCGTAATAAGCCTGATAATCGCCGCTAAGGATATTTTCCCACCATGAACGATTATCAAGATACCAGCGAATTGTCTTTTTGATACCATCATCAAAATAGGTCTTAGGTGACCATCCCAACTCGCCGCTGATTTTCGTAGGATCAATCGCATAACGTCGATCATGACCCAAGCGATCCGTCACATATGTGATAAGCGTCTCCGGTTTATTCAGCTCAGAAAGAATCGTCTTGACGACTTCCAGATTGGTGCGCTCATTATGACCGCCGATATTGTAGACTTCTCCGACCCGGCCGTTACGGATAATCAGATCAATCGCAGAGCAGTGATCTTCCACATAGAGCCAGTCTCTGACATTATCGCCTTTACCATACACCGGCAATGACTGATCAGCCAAAGCGCGAGAAATCATCAGCGGAATCAATTTCTCCGGGAAGTGATACGGCCCGTAATTATTGGAGCAACGCGATATCGTTACCGGTAAGCCAAAGGTTCTGTAATACGCCAAAACTAGCAAATCGGCAGAAGCCTTCGAAGCAGAATATGGGGACGACGTGTGAATCGGTGTCTCCTCTGTGAAAAACAATTCCGGACGATCCAGCGGCAGATCCCCGTAAACTTCATCGGTCGAGACCTGATGGTAGCGCGGCACATTAAACTTACGGCAAGCATCCATCAGGACTTGCGTCCCCATGATATTGGTCTTTAAAAATAATTCCGGATTCTCAATCGAACGATCTACGTGCGACTCCGCAGCAAAGTTCACCACGATATCGAATGCTTCTTCAGAAAAAAGCTTTTCTACCGCTTCTCTATCCGCAATGTCCGCCTTAACAAAGCGGAAATTCGGATTTCCGATCGCCGCATCAAGCGTAGCCAGGTTGCCGGCATATGTCAGAGCGTCAATACAGACAATCCGATCCTCCGGATGGTTCTCCAGTTCGTAGTAGACAAAGTTTGCACCGATAAATCCGGCACCGCCGGTCACTAGAATATTCATATTGTCCTCCCTTATTCGGCCCTCTTCAGCCTTAAATCATTTCTTCGTATACAAAATTAAAATCCGAATTCTGAACCCATGGCGCTTTCAAGTCCTTATCGGAGAGAATCGGGTCTTTGAAACCCCAATCAACGCCGAAGGTCGGATCATCATAGCGGATGCTGCGGTCGCAATCCGGGGCGTAGTATTCGTCCACTTTGTATTGAACTTCCGTGTCATCTGTCAGTGTCACGAAACCATGTGCAAATCCCTTCGGAATGTAGAGTTGCAGTCCGTTCTCCGCCGTTAACTCGACGGCAACCCATTGACCATATTGCGGAGAACCGCGACGAATGTCAACCGCGACATCGATAATTGCTCCCCTTGTACAGCGAACCAGCTTGGTCTGAGACTTCGGTGCATTCTGAAAATGCAGCCCTCTGAGTGTGCCCTTTTGTGCCGAAAAGGATTGATTGTCCTGGACAAATTGGGTGTCAATGCCCAAAGCCAATAACTTTTCAGCGGAATAGGTCTCCATGAACCAGCCGCGATGATCGCCGAAGCGCTTGGGCTCAATAATAAATACGTCTGTGAGTCGGGTATCAATTTTCTGCATGTCATCCTCCGTTCTTTTGGGTCACAAGGTCTTACCTGCTAATTATATTGAACTTGATAAATAAAGTGACCATTTGCTCCATACAATTGTATCAAATTGTAACTATCAGTTGAACTGATCGGTGACGGTGAGAGAATGTATTGAGCGCCGGTTTTCTTGAGGTCAGCAGGATTGAGTTTAAGAATAATATGGTCGAGGAAGGCAAGCTCAGGCTTTGTGTCCTCCTCACTGATCTCTACCGTTAAATGTGCGTACCGATTATATATCTCTTCATATTGGTTATGCGGATCCAGTTTTTCCCAAAGTTCAATATTCGGAATAACCTGGACCGAATTGATAGTCGGCGCACCGTTTGCAACTAATAACCCGCAATCGATTTGATTATTTAGAGAAAGCCATTTGGCGTCCGGATCCGTTTCGACGATTCCTTGAATATGTATTGAAATTGGTTTCGAATAAATTGCATCCAAGGATTTTGAAAATGGAAGTACGGTCAATGATGTAACTGCACAAAGAACGAATATCGACGCGGTGGTCATGTGCAACACCTTATTCCTTCTATATGATACTACAACCACAAAGAGTAGACCCAACAAGATGCATGCCGCGTAAATATATAGTTTTCCGATAGCATCCTCGAAATTTGATGCGGAATAATAGCCTGTAATAAGCATAATGGGTGCCGTCATGATGAGCACAGGCAAAATCTTCAACTTCTTTTCTTGGTCATAATGCGTCAATGCAATAACTAAGAGGATAATCTGAATAAACGCAACGATATCCACTATTCGTTTCGGGATGCTGTGCAACAGCAACGTGACCTTCAAAAACAATTCCGGGAGAGGCATTATGCTGCAGATTGAAAAAATGATAGAAACGATTATCAATAGAGTGGCTAATAAATTGAATTTCTTTGTTCGAATCATGTAGTAAATATTCAATAAAACCGGCAATGGGAAAAAATTGATGAACATGGCACTTTCTGACGGATTCTGAACGTCGAAGAAACTAAAGAATAATGCCGGAACATAATTGAATAATTTATATAAACTCGGATCACCGGACATGACACGTTTTCCGGGATAAACCGTATTCGTGATGGCTGTTATATATTCCCTCGAGTCATAAAGATACGAGCCGATGAAAGCAATCATTAAACCGATCGAAAAAAAGAGAATAGCAAAATCGACTTTTCGGTATGATTTGATGACATTCCCGGCATCAATAATTATATAGATTAATATTATAAGAAAGACATAGCCCAGCGGAACTTGCCACGCCGGATAAAACTGGCAGACGAAAAAAGAGCCAAACACTGCCGTCCCAAATCCAAAACCGGTGCGTGTAATCGGGTGGCGTGCATGAAGCGCATAGTATAGCATTACCACCGCAGCTTGCGCGGCAAAATAACCGTATGCGAAAGACCACCACATATAGTATGTTGACAGAACGGTAAAAGAAGCACCAATTAACGCAACCGCTTTATTCGATTTGCGCGTAATCACATAGAAAAATTCAAAAGAAAAGAAAAATGCCATGATTAATCCTGAGCAAAAATAAAAAGATACACCAAAATTGGCGGGCAGAAAATACATCAGCCAAGTTCTTGGTATTGCAAACCCGGACAATCCAAAGAAGACGCCTGCCGTTGGCAGAATAGGCGATTCCATCGCCTGAAGTATTGAATTCGGGCCAAGATAGTCTGTAAATTGTCCGGTCAACATCTGCGGGGTCGAGACCAACCACTCATCACTTCGGATTGACCGAAGTTTTCCGAAAATGGGCTCAACATATGCCGACCCCATCCCCGGCTCAACGTATTGGTCAAACATACCGATCGACGAAAAATGATAGCCATTGATGACGCAAAAAACCGTAATACCCAGCGCGACAAATACACGGTACTTGAAGATAAAATCATAAATTTTACGATACCCCAAAACAAAATGCAGTCCGATAAATGCAAAAAGAATTCCGGAGAGCATTAATCGGTGGAGGACTAATCCGCGCACGTTTTTGGGTGTCTGAACGATTCTCGAATAATCCAATTCACCTTCCAGTGTCTCACCGTTAAAAGTCAAAACATCGCCATCCTGATCTGTGTTTGACATCCAGATGGTTACGCCCTTTCCGGATATTGCCCCAAAAGCCGATATGGATATCTCTACATTATTGGCAACCAGATGTCCTTCAAAATCCAGATCAAAATATTCGTTGTCGATAAGTTGGCTAACCGGGATGACCTGATCGACCAACACTTTGTTATTGTTTAGGTCGCGAACGACATATCGAATATCACCATCGTTGACGCGACCGTAAGTTGCCATTTTGATCCCCACGCCGGAAATATTTATCTCAGAATGGATTGTCTGCTTGACAACTGTTCCATCGATCAATTCTCCGACGATCGTATCATCGGGCAAACCGGATGGCATGGATTCGTATGTAAATATTTCGAAATTCGTCACAAAATAGGATGCGAGCGAAACATACAATATTAGCAAGACCATCAGAGCTACACCTCGCGGCGCATTTCTCTGAAGAGTCTGTCGATTCATCACAAATATATTCTTATTTAGTATTGGCATTTCTGCTCTTCGCCTCTTCTCTCGCTATCCCGAAGAATATCACTTGTCAGACATTCGAAATAAAGATAGTTTATTATACCGCTTGTGTCGCAACTGCGGATAGAACTATTTTGTTCATGAAGTCGTTTTTATCGATACGCCTCGTGTTGACAGGGCGTCTGAAGCAACCACTGAATTCACATAAAGATCCTTTACTCACTCTCTTGCGTTATCATTCCAAATTTGCTACTTATACTCCACCCTATAGATATATTTCCCGCCACCATTATAAAGAAGTTCTAATTGGTAGTAATCTGTATTCTCCTTAGGAGATGAACTCAGCAGATACTCTGCACCCGTTTTTTCAAGATCTTCATACGCCAATTTGACCGTCATAAAATCGGCTTGAACCAAAGACGGCGTAGTCGGAGCTTCTTCAATAGATATCACCATATGCGCATACCGATTGTAGACCTCGTTATACTGACCTTCCGGATCCAGTTTCTCCCACAACGCCATATTCGGAACGGTATTGACGGAATTGATGGTCGGCGCTCCGTTGGCGACCAGATATCCGCTGTCCACCATCGAATCCAGAGCGATCCATATCGCTTTCGGGTCCTCTTTGACGATGCTTTGAATGCCTCGAGCCAAAGGCTTGGTGGTCATAACATCTAGGCCTTTTACAATGGGATTCACCGTCAAAGTCGTTGCAGCACACAAGAGAACGATACCTGCAGCACCGAGGTGCTTAAGTCTCGGCCGAAGTCTTGACATGAGCAGCGTGAATATAGCCACCAGAACAAACACAATAACCAGGATTTCTCTCTTGCTCATAAAACCGGCATGATTCTCGTATGTCTTATATCCGGCATAACCGACGATCGCGGCAAGCAAAGGAAAAACGATACCGACATGAAGTTCATGGTCCGGCTTGGACTCACTCAAAAAAATGACCAAGAGATATATCTGAAGGAATGCAAGAATGTCCACCATTCTCTGAGGCGTACTGTAGGTAAACATCAGCACCTTTGCGAGCATCGGCGGCATTTCTGTATAGCAATAATATGCAAATAGAGCCGAAAGGAGAATCATAGCCAACGCACGCCCGTTGATTTTTTTCTTGCGAATCATCAGGTAGATATTGAGGAGTATAGGAAGCGGGAACAAATTAATAAACGTCGACATCTCGCATGGATTGGGGTGTCTTCGGACTGGCGTCATCATAATCGGAATGTAATTGTAAAGCTTCGAAAGAGCATAACCGCCATAGAATACGCGCTTGCCCGGATATACCGTCGTCATGATATCCGTCAAATATTGACGAACCTCAAGCAAGTATACGATAACAATCGATGCGAAAAACAGGATCACACCGGCGAGAAGCGCAATGTCTTTAAAACGGTACTTTTTGAGGATATCTCTGGCTTCAAAAAAAATCCAGAGGATGATCACTAAAAATATCATACCGACCGGAACTTGCCATGCCGGATACAGCGAGGTGACGAAAAAAGCACCGAAGATGGCGGCACCAAAACCATGGAGTACCTTATGAGAGTCATTATCCGAACGAAGAAAATAATAAAGAAATACGACTGCAGCCTGAGCTGCCAGTATCCACGATATGAACGACCACCAGACAAAGAATCCGGAGAAGGTAATGAGTGCTGCTCCAACCAGAGAAGAAAGCTTGTCTTGCTTCCTTCCGAGGATATAGCACATTTCAAAAGAGAACAAAAACGACAACACCAACGTCGCAGAAGTATTGAAGGATAAACCGTATTCGGGACCCAGAATATAGTATAACCAATTCATTGGCTGTGCCAATGCCGCATAGCTCAAATAAAGACCGGTCGCCGAAATGTTGTAAGAACTTGTACCGCGCAGTATGTAATTGTATTGTTCATAACCTGTATAAGCCGCGGACATTTTCGACGGAATCGCTCCCAGCCACTCGTCACTTCTTATGCCACGCGCGATGCCAAGGACGGGTTTAATATATTGCGATCCTTCTCCCGTCTGAATATAAGCGTCAAACATTGTAATTGAAGTGAAGTGATATTTATTAATTACGCAAAAAGCAATCGCTAACACGGACAATATTACTCGATGCTTAAATATATAATCATAGATATGCCGATAATCGACAAAGATATGTAGACATGCAAAAGCAAAAATAATCGATATAATCATCATTCGATTTAAAAACATACCGAAAGAGAATGTCTTCGTCAAATCCAGAAGCCGGAATGTAACGGTTCCCTCGACAAGCGCCCCATTTATATGAAGTTCCGAGTTCGGATGTATGTCGTTTGAAATCCACACTGTCGGTGATTGACCTGCAGTTGTGTTCACTCCTGTGATAATAAGTTCAAAATTATTACTTTCCTGACCATTTGAAAAAGGAATCGGATAGAACTCTTTGTCTGACATCCTTGCTGTGTCAATGTTTTTCATATACAAGCAGGTACCGGAATTAAGATCAATCGCCTCAATTCGGATGACGCCGATATTGGCTCGCGAATACGTCCCGAATAGGACGCCGATACCCTCAACCGGATCATCTAAGCGAATAATTTGTCGGACTTCATTGCCTTCCGTCAATTCGCCGATGACATCAGAATCTGAGATACCGAGAGGCTCGAATTTGTTCGTGGTGGAAAATGAATATCGATATGTCAATTGCACGACACAGCCGAAAATCAGTAGCAAGAGGATTGTTGCAATAATCTGAACTGACTTTTTAATCCGACCGGATGGTATCCCGGAAAAGACAGACCCCTTATTCTCATGCATTAATCATTCCTCAACTAATTGCCATTTAATCAGACTGTATTATAACATTTCAAAAGCTTTATTCCATCTATACCCTACGATAGAATATATGCTTAACGTCGTCGCTATGAATAAGCTGCCGGTTCTCGTTGTGCCATCGCATCAGCAAGATTATTCTTCTCAGATCAAAAAAAACAATACGGCGAAGTGTAGACAGCCTGTCGCCATATACAGATGTTTGAGAATTCCGCTTTCAATTTTGACGTATCGACAGTATACGGCAAGCCCGAACAACGGCAGAGCCGGAATAAAATATCGTCCTTGAACGCCGTCAATAATATCGCTTCCGAATTTTGTATACGCAAGCAGCATTGTAAGCATCGCGGCCAAAACTACTGATGCGAATATCCCAACGTAGAGGAGACGATGAAGAAACGCCTTTGTGACTTTTGTATACGCTTCGCCGGTATCGTGAAAAAATGCCGCAGCAGAGATTCCCAGCGCAAGCAATACAAGTGCGGTCGGTATATATATCTCCAACCAACCGAGACGTTCTCCAACTAATGTTTTGACATAATAGCTGCTATTGTAAAGAAGAGTATTAACAAAGATGATGATGGTCCTCACCGGATTCGAAAAGATGAAATTCATATCATATGCCTCACCCACATGAAGCGCAGGCTGACTACCGGAAGCAAGCGTTGATATCGCAGAAAGGTTGACCGCCAGATACGCCATGCCGGTCAAGAGAAACAGTGCTCCGACAAACAGGATTTTCTTTTTCATGCCGCCGAATCGAGCGCGGGGAATCAAAAGTGAAAGCAACGCGACAAATATATAGATTGCTTTGCCCGGCAACACAATAATCGATATCACAAGGATCAGCAACTTGTCTCGCAAACGAATCAAATCTTCGGTATATATCGCGCGTAAAAACATTGCGATTAATAGGAACATGCCTCCGGTCATTATTGAATCGTATGAAAAGGAGAATGCTTGATGCATTGTCATCGGCAACAGTGACGAAATGAAAAAAATATTCTTACCAACCGGAGAAATCTTTATAGCAAAATATACACCGACCAGAAAGACAATGAAATTACACAATCGGCCCAAATATAACATCGGAATCGTTCCGAGATGAATCATTCTTGCAAAGGTTACGCCAAGAGCCGAAGGAACGTATAGAAGGGCATATGCATTGGCCGTTTTAGAAGCAACCAGGGCATTATTCTCGGTTCCTTCCGTCGCCCAGAAAGGCGTATGCAACAATTTCTGATAATGTTCAGAACCGGGCTTCGATGTAAGAATCCAGTTATCAACATCTGTGCTTCGATACCTAATAACGACATCATCGACATGATTAATACACATCATCTGATTCGAATAGCGATAAGCCATATCCATGTGTGCCGCTTCATCCGGCACGACACCGGGCGACATGATAAGAGAGTATATTAAGCCGAACGGTATCGCGACAGCCAAGAAAACAATATGGACTTTTGATCGAAAAACGTAAATAAACACATAGAGCATCACTAGCGACAGCCCGAGAATGACAAAGACCGTCACGTAGGCAACCGTAATCTTTTCAAGATTTCTCAAAATCAGTCCGAAGTTCATGTCACCATCAACCAGCTTGCCTGAAATCGTAAGCGACCCATTCTGAAACACGTCTGAATTCGAACACCAGACCGAGATCGCATCATCTGAAGAATCAAAAGTTACCACCATCTCATATGTCGTATCTTCCTCAAACCCATACAATTGATCGAACTTAATATTATGATATTCACCCGTAATGATGTCTTCGTGATTGAGAATTTCTTGATGAATCAACACATTATTCGTGAGATCAAATATCGAGACATCGACCGCACCCTCGCCGCCCGGTTTGGCATTGAACTTGACAAATACGCCTTCGAACGTGCCGGATACGACAAAACTTTGCCTGATATCGCCGTCGACATTTGTATCTCCGATCAGAGCCTCCTCGAAGTCATTGAAAGATTGATACCTAATGCGGTCTAAGTCAACCGTTATTTTTCGATGCCATACATATATCGATGCGCAGATGACCGCCAAAATGAGCAATACTATTACAATGATATGTCTTCGATTGCTAACGAAAAACGTCGCCGGTCTATTCATAAATTGCGATCTATCCTTTCGGCTAAAACAGTAATACTTTTAAGAACATGTAATAAATCGTATTAAAAATAATGAATGTACTGAACAATGATACCCCGACTCCATATTTTGAAGGATTGATCTTGTTCTTGATCTCGGAAGATCTGAAAATGAACATCATAGGTAAGAGTAATGGTATGTAGTAACGCGGCTGAACGCCGGCTATATAGTCAACACCGACCGGCGTGAACGACAAGTAGAGCGCAGTCCAGATAAGGCTTACAGACGCAAAAACCAACGCACAGACGTACAACTTTTCCTTGACGGAATATCTCGTCAACTCGCTGTTGGCCGTATCCGTAATGCATACATAGATTAGCAAGGCAATGCAGGCATAATACGTATTGCCACGATCAAAACCCATATGGGCAAAATTTACCAACGGCTGAATTCCAAGAGTGTATTCGCCGATACTAATCCAAATATTGTGCAACAAAAGTCTGGCGTAGGCTACCGGCCCGGCCATAATGTGCGCGAGCTGTCTGCTGACATCCGTATCTCCGCCTCGAAAATCGCCTTTCAAAGAAGAATCTGTCGCAGGAATAACGAATGTAGCCATCATTAACAGAAATATGCCAAAAATACAAATTCTAAAAAACACCATCTGCTTACGCGATGCAAATTTCTTTTCCCCCAGAAGAAATAGTATCAGAATAACAGGGATGTAAATAGCCTTACTAAACGATGCAAAAACAAAGGCCGACACCATCGCCAGCATTGATCTCGTCGAGATCGTACTATCTTTGCGTGAATGCTCCCGAAAAAACAGAGCAAACCCTAAAAGCATCATAGAAATAATGAATGGATCGTAATTGTAATTCACCGCCATAAACATCGGAGTCGGCAACAACGCAAGGACAGCGATAATCCGCTTGCCCGAAGGGATAATTCGAATTGCGAAAAAAACTACCAGCACATAAAACAATAGATTTCCCGCTCGTCCCATGGCCTGAAGTGTAAAAAAATCAACTTTGAGCACTCTGCCAAGAAATAGAGATGCGGCGATAGGTAAATAACTTCGAAAACGAGGCACAATATAGAGGCTTCCGGGATCGTTGACGATAATCTGATCCAGGTCATCTCTCTCGTTCATATAATCAGCGGCGTAATTGTACTCCTCGAGCGTGTTAAAATTCGGAGCAGCTCGATTACTATAAATATGCGTAGCCTCTGTCCACTCGACATCGTTCCCGCTCGCGATAGCGTAACTTCTCGAAAAATGATAATCGTCATCCCATACCACCGGATGGCGAATCGGCATCATCACGAGCATCACTAATCCGGCGACCATCGCTACAAACACAAAACTCCACTCCGGTTTATCGGCAAAAAACTCTCTTAATACGAAAAGAACACCGGCAACCAGAAATGCGCATACAAAAAAAGCGAAACGGAATACATTGAACTGAAACGCGCGAGAGAAAGTGACGTTAATTAACTCAATCTCATTACCCTGGTTTGAGAATGTAATGCTCCCCTCCTGAAGGAAGGTATCAATTCGTGTGACGGACTCATCCAGCCGAGAGTCGATGAAATCTGAAAAGCTTAGTTCCCGAACCCGTCCGTCGCCATCCGGCGTATATGCTTTGAAATCTGCACCGAGATCTTGTGTCGCTACATAATTGATGTACACTTTATTATAATACTGATTGGGGACTCGAATAGTGATTGAGGCATTGGGATCTGTTGAAATATATCGGTTGTCGGAACGGACAAAACCCGACAACTCGAAATCCGATGAGTGGTCAAGAAGAGATACCTCTGAGTCTTCTCTGTATTTTATCGCTCTGAAATTGTAATATCCGATTTCGAGAACAAGCCCGAAAATAATTGCAGCGAGTAATACAAACATGAGCTTATAACGTCTTTTCATTCTACGTTCCTTTCCGGTTTGTTGAATCCGATAAATGTCGTAACCAGCACCAAGAAAGTGAGTAAGAGACACAAATCCCATACATAAAACTTAGATGCCCGCCAAACCTCAATCTGAACTTCGGGATTCGCAGAAATCAACTCACCGTTAAGCGTCGTGTCGACAGGGATGCTGCCATCGGAATAACTGATAAAGGAAATCGGCGCTGACAGATTGACGTTACGTAACTCGATTACCACCGGCGTTCCAACATTCACTATTGATCGATCCTTGATTGCGATTCGCAATTCATTGTCGGCGTTGATCTGACGCGCCGAAAACTCACCTTCCGCTATGATGGCACGATCTGCCAATACAACATACTCAAGCACACCATCGGTGTAAGGATTTGAATCCTTGATAACCGGCATTTCTATACTATTGACTTGCGACCATTGTGATTCAACGTGGACCACAACCACATCGCCATCTTGTGACATGCGTACCGGTTCGACCAATGCAGCTGATGTAGAAAAGAACTGCACAAATGGAAACGGACGAAACACCGACCATACCAAGACGACAGCTACAAGAAGGGTCGCCCACACAAGGATTTTGAACGACATTGTATGATTTTTATATGACTCAATAATTCTTCTCATCTTCAGTACTCTGTACCCCCGACATCACTCAATGGCCGCGAATTTCGATGTGTGCGATGTATATCAAATGCTTGCCATTTTTATCCGAAAAATACTCTCTACACCGGCAATCGACATTTTCATCGACTGCGAACGGCGAAATCACAAAAATAGATCGTTCGAGCTTATAAATCCCTTATCAAATTCTCCGCGACCTTGCGTAAATGCTCGCCATAAGGAGACTTTCCGTATGCTTTAGCAGACTCTATCAACTTCTCCGTGCTAATCCATCCGTTGCGATAGGCAATCTCTTCCGGAGCAGAAATCTTAATGCCCTGGCGCTTTTCGATCATGTGGATGAATTCAGCAGCCTCCAGCAAACTGTCCATGGTCCCTGTATCCAGCCACGCATATCCGCGACCCATTAACTTAACGTCCAGATCGCCGTTTTCGAGATAAATACGATTCAAATCGGTGATTTCCAGTTCCCCGCGCGCGCTGGGCTTCATATTTTTCGCATACTCCACGACACGGTTGTCGTAGAAATACAGTCCGGTAATCGCATAATTGGACTTCGGCGCAATTGGCTTCTCTTCGACCGACAAAACTTTGCCATCTGCATCGAACTCAACGACACCGAAGCGCTCCGGATCATCCACGTAATATCCGAATACCGTCGCGCGACCTTTATTATAAGCGGCCTCGCGCAACAGGTTTGTAAAGCCGTTACCGTAAAAAATATTATCTCCGAGAACCATCGCGACGTCATCATCTCCGATGAACGACTCACCGATAATGAATGCCTGCGCCAGGCCATCGGGAGAAGGCTGAACGGCATACTGAAGCGAGATGCCGAATTGACTCCCGTCACCCAAAAGCGCCTCGAATCGAGGGGTGTCTTCCGGCGTCGAAATAATCAGAATATCTCTGATTCCTGCCAACATCAGAGTAGACAGCGGATAGTATATCATCGGCTTATCATAGACCGGAAGAAGCTGCTTGCTGGTCACTCGAGTCAGTGGATACAAACGGGTTCCGGCACCGCCGGCAAGAACAATACCTTTCATAATAACCTCCGCCTAAATGTGTAATGATAACGCTGCCAAATAATGAAATCCTCGACGTCATTAAAGCTTAAGGTCGTCGCGAATAAAAGAAAGCTTTGTGACAAGCGCCTTGACGCCTTCGACATCCAATCGTGTCGTATTGTGCGAGGTATACTCCCAACCGTAATCCACCTCTGCTTGTCCGTCCGTGAAATACTTGTCATAATTCAGATCTCTCTGATCTGCAGGAATACGATAATATTCGCCCAAATCCTCCGCGTGCACCATCTCTTCGCGCGTCAAGAGCGTCTCGTAAAGCTTCTCACCGTGACGTGTACCGATAATCTTGATCTCGCTGGTGGAATTGTAGAGCTCCAATAATGCTTTGGCCAAATCGGCAATCGTAGAGGCAGGAGCCTTCTGTACAAAGATATCTCCGGCTTGACCGTTCTCAAAGGCATACAGTACCAGATCGACCGCATCCTCAAGCGACATGAGATACCGGGTCATATTCGGATCCGTAATCGTCAGAGGCATGTTGCTCTTCATCTGATCCACAAACAGCGGAATAACCGACCCGCGGGAAGCCATAACATTACCATAGCGCGTTCCGCAAATAATCGTATCTTCAACGGTTCTGGATTTGGCAACAAAGGTCTTCTCCATCATGGCCTTGCTGATGCCCATAGCATTGATCGGATACACGGCCTTATCCGTTGATAGGCAGATCACCTTCTTAACCCCATGTGCAATTGCGGAGTTGAGCACGTTCTCAGTCCCGAGAACATTGGTCTTCACGGCCTCAATCGGAAAAAACTCACAAGAAGGTACTTGCTTCAATGCCGCCGCATGAAAAATATAATCGACACCATGCATCGCAGAATCCACACTGGCACGGTCACGAACATCGCCGATATAGAACTTGAGCTTGGCATTGGAATAGAGCTTGCGCATATCATCTTGCTTCTTTTCATCTCTCGAAAAAATGCGAATCTCTTTAATCTCGGTATCCAGAAATCTATTGAGAACAGCATTTCCGAATGAACCGGTTCCTCCGGTGATGAGAAGCACTTGACCCTTAAACATAGAACCCTCCTGATTAATTAATCTATATCAGCTAAAAAATGGTTTAATCGAGCACTAATTATATCACTCTTATAGTTGTTTTTATAGAACTCCGAAGCATTCCTGCCCATTTCGAGCAAGCGTGATTCCGGCAAATCCATGAATTCGAGAATCGCTTTCGCCAACTCTTCAGAAGACATCGCCTGACAGGTCAATCCGGAACCGCTATCGCGAATGACATCAGCACCCTCTCCGTTGAGTGATGCCAATATCGGCTTGCCCGCCGCCATATATGATTGAACTTTTGCCGGGATCATAATATCGAAAAGGGGCTCGTCAGCCAGGGAAACAAAAAGCACATCCGCAAGCTCGTGGAACTTTTGAATCTCTGTCAGCGGCTGAAATCCAATAAATTCGAAATAATTCTCCATAGCTTTCTCACGGACTTTGTCCAGAACAGCTTGCTTCGACATGCCATCACCGACAACAATAAATCGAAACCCGGCGTTCGCACTCTGTTGCGCCACCAGCGCCACCGCGTCGACCAAAACCTCAAGCGCCTGAGCCGGTCCGATGTTACCGGCAAAAACGAAATTGGTGCGACCGTCAAACCGCTGATGCAAAGCTTCGTCTCTGACCTTAACCTCATAAGCCGGATCACACGATTGCGGAATAAAGGTCAGTCGCTCCGGACTAATCTGATAATCATCAATAAATCTCTGCCTCATACCGTCTGACGGCGTGATGATGTAGTTCACTTTCCGATAATGACGCTTAGAGACCCATTTATAATGGTCGCGAAAAATTTTACTGCGTAGCTTAATCACTGAAAACAGGCTGTCCGGCCAATAATCCAAGACATACATCACGGAAGGAATTTTTTTGAGCTTGGCCAAAACCAATCCCGGCCAAGACATAAATATCGGCGTCAAGCTATACAAAAATACGATGTCGTGCTTACGCCTCAGCAAACGCGGCAGCGAAAATATCGATGCAAAAGGGAAAAAATAGTAATTTAAAAGCACCGCAAGGGCTCCAAGCTTTTTGTTCTGCGGAATCTCCCCAACACGAAAAACCTCCGCGCCATGATAATTTTCACGTCTCGGCTTGAAGTAGTTATAGCCTTTGAAATATTTGCCCTTAGGATAATTCGGCATGCCGCACAAGACCTCCACCTGGTGACCGGCCGCCAGAAAATCTTGACAGATATCATTGATTCGGAAATTCTCCGGCCAAAAGTGTTGACAGACAATCAGAATATTCATGACTGTTTCTCGTTGCTCGATTCTTGCTCTCGCAATTTGTTGTCTAACACCGCCACATGTTGGGTCAAAGTGTAGACACGCCGCTTCAGGTTGGCAATCGTGATATTGATTCTAAAACAGATCATGAGCACGAACAGAATAGCAAAGAAAAACAAAAAGTTTAGCGGCAATCCGATACCGAGTGCCGTCGCAATAATCCACAGCAACTTCGGAAAAAGAGCGAATACCAACATATTTAATCCGGCAAACAACCAGACAAGCGCATACTTGTAATCGATGAGCTCTCGTCGCAAAGTTCGCAATATATATAAATTAAAAAGCAAAACCACACCGACAATAATGATTTGAGTCACCCAATTCATAATGCTTATCTCCTTTTGAAAAATGACACGAACATCGCCAGAGAGACCTTAATCATATAGTAAACCGACTTCATCATTCGAATTGAGCTGGTACCATGCTCACGGCTTCGCATAACCACGGGCACCTCAGTGATTCGAAAACCATGACGATGCACATCGATAATAGTCTCCGGTTCGGGATAATCATAAGGATAGTTTCTGGCGAACATCGAAATCACCTTCATATTAACCGCACGAAATCCGGAAGTGCAATCCGAAATCTTTACCCGAGTCAGCAATCGAATAATGCCGTTGAGCCACTTAATCCCGAGTCGACGAAGCGCACTCGATTGGAACCCTTCTTTGTTAATATATCTGGAACCGACGGTAAAATCCGCTTCACCCTTAACCAGCGGCTCAATCAGGCGATCCAAGTATGCCGGGTCATGCTGCCCGTCGCCGTCGATCTGTATAGCAATATCGTAGCAATGATATCTGGCATAAACATATCCGGCCTGAACCGCGCCACCAATGCCGAGATTAAGCGACAGATCCAAAAAATTGAGCCTCTGTTTGACACAGAGTTCCGAGGTATGGTCATGCGATCCGTCGTTGACAATAACATAATCATAGTCCGGTGCCTTTTGGGTAATTTCATCCACCAAAGCGACCAGACTATTTGCTTCATTAAACGCAGGGATTATAATCAGCTTTTTCACGGCAGCACCTCTTCTCTAAAAGACGATCGTCTCAGAACTTGTTCCAAACCGTTATGTTGACGATTTTCGCATAACTTTGAATAATCTTAACCACCTTTACACTGACATTCTCGTCCTCATAATCCGGCGGCATGACGACCTGCTCGCCATTGCGGTGCATAGATACCGCTAACTCTACCGCTTGCTCAACATCCCCACCCTTAATACCACCGACAACAACCGTCCCCTTGTCTAAGACCTCCGGTCGCTCTGTCGACGTGCGAATGAGAACTCCGGGAAAATCAAGCATCGCCGATTCTTCCGAAAGCGTACCGCTGTCAGACAAAACGCAGTATGCGTTTTTCTGCAGGCAATTATAGTCACTGAACCCAAAAGGCGTCATACTTCTGACCAGCGGGTGAAATTGGAAATTGCGATTTTCGATAAACTTCTTACTGCGCGGATGCATGGAATAAATAATCGGCATACCATACTTTTCGGCAATCTGATTCACCGACTCCATCAGAGACATAAAATTCTCTTCCAAATCGATATTCTCTTCGCGGTGAGCCGACAAGAGCATATACTTGCCCTTCTCAATATTCAGAGTCGCCAGAACATCACTGGCGTCAATCTTATGCATATGGTCGCGCAGCACTTCACGCATCGGTGAACCGGTGACAAAAATGGTCTTGCCGTCAATGCCCTCTGATAACAAATACCGACGGCTGTGCTCTGTATAAGGTAAATTGATATCCGAAATATGATCGACGATTTTGCGATTAATCATCTCCGAAACATTCCAGTCCCAGCAACGATTACCCGCCTCCATGTGAAAAATCGGAATCTTGAGTCGCTTGGCCGAAATAGCGGCCAATGCGGAATTCGTATCTCCGAGAAGCAATACCGCGTCCGGCTTCTCTTTTAGAAAAACATCGTAAGACTTGGCGATAATATTCCCGATCGTCTCACCCAGATGAGCCCCAACGCTATCGAGATAATAATCCGGATTACGCAGCTCCAAATCCTCGAAAAAAACCTGATTCAGCGAATAATCCCAATTCTGACCGGTATGTACCAATATATGGTTAAAGTATTTGTCACACGCCTTAATGCAAGCAGACAATCGAATAATCTCCGGCCGTGTGCCGACAATCGTCATCAATTTAAGTTTGTCGCTCATGATCATACCTCCAGAAAATAGGTATCCGGATGATTCGGGTCAAGAAGTTCATTGGCCCACATGACCGTAACCATTTCTTCTTCGCCCGTATTCTTGATATTGTGCGTATATCCGGTCGGAATATCCACCACCTCAAGCATTTCACCCGAAACATGATACGTGATTACTTGGTCTGAGTCAATTCGACGAAAGGCGATAACACCCTGCCCTTTAACTACCAAAAATTTCTCGGTCTTGGAATGATGCCAATGGTTACCCTTTACAATTCCCGGCTTCGATACATTGATCGAGACCTGTCCCCGATCAACAGACTTGACAAACTCCGTAAACGAACCACGCTGATCTACGTTCATCTTAAGCGGGTACGAGAATTGATCTTCAGGCAAATAGCTCAGATATGTACTGTATAGAGTCTTGACCAAGCCGTCCGAAAAATCCGGTAAGAGCAAATCCTTGCGCATCTGAGGAAAAGACTCGATAATATCAACAATCCGCCCCAAGGTCGTCTTATATGTGACGGGCACCTCACAATAGTCACCCATCCGATTAGCCGTCCCACGAAACGCATTCACGAGCTCCCGCACGACATCATCTATATAGACGATATTCATCACCGCTTCTCTGGAATTGACCGTAATCGGCATCGATCTTGCCGTATTGTAGCAGAATGTCGCAATCGCACTATTATAATTCGGCCGGCACCACTTGCCGTAGACATTGGGAAACCGGTAAACATATACATCCGCCCCGGTCTTTTTCGAATATTCAAACACAACCGACTCTGCCTCACGCTTACTGACACCGTAAGGGTTATCCATGGCCGCCTGCGTCGAAGAAGAAATCATTAAAGGCGTCGCTGTTCCGGTCCGAGAAAACTTATCCGACAAAAATTCCACGACGAGCTCAGTCAGACCCTTATTCCCCGCAGAAAACTCAGACTCTTCCTTTGGTCGATTCACGCCGGCCAAGTGAAAAATAAAATCCGACGATTCAAGAAAATCCTTCAATTCCTGTACGGAGTTATCGACGTCATAGGACAGCACCGAGATATCTTTGTCCAAATTAAGTTGCGCAATCAGATTCTTGCCGATAAAACCACCGGCACCCGTGACTAATACCCTCATAATTGATCTCCTTCACAGTCAGCGGTGATACAAATCCATAAACCGCTTGATCACAATCTTCTTAGAGTAAAGCATTTCGGCACGTTTTCGGCAAGCGGCAGAATAGGAAGATTTTCCGTCTTTCTTAATTTTTCGAATCTGATTGAGCGCCTCCGTCCAGTCCCCGGGAGGCGCGACGGCCCCCGTATTCCCCGGATCAACCGTTTCCGCCACACCCGACGATTGAAATGCAACCACCGGCGTCCCGCACGCTTGCGCTTCAATATTTGTCATACAAAGAACTTCTTCAATCGATCCGCAAAAAAGAACATCCGCCGCACGGTAAATATCCGCCAGATCCTCTAAAGAATTAGTCCGAGGGACATAAATAATCTGATCTCTCCTAGTCCGCTTTGCTCGAAATACCGGTTGACTCCCGACAATCACAATTCGCTCATCCGGCTCCAAACATTCAGCCATTTTTTGAAAATAGTCGAGTCCTTTTCGCTTTTCCCAAATACTCGCAACCCCCAAAATAATGAAGCAATTCTCAAGTCCATGCCGCTCCCGAAAAGACGACCGGCCGGGACAAAATCGATCCACATCCACACCATTGGGAATAACCGCTCTTTCCAGATTTTGAAGATGCGATTCACTCACCTGCCGGTTCATCCATTCCGATGGCGAAGTAATAACGGCATTCGGCATACGCTTAAATAGAGCCTTCTTCGTATCATGATTAAGCGTCGACCGGTCTGCCCAGAGGCTGATCGGATACTTGCGTTTTTGAATACAATTACGGCACGAAGTTTTCCAGCGGTCGCATTGTACTGACGTATAATAGGCACAGTGACCGGTCAGACACCAGCAGTCGTGCATTGTAAAGACGACCTTGACCCCGCTCTCAGAGAGATATTTTAGAAGCATAGGATAATTAAGATAATATCCATGAAGATTATGTACGTGAACGACATCCGGTCGGATATCATCCAGCATCGCAATCATTTTTCGAGTCGCCCGAGTCGAAGCAAATCCGTGACGATCCGATACGAACGTCATTAAAATATGCCAAAACGTGCTTAATCGACCCCCAAAACGCATCGCATTCTGGCTATGACTCTTATTCTTTCGACCGTAAATAACACGAGAAACATACCCGGATTTCAAGAGTTCTTCGTGAATGTCAGAAACGATTCGACCGGTGCTGCCAAATTCATAAACAGAATTAATATGGACAATACTCAGCGGCATGTTGCGTACCTTCAACAGGTATTTGAGTCAATGAATTAAGGATATAACAAATCATAGACTCGAATACTATATTATCAGTATACACAAGTAAGCTACAAGTCAAATTTTCATGCGATTCTCAGCAGACTATGCCTTCCGATAGTTCCGTTGTTGTGCTATATCTGCCGCTCGAGCTGAGACCGGCATGATAGTTGTCCATTTTTCGTCAATCAAATGAATTCGAGTTCTATTGCACGGTAAATTCTTCTTCAAGGACGACCCCGCCCATTTCGAGTTCCACTCGGAAAATATAATTGCCCGGTTCAAGTTCCGTCAGCAATTCGTCGTCGAATATCACGACATTATCCGACCATAGATTCGTGAAGTAACTGATGTCGCCCTTGACAAGATTGTCTTGATTGACGCTATCCTTATATAGTCGATAGTAGAATGCAACTTCTTCAAATCGCTCCGAAAACACGATTATGAATTGGATTCCTTTGGCACCTGACGGAGGCGCATATATGAGTTCATTTGTCTCATAATCCGAGAATGAATACCCCTCTATTGCTTCTATAACTTCAGAAACCGGCACAGTCTTCGCAGAAAAATAGTCGTGTTCATAATAGAATTCGTATAAGTCGAAATACTCTGTTTCAAGCAGATCGCCATCGTATACCATTTTTCTCGCGACATCGAGCGTAAACATCTGCTCAGTGAAGTCACCGGATAAATACATCAACGGACTAAAGATATAGCGATTTGAACACAATGTGAAATCGTTCGGCAGCTCACTCAGATACCACTCATCCGCTTCTGCGTCATATTCGAACTTGACCTCGGTCTTAAAAGATACTGTACCGGCATCGCTGAGAGCATCAGGATACGCCTTCGCAAGCCAAGGATAATAGATATTATCGAATTCGTCATAGCCGATCTCACCTCTTTCCCGCTGAACCAGGCAAGATATCATGTCATGGAACTCGTCATCGCCCGAAAGCCAATCATCTATGACAGATGCAAGCTTTGCATGTTCCATTTCTACTTCGACGAAAAATTCGGGTTCTGTGTATACCGAATCACGATTGATTTCCCATTTCTTGCCTTCTGTCAAGGCAGTAAAAACATTCTCGCTTCCCGGCCAATCCGCCGCAAGGAAATCCGAAGCCGAAAACTTGCCGTTACTAAGCGACGATATAGCCTCAAAATCTGCGCTATAGTATGCATCCATGACCGCTTCCACGCGCTCATAAACGTAATCAGCATTTTGCTTGTCTATTTTTTCGACAGGGGGGGCGATCTTACAGGAACCTAAAATGATGGATAATAAAATAATTACGATAAAAATGATATTGCGACTCTGATTTCTTCTTATTAACTCACTATACATATTTGAACCCTTTCACAGATAATATGTATAGAATTGTATCATATCAAATAACTTAACTGAAATTCACGCGAAATGCTGCACCCAATACGTGACACCGTTGACCTCATAACACGAGACGGCAACAATCGTCCATATATCCCGAAGCATATTATCCTGATGCGTCGAAGATGCCATCCAATCGGATATGACCGTCGTCGGGTCCGATTGGCCGAAAGCTAAGTTTTCGCCGCGGGCAATACCATAGCCGGAAGTATTCCATGCACTTCCATCCGGGCGGGTATGTGAAAAGAGAACCGAAATTTCTTGAGCTCGGATATCCGTAGAAACGGCGAGGTTTGAATCATATATGAGTTGAGAAAGTCCCTGTTCCGCACGTTTTTCGTTCAACAGACGAATCACTTCTTCTTCAAAAGCGGTATTGTATTTCCCACTGGGAACCACCGTCGCTTCCGAAGCGATCGGTTTTTCTTCCACAGGTGCTTCAGATTCTATAGGCACATCTGCCACAGGCAGTTCAGTTGCTGCCGGTTCTTCTGCCACAGGCAGCTCAGTTGCCGAAAGCTCATCTGCCACAGGTGCTTCAGATTCTATAGGCGCATCTGCCACAGGCAGTTCAGTTGCTGCTGGTTCTTCTGCCGAGGGCGCCCCGCTATTCTTCATAGATTCAGTCGCGTTCAATATCGGCGACAAAATCTCCTGGTCGACCGGTGGTACTACCGGCTCAATATCTGCAGCTAAGGAGTCTAACGGCTTCTGAACATTGACAACCTGAGGAATTGACCCAAGCGTATCGCTTGCAGGCACAGGAACCAAAAGAATCGTCGGTGTTGCTGCCGATTGACTCTCCGAAGCCATATACGCTTCAGCGAATTCTTTCACGATCAAGGGCACTTGAGACGGTGTCACAGAATATTGCTCTTCCTCAGTCACTTGGGATACCTCAAGCAACCGAGCCGATTGGTTTTTTGACGGAAGGAGGACTACGTTTTGGGGATTCATCGAAATGATTTGAAGAAACACAAGCACGGAGGCAATCAGAAGCATTACGAGCAACCAGAATGTCGTCCGGTTTGCTTGATAATCCGATAGGCGATTCGAGTGACTCACATACCGCATTGTGCCCTCCCCTGATGTGTGACACATCGCTGTAAAGGGACCTTACGACTTCATTATAACTTCATACGGAGATGATAATTTTTCAACAATATGAATTATTGAGAATAATTTGTGGCCATTCCGAAAGCTTTTATATTTTGTCATTTATGTCATCGTGATATTTTGATATATGAACTATATAATATGCTGCAAAAAGCGTTTTCAAGCCTTCATACGCGCTTACATATTTCTCGGCTCATCGCTTTTTCGCTTCAAAAAATTGGCTTCCGCCCATGGGAAAATAATTAATATCCGAATAGCTGAACCCAATAGAGTGTGCCGCCAACCGAATAACAAGACACACCAATCCGAGTATAATCCGATTTCAGAATATTTGCCCGATGTCCCGAAGAGTCCATCCAGCCCGCCATAACCGATTCCGGTGACGAATAGCCGCCGGCTATATTTTCACCGCTGACACCGCTGCCGACTGTCGACCACTCCCGTCCATCCGGACGCGTATGCGAAAATACGAGCGATATCTCGAAGGCTCTTATATCTGAATATCCACCAAGCGTCGAATCATAACTCAGCGCACTCAAACCCTCTGTCTCTCGCTGTGCGTTCACGAGTGCAACGACCTGAGACGCGTAATCCGAATTATATGAGCCTGTTATAGCCGGAGCGGATGATGTCGCGGCGGGCGTCGTTGACGACGTAATCGCCGACGATGACGGCGCCGTTGAGGTCGGCGTCGGCAGAGTATCTGACGTCACGGTCTTGCTGACATAACTACCATCCGAAAGGACATACCAACCGTTAGTGGTTTCCGCAACCACCGTCAGCGCATCGCCGGAAGCTGCAGATCGAACAACGGCATATTGGGTCCCGGGACCGGATCGCACATTAATATTTTTGTCGGCATATACCGTTTTGCTGACTGGCGTCTCCGTCCAGCTGTTGGTCTCGGCGGTAGTCATCGCAGGCACGGTATCGCTCGGTGACACGGTGGGTGCCTGAGCGTCCGTCCCGGTCGCTTCTGAAGAAGGCGGCAACGACGAAGTCGTTATCGCATCATCATAATCCGTGCTTTCAGAAGTATCGGTTGTCTTTGAGGCTTCCGTTGATTGCTCCGACAAATCGGACGCCGTCATTTCCGTTGACGTATTCGCATCTTCATCTGTCAGAGTGTACGATGAGTCAACCGAAGATGTACTCATATCCTGATGACGATCTGTCCTAAGCGAACAGCCCGAGATCAACAGGCCGAAAACGAGAACCATGGCGGCGAGTTTACCAAGCGTCTTACCTCGATTACGATTCCCATGAATACTAACCATACCGTTATCGCTCATATATGCCTCCGGAAGACAGGCTTTTCGCCTTGAATGATATATTGTTATTATATGAATATGCGACACAGAAGAAAATGATTCTCTGAAAAGAATGAGATTTATGGGGTTCGACGAGAAGGCCAAGATTTGTCCGCTGTTTTATGACGATTACGAGGACTATTACAGACTTATGCCCGGACCGTTACGCAAACTATTATGAAGACTTTTTCAAGGACTATATCGAAGAAGAGGTATGAATTGTGAATGCTGCTGATTATCTCAAACTACTTGAAAAAAGAGATCCCGATGCCCTCTCCGATTTACCTTTAGTTCTTGAGCGAGGCACAATTTTCGAGAACAAAGGAGCTTTGCCGGACGATGATATTTATCGTCTATTAATTTGCAATGAGGATCACTTGGGCGTTATTGCAGACAAGACTTTTCAGGGAGACCTATTACCCATATTACTCCAATGGATTCTCAGTGCTCCGAGCGATCCATGCGGTACACTTCTATTTGCACTCGGAAAGGCAATCCCGAAGAGTTACGCTCCGCTTCTCCGCGAACTCATGGCGGAGAGTGCCGATAACTGGTCTGAGGAGGATCGATACCAGGCGTTGATCGCTTTTGAAAACGCGCTCGACGATGAAGATATCAGGGCTGTTTTTCGTCAGGATCAATCCATCAAAGCAACGCTTAACGACTTATTTGCAAACACCGGGCGCAACGCCGAAATCGCCGGCCGCATACTCAGAAAGATATCGATTACACAATCGTGAATACGTCCCGACCCAAGACGCAATGAACACATTGACGTACTCTGACGACCCGGTACGAAGTATCTGAAAGCAACAACTATACCACAGCGACATACTCTGACGTTCCGGCACGAACGATGAAAACGTTAATGTTTATCTGTCTATGCGAAAAGTCAGCGACTATGTCGCGCCGGGTGCTGTACTATTGACGCTTCATTTTTCGAATTTTGAAATACATAAAAAGGATCATTCCGATGATTTGGACAATCAGACAAGCTATAAGTATGAAACTGGCCCCGTTGAGTCCATAATGACGAATGCTTGCCGCGCTGCCGGAAAGGCACAATACCAACGCACACGCCGTGGAGATAATCATCCCTTTGAAATCACGAATGACGGTGAGAATCAAAGCCAAAAGCCAAGACAGTGCCGTGAAAAAGGACACAAAGAGAATCGGCATAAACAAATACGCATACGCACGAATCGGTTCGCCGAACAAGAGCACCAGACCCCATTCAGCCAGAAAATATCCACCGACCATAACCAATCCCGAAAGAACGACAATATACATCACGGTCTTTAGAAAAAGCTTATAAAAGGCCGAAAAGTCTTTATCTTCAATCTGCTTGGCAAAAACAGTCGCCATCGGCGCAAACACAAAATTGGCCAGAACCTGAATAATGACCGCCGGAATAGCGACTGAAGCATATATTCCGAGTTGCTCCTCGCCCATAATGCTCTCCAAAAAAATCCGGGGAACAGACGCAACCAAGTTGGTCAAGAAAGAAAAAATCGCAAGAGGAAAGCACACTACCAGCAACCGCATGGTATCTTTTCGTGAAAAAGTGCTATTCTTGTCGTAAAAATCATCGACTCGCCTGTGGTCGTAAATAAAGATAAGTATGAACGATGAGATAAACAGGACCACGATGGACCAAAACAATTCCTTCGTAAAAAACATACAAACAAAGAACAACGCTGTCGTGGAAATGCCGCGCAATACAAAGGACTTGCCGATGATATCCATGCGCATATTTCTCTGAATAATACCGTGATACACATCCACATATGCCTCAGATATCTTATATAGAACGAAGGCAAAAATACACATCATCGTGTACGAACTATAACTACGTATCAGAAGAAATGTGACCGCTCCGACAATACCCAAGGCACATGAAAAATAGCGCGCCACAACGTAAATCTTGTCACTGAATAACTTCTTAACATCCGAAACCTGATAATTCCTAACGCCGTAAAGCGAAGCCGCAAGAACCACGTTGCCGACAGAAAGACACAAAGAAAAAATCCCGGCATTCTCAAACCCGAGAACCTTCGTAACACTGTATGACATAAGCCATTGAAGTGCCAGATAAACAAGGCTTCCGGCAGAATTCCAGATTATATTTTGCTTAAGCGAGAGCTCTTTATTACTCAATCCAACCTCCGGGAATTTGGGGTTTGATCATTTATCATTCTGTCCAGACACCAAATCAGATCATTTAGGGTTGACCGTTTTATTCATATCACTCAGATATTTATTCTGAGCCATTTTGTGAAGAGGAATATACACCGGACGCGGCAACGCCTTATATAGCGCTCGTTGAATTTTAAAAATGCGCTTCCGGTTAACAGTCACTTTTTCAAAATCATGCCACGGAGACATGGCACGATAGCGATCAAAAATCTCGTTCTGCGGGTGGATACTGTCCTTCTCCCAGGGTCTTCCCGTCATCGCGCCCATGCAATGATAGAGAACCGGATCCTTCATCGCTGCCTCAATCTCCTCGACAGTGTTATAGTATTCCGGCTTCAAGTCGTACATTTTCAATGATTCTTTGACACCGTAAATGAAAAAGCCACTATTGAAATTATAAGTGAGATTAAGGTATTTGATTTTTTTACGAAAAAGAACGTTAATAATATCCTGGTCGACCGTATAGTATCCGTTGCGCACATGAGCAAGATGATCAGCAATTTTTTGCTGACAATTATACTCTCGCCAATACTTCTGATTAATCAACAGCACACCACAGTTGTAATATTTGTCGGTCAGCGGAATGTCAATCATCGGTTTATAAGCATTCATCGTGCAATCATACGTTGCTGCACAGACGCAATCCGTCAAATCCATCTCGCAAAGATCTTTAAGTGATCCATTAATTACCGTATCTCCGTCCAACTGTAAGACGCGATCGGTCGGCAAATCCAAACTATGAATAGCAAAAAGCTTAAAATAAGTCGTATAAGTATTCTTAAAAGGCGCAACCTTTAAACTTTTGAGTTTATTCAAAATCTCTTCGGTATTAACGAAAATAATGCTGCGCCCATACTGCGCGCAAATCGATTTCATCTTCTCAATGTTCGCCTGGCTAATCTGATCGTCAAGAATATAAAAATTAATCTCTTCTATATCCTTGTTATTCGCCATCAGCGAAGTCATCGAGACACCGGTAACCACTGCATAATAATCATTACTCTGGTAAAGTACATTCAAAACGGCCATAATCATTCTCCGAGAACACATAATGATGAATATTCAAAATTTTACTTCACACATAATACCACATTATAGCGACATAATACCTGGCTGAACAGAGCTTTGCATCGGCGGGCTCATATTGCGGGCTCATATCAGACACCAGAAGCACTCTCAAATGAAAGACTTTCGGCGCACCGAACTCCAAACTACCGGAAAAGATCGGATTAATGCTCATTAATGACCTGTTTTGTTTCGCTGCCGGTCTTACGATGCCTGCAGTTGAAAACAAACTTCCGCTTTTCCGCCAGAAGACTGTTATTAAATGGGTTACGGCATTACTTCTTTGTTATCTTTGCCAAAGTCGAGATATTACCACTATTCTTAACTTTTCCCAAAGATGTAATAGTACTGCAGGATCTCGTAATTCCGTAATATCGTCGTGTCTTTGACAAGATCTTCACGATATAACGATAAAACAGGATCTTCTGAGTATGCCTCTCGAAGCACTGTCTGATAGACGCCGGAATTGACGCCAAGAACATCAAGAAAATAGTACCCCAGATAGTTGAGACTCATCCTATCATAGGTAGGACCGGAATAATCTAAATCATAATTGGATGTGGCATATATAAAATAAGGGGTCGCATATTTATCAAGATAATTCGTCTCCGGTAATTGCCCAAAGAAGCCTGCCCCCATCGGCGGAGCATGATCCCCAAAGAATATTACAACTGTTGTTTCGTCTCTTTTCTCAAGTTCATCCAAAAGGAATTGAATTCCCTTATCGGACTCTTGAATCAAATTAAGAACTATCTTGGTTGATACATCCAATTCATCATCACCGGTAACATCATCCTCAGACTCTTTGCCCGGAACGAGGTGAGGAGAGTGATTTTGCATTGTAATTGCAAAAAGAAACGTCGGCTGCTTCTCTTGATCTATCTCGTCAAGGATAAACTCATACATTGAATGATCCGAATATTTGCCCCGGATCTTGACTTCATCGCTGAAGACGGAATTATATGCTTCAATTGCATAAAATTCGTCAAATCCAAAATGGTCGTAAATGATGTTTCTATTCCAAAATTCCCCTCCGTTTGGATGCGTGGCAATCGTTTCATATCCAAGATCACTCATCACAGAGACAATACTCGGCGTACTACGGTGGATATACTGTTGGTAAGGGAGAGCTCCTGTTGGCAAAAATACCATAGAGAACCCGGTCAAAAATTCAAATTCGGAATTACATGTCAAACCACCCAGCACCGGTACGATTACCTGACCGGATATGCATTCTTGAGACAATCGATCTACGTTACTCATGACGTCGTATTTTTCCAATTCCGGCTGGATCTGGCTCAGATCATAGAATGATTCATTCATGATGACTATGACATTATCCGGCATTGGCCGCGATGTAAAGACACCATCATTTGAATCGGTTTGAGACGTATCTGAGTACTGTTGAAAAATGTCATTCACTGCCTTTTGGCTGTAATCTTTCGGCTTATGAACAAATAAAGAATCTGAATTCATCAGCAAAACTTGGATTAGACCGTTCAACCTAACACTTCCCAGTTGATCAAAACGCTCATTAGAAATCCCGTACTCTAGCTGCATCTTATCAGGCTTGAAAATAATACCTTGCAGCATCGAAAGGAAAAGCACAACGATCAATCCTACCGAACCCAAACGAAGTACCCTCCTCCCTCTTAATCGAATGGCGAAAAAACGCACACTCATCACCATAATGAAAACGAAAAACAGAAGGAAAACAATCAAACCGGAATTCAAGAAAAATCGGATCATATCCAATCGGGCATAGTCCATGGCCTCAGAGAAAGCAAATAAGTCCGACGGCAAAAAAACGTCCCCTCGCACACCAACTTTACATGCATTTGCAATATAAGCAGCCAGAAACAACGCATTTGTAATAAAATATGACCAAGAGAACCGACCCGATAGCAGATACGCTATAAGATATACAGACATATACGCTACTAGAGGGAAAATGACGTTCCATTTGTTGTGATGTCTTTCCTGTAAGACCATGTACTGCAATAACAGAAAAGTAATCGCAGGTATGACAGCTAACACAAGAATACCCTTTGCAAAAACCCTGAATTTTTTAAACCGAATATTCTGTACGTTTCTTCTTCGCATCATCAGCGCAATGATACACGCAAACAGCAGTACAATAGCTAAACTAAAGAGAAAATAATCAAACCGACTGTACGACATAGTCATTGCAAACGCACCGGGCAAAGCTTCACCATTAGCTAATACCGGTGGTAATCGGTTGTTATTAATCGTCATTTCCGAGTATAACCAAATGGTAGGCGCGTTTTCTGAAACAGTGTCGACTGCCTCAACTTCAAGCGATATGACGTCATTTTTTCTTACATTCAAACCATTGCTAAAACTGATTGAATAATACGAATTGTCTATAAAACCAGCAATCGGAACGATTTCACTTGTTGATACTCCATTTCGGAGATTTGTCATCTTTACGAGGATGGTCGCATCATTCAAGTGGTAATCTGGTCGGCAGTATGTCGCAACCAATAGCTGCACTTCATCAACTATTCCGGTAAAATCAACCGGAAGCTCTTGCATAAACGTTATTCCCGGAACAATGTATCCTGCGGGGGTCGTATCTCCGGCAATAGCAAAGTCAACTGCGCCCCTAAACTGAAATAAATCGATGGAAGTATATAGAAGCGCTCCCAGTAATAAAATCAATATAAAAGAGAGAACAGAATATCTTCTCTTGTGATGGAATGAGATATTTTTCATATTATCCCCTAGATAAATTGTTTTTCAATTTCCATGAGGGCAAAACTCATTATGAGCGTGTTGAGTTAGTTTAATATATCAATAAGTAAGCATCATATGCAAGGAATAACAGCAATTGGGTAAAAAGGCTATTATATGTGTACCGCCATGTTGATCTCCGGGGCATACCAAATCATATATGTTCAGACGGGTTACTCTTTCGCTCCGTCAGAAGCCTCAACCGTAAGTTTGTCTTCAAGATCGACACCTTCATATTGCTAAATCGAGACGCAAAGAAGCGACCTGCAAATCACATCGCAGATCGCTCCGTTACATCTCCCGGCCTCGTCGGTCACGTGGGAACCCGGCAACCGGCAATCCCACCTCGACTTGAACTACTTCGCCTTGCTCTTAACCGGAATCCAAATTTCCGAGTAATAATTCTCGTCAAGCGTCCCTTTCGGGAATTTTGTCGGTCGTCATACATCTCGATGTTGTATCCTGCGGCAATCTCATAATCCCTGCAGTTCGGAAACCACTCAGAGAATATCTTCTGATTCGTATCTTAGAGCGCATTCGGCATCGCGCCGCGGCAAGGAAAAATCGCCCACGAATGGGCCGGAATAGATCGCGTGACCAAGCCGTCCGCCACAGGAGCGCCCGGAGTATACTGATCTGCAATCAGGTACTCAAACGTATCCGATCCCATAGACTCATCGATACACACTCCATACATGCCGCAAATCAGAGCACACTCATCACTCTTAAAATGATCCGTCCAGAACTGAGGAATTTCTGCTTTCGCGCCTTCGTAGGAAAAATTTTTCGATACGCCGATAATAGTAAACTCATCCTTCTCAACAATTTTGTAATCCATAACGTAACCACCTTTCAATGAAAACTCGATTTTCAGAGGCGCGAAGGATTTAATCAGCGCGCCGTCTTTTTTCGCGACGGAGGGCGTCACGCCGTGAAAACGGGTAAATGCCTTGGTGAAGCTGTCAGGGGAGTCATAGCCATACTTTATCGCGACATCGATGACACGCACATTCGATGAGGCGAGCTCGCTGCCGGCAAGCGTTAAGCGCCGCTGTCGAATATAGTCACCGACCGTGAATCCGCAAAGCATCGAAAACCCCTTCTGAAAATAGTACGGTGACAAGAACGCCTGCTCCGCAATCTCCTCCATCCTTAAGTCTTCCGTAATATGATTTTCGATATAGTGAATTGCTTCACCGACGCTTTCAATCCATCCCATACGTTTCCCTCCATGATAAAATATATCACTCTTATTTTAGCGCGTGCCGACAATTATTGCGCAATTTTGTCCGAAATCGGGTATGCAGGCGAAGCGACTCAAACGCGTTCACGCGTCGATCTGAATTTCTTTCATTGTGCTATTCTTCAATTATCTCTGGTTTTGAGTTAATATATATTCGGTAAACATCCACAATTCTTTACTTATTTTGATTATGAGTTCTCCGGAGGGGATATCGTGAATAAACGCGTTTTGTGGTTCGTACTCCTTCCATTGTTATTTCGTCCTATTTTCTTGTTCTTAGGCAATTGGATCCCGATATTAGATGAGTATTCAATCGGCGATAGCCTGTCCATCCCTTCCTTGGCACTGACCGTTGCTTTTATTGTCCTTCACGATATGAAGACCTTTCCGCCGCGCCAAGCGACGCGTATGGTTCAAATTCTCAAGGCCTTTCATGCTGTGTGTAACGTCGCTATAGTAGTTCTCTTTGTTCTCCAGAAGAAATTTTCTTTATTCCACTTCAGTATAGATGCCGGCCCTCACATTGTAATCAGCGCTATGCTTTCTGTATTCATTGTCATGACGACACTCAAATACACTCGCGTATCTACGGCAAAATTATTCGTCGTATGTGTATTTCAATTCATCCCTATTCTTGATGTGCTTTCGCTGTTGATACTTCAAAAGTACATCTCCAATGAAGTAACTGAGCCCACTCTGTCAGGCACCGATAACGTGTCTGAACCGACCGTGATTGACACCGGTGACGTATCCGAGTCAGCCACGATCTCTGCCAATGACGCATCTGAATCGACAGCGACAATCTCCGAGCCTCCCTCTCCCACGCGAAAACGTCCCGGAATATGGCTCGTATTGAGATTTGCACTATTAGTCCCATCTCTTTTGAGCATTCTGTTCGTCATTCGAATTGCTATAGGTTTTTACAAAGATAAACCTTATGATATTTCATACGAGTGGGTTTTCCTGGCTCTGGCCGGCATTTGCAGTTTTCTTTTTACGCTTTCGGCCATTCGAGACAAGAACGCCGTGGCAACAATTTGTTGGAGTAAATTCGCTGTTCACTGATCCTACTCCCCGCGAGCATAATAAATATTGTTGTATCCATACCCATGATCTTCTCTATTTTCCTGGCTCCGATAGGCTTAATATTCGTTGCTTACTCACTTTTATGCATACTGATCCCCTCCGCAATAATCGGGCTGGGAATGATGCTCGTCACCGTGAAAATGGATTATATTCCAGCAAAGCCTGCCATCTTCCTTAACATTCTTCATTGGATTCCCGGCCTGGATTTCGCTTTTTCGCTTGTGATGGCGATATATTTGCAGATCATGATCATCCGAAGAGATACGGCCCGGATCAAAGCACAATCCATTCCGTCAAATCGAGACTGAAAATCAATTCACAATTCTGAAATGCATAACTATCATGAAGATAAACGCTATGATAATTGGTGCCGCCGCAAACAGGAGCATCAGAAGAGCGAGAATCAGATAAATTTTGACTCCGTTATTCATGCCTTCTTTCGTCACCGGTTGCGAAACATACGTGCCATCCGTACGCCGAGATAAGGTCCTCAGCCCACGCCCTTGATCCGATAATATGCCTCTCTCTTCTCGCACGGTCTTTGCCCGCTCGATCAGCTCCTCAGGAACTTCAAGATGGATCGTCGGCATTATGCGTGCTTCTGAGTCAACGGACAGCTTATAGACTACGACCTTAGCCCCAAAGCTGATCTTCGCCTGACCCAAAGATTTTGTGTCAAATACATGCTTGATATAGGTTTTGCTATCCGGAAAAAACACCGTAAAAAATGTGAACGAGGCCACTTGATCGTTCGTGCCCCCGCGACGCCCGCCTACGCGATTAGTTAACACATTATTCGTCACGGTCGCCATAGCATCTCTGTGAACGGTCATTTTATTTAGTACAACGCCCCGCTGAAGCCCTTCAATGGTTTGGCTTGTGTTGTCCAGCGCCTTCCCCGTGCGAAGCAAGATTACCAATAGAAAAACACCCACGATAAAGAATCCGATGGGCACCAGAAATATCACCATTTCTTCGTTAGCGGATTTCATCTGTCCTCTTGAAAATAAAGCAACGACGAAGAACACAATTGCAAAGAAAAAAACGATAAATATCGAAATGTATTGCGTGCGATGACTCTTTTCAACCGATTGCATCTCATCGACAAAGAACGAATCCACCGGCAAATCCGCATCGGATATCTCACGATAATCCGCAAATGCCTCATAATCAAAAACATCCTCTTCAACTGCTTGCCCTCGAGCTGCATTAATAATCCAATCAAAAGCTGCCATATTATCTTCTCCTCGATTCTCGTACGATCTTTGCCCGCTCGATCAGCTCCTCAGGAACATCAAGATGAATCGTCGGTGACATGCGAGCTTCTGATTCACCGTCATACTTAGATACGACCACCTTGTCGCCAAAATGACACTGAGACCATCCCGAGCAACGCGTGAAAAATACATGTTTGATATATGTCCCGTTATCCGGAAAAAACACCGTACAGAAACTGAATGAAGCCACGCGTTCGTTCTTGCCCACGCGATGCCGACCTAAGCGATTAGATAGCACATCATTTGTCACGGTCGTTATATTCAGGACCACACCACGTTGAAGCCCTTGAATCGATCGGCTTGTGTTGTCGAACGCTTTCTCCATACGATACTGCAACACCATAAGAATTCCGGCAATAATTATGAATGGAAGGCAAACCAGATAACAAACAAGCTTTAAGGACTTCGATTCCAAGCTTAAAGAGAATGTAAAAATGAAGAACAGGATGACAAACAAAATAACTAAAGCTATCGTAATATTTTGCTTACGACGGCTATAATCAACCGTTTGCATCTCATCAATAAAGAACGAATCTACCGGCAAGTCCGCATCAGATATCTCACGATAATCCTCAAATGCCTCATAGTCAAAACCATCCTCCAGGATTGCTTGATTTCGGGCTGCATTAATTTTCCATTCACAAACTGCCAATTTTTTCTCCTCAGATTAGTTGAGATGTTCTCTTGATAAATTCTACTGCAACATTTTCACATTGCTTAGCAACGCAAATTTTGATACTTGCAAAGCGATTAGGCTAATAATCCCAACGATTGAATATATGCTCGCAACGGCTATGAATGCGCAGACGACGACTGTAACGTATAATTTGTGCTTTATGCTACCCATATTTGAAATAAAAATACTTCGCGGGTGCTGTTTGCGGTGATCCAGCGCACATTATCGATTGTCACCGACTTATGCTCATTCGGCCGGTATGCGTCCATTGCACTCTCGAGCCCCCCAGACGCAAGACAAAATCATTGGTCGAGAATTATCCTCATCCGATATGACAATCGTAACGATTCGTCCTGAAATATTATAACACAGCTCCGTCAACTATAATTTAGCATTCCGCTATCCATATCTGTTCTTGATCACCCAGCTATAATTTTGCATCCCGCTATCCATATCTGTTCTTGATCACCGCAATCAGCGGCAACGTATTTTCGCGGTGCGCGGGATACCGGCGAAAGTGGCGGGGGAAAGGTTTTGCCGGTAGGTTCGACACCGGGCGGACGGCGACGGCGCTCTGGATACCGGCAAAAGTGGCGTGTGGGAAAGGTTTTGCCGGTAGTTCGACACCGGGCGGACGGCGACGGCGCTCGGGATACCGGCAAAAGTAGCGTGGGGG